>LNFM01007947.1_pt1 | contig 16283 bp, 9 predicted proteins | sample 596031 | NCBI WGS metagenome assembly LNFM01 (sample SAMN04254537, study PRJNA301005) | activated carbon metagenome | isolation source: dual media filters at the Ann Arbor, Michigan drinking water treatment plant | place: USA: Ann Arbor
AGAAGTCGCACTCCAGCGTGTCTTCGTAGTGCTTGCGCTGCGAGTCGTTCATGATGTCGTACACCATGTCGTGGACCGCCTTGTGGTCCAGCGCCTCGACGTTGATGCGCCGTACGTCGCCGTGCACGCGGATCATCGGCGGCAGCCCCGCCGAGAGGTGCAGGTCAGAGGCCTTGTTCTTGACCGAGAAGGCCAACAGCTGCGTGATGTCCATGTATCCGTGTGGCCTTGGAAGGTGCCTTGGGGGCGGCCCGGGGGTGGGCCCTGGGTCTGGCCGTGCTTGCGGCATGACCCGCGACGCCCAAGCATCAGCGCTTAAGCTCTCGCAAAGATTATGAGCAGCATCGGAAGCAACCTGCAAGAAGTGAAGCGGCGCCTGGCAACGGCATGTACCGAGGCCGGTCGCAATGCGGAAATCCTCACGCGCGCGCCCTCCGCGCCTGGCTCGGCGCCGGGCGGGCAGGGCGCGCCGCCCCTGGCCCTGCTGGCGGTGAGCAAGACCTTCCCCGCCGAAGCCGTGCGCGAGGCCCATGCCGCCGGCCAGCAGGCCTTCGGCGAAAACTACGTGCAGGAAGCGCTGACCAAGATCGAGGCCCTCTCCGACCTGCGCTGCCGGCTGCAGTGGCACCTGATCGGCCCGCTGCAGAGCAACAAGACGCGCCCGGTGGCCGAAACCTTCGACTGGGTGCATTCGGTCGACAGGCTCAAGGTCGCGCAGCGCTTGTCCGAGCAGCGCCCCCCCGGCCTGCCGCCGCTGCAGGTTTGCCTGCAGGTGAATATCAGCGGCGAAGCCAGCAAGAGCGGTTTCCTGCCTGGCGAGGTGCTGGCGGCGGCGCAGGCCGTTGCCGCGCTGCCGCGGCTGCAATTGCGTGGACTGATGTCCATCCCTGAGCCAGCGGGCAATTTCGCCGCGCAGCGTCGGCCGCACCAGGCGCTGCGCGAGTTGCTGGCGGCGCTGCAGGCGCAAGGCTTGCAGCTCGACACCCTGTCGATGGGCATGAGCGCCGATCTCGAAGCCGCCGTCGCCGAAGGTGCCAGCCTGGTGCGCGTGGGCACCGCCATCTTCGGCAAGCGCTGAACCGCGCCGGGAGGCGCTTTCCAGGTTCCGGCAGGCACCGTCGCCGTGAAATAGGCCATGGAGACCTGCCGTTTCTGTGCTCACGCTTGTTCACAAACTGTTGCGCCATTGCAGAATCCGCCTCAACGGTCTGCAGGGGTGGCTACATGTCAGCTGCAGGGCCAGGCTTAGGAATGCGCGGGGGTGGTTTTCGGACCGGCCGCGGCAGCTTGAAACCAAAGACTTCCGTAACGGGTTTGCCCGCCGGAATCGCCACCCCAAGGACTGAACATGCCGTCATCGCAATACTTTGTGGTGCTCATCGAGCGCACCGCACGCCACCCCGCCGCTGACTGGGTTCGCACTGGCGCCATCACCTTGATGGGTCTGTCGCTGGTAGCCGCCGCGCTGGGCTTCAACCACGCCACAGCGCAGGACAGCCCAAGCCAGCGCAAGCACGCCAAGCTGGCGCAAGACCTGCACGACGCCGTTGACGAAGAAGCCATCGCGCGCCGCGCCAGCCGTGGCGACCGCCGCAAGGCGCGCTGGGAGCGCCAGGTGCAAGGTGTGCGCCTGGTCAACGCCATCGTCGTCAGCAACTCCAGCGACCCCGAGCTGAAGGACCTGCGTCGTTTCATCACTCGGCATGGCGGCTCGGTGCAGGTGCGCCACAGTGCGCTGAACGCGCTCACCGTCACCGTGCCGGCGCGCATGGTGAAGCACCTGGCCGATCGCGACGACGTGGTCAGCTTGTCTCCCAACCGCGACATCGTGCGCACCGCCAGCACGCTGGAAGCGGTGACCGGCGCGCTGACCAGCAACGTGCGCCCGATCAGCAGCAAGTTGAGCTACAGCGGGCTCGATGGCAGCGGCATCGGCATCGCCGTGCTGGACTCGGGCGTGATGAAGGCGCACTACGCGTTCAGCGGTGCCGACGGCGCCCCGCGCGTGCGCCGCAGCGTCAACATGCTGAACGCCAACCTCGCCGACTTCCAGGCCGGCACCGATGCCGGCAAGAGCTTCATGCCCGGCTCGTCCCAGCTGGCGGCCTATGAAGCGGCCATCGAAAACGGCAGCAACTGGGCTGCCGACCAGTATGGCCACGGCACGCACGTGGCCGCCGTGGCTGCCGGGCGCGCGCAGTTCTACGCCCCGGGCACCCCCGACACCACCGGCATGGCCCCGAACGCCAGCATCTACGACGTCAAGGTGCTCAGCGACGCCGGCTTCGGTACCGTCAGCGACGCGCTGGAAGGCATCGGCTGGGTCATCTACAACGCCAAGACCTACAACATCCGCGTGATGAACCTGAGCATCGCCGCGGCGTCCAGCGAGTCGTGGCAGACCGACCCGTTGTGCCTGGCCGCGCGCAGTGCCACCGCCGCCGGCATCACCGTCATCGCCGCCGCGGGCAACTTCGGCCTCAGCAGCGCCGGCAGCGCCGTGTATGGCGCCATCGGCTCGCCGGGCATCGACCCCTCGGTCATCACCGTGGGCGCGGTGAACCACTTCGGTACCACCGGCCGCGCCGACGACCGCGTGGCCACCTTCAGTTCCCGCGGGCCCACGCGCGGCAGCATGGTCGACAGCCTCGGCGTGCGCCGTGTCGACAACCTGCTCAAGCCCGACCTCGTGGCTCCGGGCAACCGCATCGTCAGCGCCGCGGCCACCTACGGTGCCGGCAGCCTGCAGTGGAACCTCATGGCGCAGAGCTACTTCACAAAGCTGGTGGCGCCGCTGGGCATCACGCAGCTGACGTCGGAGACGCAGATGATCATGAGCGGCACCTCGGTGGCCGCCCCGGTGGTGGCTGGCGCGGCGGCCGTGCTGCTGCAGGCCAACCCCGGCCTCACGCCGCCGCTGGTGAAGGCCATCCTGCAGTACACCGCCGAGCCCTTGCCCGAAGCCAGCCTGGTGGAGCAGGGCGCCGGCAGCCTGAATCTTGCAGGTGCCATCGCGCTGGCAAAGACGCTGCGCACCGACATCGCCACCGCCGTCAACGCGGGCACGATGGTCACCGGCGCCAGCATGTTGGCCAACGACAGGAGCATGCCTGCGATGAGCAGCAGCATCGGCGGTGTGACCGTGAACTGGTCGCGCATGATCTTCGCGGGCGGCAACCGTGTGCTGAGCGGCTCGGCTCTGTTCACCAAGTACCAGCCGATCTGGGACCCGCGCCTGACCTGGGCCGGCCAGACCGTGCGCCGCCGCGTGCCGGTGTACTGGTCGGGAACCGGCATCGCGGCAGGTGTCTACCCCTCGCACTTCACCGACACCGCCCTGCTCAGCCAACCGCTGCTCACCTCGGGCGTGGTGCGTGCCGAGGCGCTGCTGGGTTCGAGTTCCCTGGTCGCCCGCACCGGGCTGTTCAAGCCGACGAAAGAGCTGGCCAGCTGGCTGGTGAGCGGCAGCGGCCTGGTGCTGGCCGAGGGCCTGGTGCTGGCTGAAGGCCTGGTGCTCGCTGAAGGTCTGGTGCTGGCCGAGGGCCTGGTGCTGGCTGAAGGCCTGGTGCTGGCCGAGGGTCTGGTGCTGGCCGAGGGCCTGGTGCTGGCTGAAGGCCTGGTGCTGGCCGAATCTGGCAACACGGTGCTGAACTTCGACACGCGCGGCGCGCTGTACGGCGAGTGAGTGCCGGGTGAGTCGGGCCGCAGCCCGGCCTTGACCTGCAATCCGAGGGCGGCACCGGGAACGGTCCGCCTTCGTTCGTTTGCGGCGGCCTGGCCGGCCTGCTCAAGTTGTAGAGGGCCGAGCCGACAACACAGTAGATGCGCCGTGCCACCTGCGACGCCTTGCCGCTCCGACGCCCAGCCGGGCTCTCGAGGACCCGCTCCGATGACACCCGACACGCCCAGCCTTGCACCTGCAGCACCACGCTGGTGGCTGCGCCTGCATAGCGTCTTGATGCCGGACTACAACCGCAAGGCCACGGTCTACTGGTGGATGGTGGCCCTGGCGGGTGCGGTGGCCATCGGGGTGGCCCTGGTGCAGGTGTTGAGCCTCGACACCCATGCCTGGCTGCAGATCGCCGCGGGCGTGACCATCGCGATGGCGGCCGGTTTTTTCCCGGTGCGCGTCAAACACTCCAAGCATGCCTTTGCGGCAGGCGAGATCTTCATCATCCTGCTGCTGCTGGTGCATGGCCCGGCGGCGGCCACCCTGGCGGCCGCGGGCGAGGGTGCGGTGGGCTCTTTCCGCGCTTCCAAGCGCTGGACCAGCCGCCTCGTCAGCCCAGCCATGGCCGCGCTGGCCATGTGGACGGCCGGCGGCCTGCTGCACGCGATCATCGACAAGGTCACGGCGCCGGCCGCCGTGCTGCTGGCCGTGACCATGGCCTGCACCTTCGGCTACTTCATGATCAACACGCTGCTGGTCACGGCCGTGCCGCGCCTGAAGCGCAATGAAAGGCTGCAGGCCGCCGACCTCTTCGCCGTCTTTGGTGGCGTGGGCATCGCCTACGTGGCCAGCGCCGCAGTCGCCACGCTGCTCTACCTCGTCTACCTGCAGTCGGGCCTTGGCGTGCTGGGTGCGATGGTGCCGCTGCTGGGCATGATGCTGGCCACGCTGCACTACTTCTTCCGCCAGCAGGAGGCGTCCGAGTCGGTGCGCCGCGCCACTGCCGAGGCGATGGACCGCGAAAACGAACTCGCACGTCGCCATGTGCAGGAGCTGGAAGCGAGCGAGCGGCGCTTTCACAGCGCCTTCACGCACGCCAGTATCGGCATGGCGCTGCTGGCCTTCGACGGCCGCGTGCTGCAGGCCAATGCGGCGCTGTGTGCGCTGGTGGGCCGCGACAGCGACGCGCTGCTGAATCGCCCCTTCCAGAACGCGGTGCTGGAGGCCGACCGCCGCGCGCTGAACGAAAAGCTCGGCCTCGTCAGCCACCATGAGTTCGAGAGCTTTGCCCTGGAACTGCGCTGCCAGCACGCTGACGGCCAGCCGGTGTGGGTGACGGCGCATTGCAGTTTTTTCAGCGAGCCCGGCGCCAGTTCACCCTGCCTGATCCTGCAGGTGCAGGACATCACCGCGCGCCGTCGCGCCGAAGAAGGCTTGCACCACCTGGCCTTCCACGACAGCCTGACCGGCCTGCCCAACCGCCGCCGCTTCCACGAACTGCTGGGCCAGGCCGTGGCGAAGCTGAACGGCAGCGCCGACCCGAGTGACGCCTATGCGGTGATGTTCCTGGACTTCGACCGCTTCAAGCTCATCAACGACAGCCTGGGTCACAGCGCCGGTGACGAGTTCCTGGTGCAGGTCTCGCACCGCATCCGCGACGGACTGCGCCCACACGACGTGGTGGCGCGCCTGGGTGGCGATGAGTTCGCCGTGCTGGTGCGCCATGTGGAACACGAGCGCAGCGTGGTCGGCCTGGCCGAGCGCCTGATGGATGCGCTTCGCCAGCCCTTCCACGTGGCCGGCACCGAGCTGATGACCAGCGCCAGCATCGGCATCACCTTCAGTGCCCTGGGCTACGCCAGCGCCGAAGACGTGTTGCGCGACGCCGATACCGCGATGTACAAGGCCAAGGGCGCGGGCAAGGCCCGCTATGCGCTCTTCGACACCAGCCTGCACACCGAGGTGGCCCCGCGCCTGCGACTGGAAGGCGACCTGCGCCGCGCCATCGACGATGGGCGCCTGGGCGTGGCCTTCCAGCCTGTGTTCGATCTGCGCGGCGGCGCCAGAGCCGGCTTGCAATTGGCGGGTTTTGAAGCCCTGGTGCGCTGGCACCATCCTGTCGATGGCCGCATCAACCCTGCCGAGTTTCTGCCCATCGCCGAAGAAGCCGGCTTGATGGTGCGCCTGACCGACTTTGTGCTGCACTGCGCCTGCCACCAGCTGCGTGCCTGGCAGCAAAGCGGCCCGGCCTGGGCGCAGCTGACGATGAACGTCAACATCTCCGGCCACGACATCGCCCACCCGGCGCTGGTGGCGCGCGTGACGCGTGCCCTGGTGGAATCGGATCTGCGGCCGGACCACCTGCGCCTGGAACTCACCGAAAACATTCTGATGTCCCGACTGGAAGAGGCGCTGCCGGCGCTGACCGAACTGCGCCGACTGGGTGTCACCCTGGCCATCGACGACTTCGGCACCGGCTATTCGTCGCTGAGCCACCTGTCCACGCTGCCGATCGACTGCCTGAAGATCGACCGCAGTTTTGTCAGCCGTCTGGAAGCGGGGTCGAACGAGGCCGCCGTGGTGCGGTCCATCGTGCTGCTGGGCAGTTCGCTGGGCAAGGATGTGGTGGCCGAGGGCATAGAGACCGAGCACCAGCTGCGCCAGCTGCAGGACATGGGCTGCGCCTACGGCCAAGGTTATCTGCTGGCCATGCCGCTGAAGCCCGCCGAGGTGGAACGGCAGCTGCTCGGCTTGTGCACGGAGCCCGCGCCAGGCGCAACGACGTTGACTCTGCCGCAGCTTTCGGCCGCCACCACCGCGGCCGGACCGCTGACAATGCACTGACCATGAAACCGGTTGCGTTGTCGTCCGCGCCGCGGCGCGTGCACGACGCGCTGATGCCCGACTACGGGCCTGGTGCCACGCTCTTGTGGTGGGCCATCACGGGGGCGGGTGCGCTGGCGCTGCTGGCCTGCGCGGCCCAGCTGGCCGCACAGGGCTGGGTGGTGTGGCTGCAGGTGGTGGTGGCCTCGGCCTTGGCCATAGGCGCCGGGCTCTTTCCGGTGCGCGTGCCGGGTACCAAGAACGCCTACACCGCCGGCGAGATCTTCATCTTTCTTCTGCTCTTGATGCTGGGGCCGGCCGCCGCGGCCGTGGCGGCGTCGGCCGAGGCCTTTGCCGGCTCGGCGCGTGCCTCGCGGCGCTGGACCAGCCGGCTGTTCAGCCCGGCCTCGGCGGCGCTGGCGATGCTGGCCGTGGGCCTGCCCTTGCAGGCCCTGCTGCGCGGGGTGCCGGCCAGCGGCGTGCAGGAGGCCGCAGCCGTGCTGGCGGCCACCATGCTGGCGGCGGCGCTCTACTTCCTGCTGAACGCCCTGCTGGTGTCGGGCGTGCTGAACCTCAAGCGCGGCACCGGCTTCTTCCAGCCCGGCGCGCTGTTCAGCGTGTTCCGCTGGGTCGGGCTGGCCTATGCCGGCAGTGCCAGCGTGGCCACACTGCTGTACTTCAGCTGGCGCGACCACGGCGTGGGCGTGCTGCTGGTGATGCTGCCGCTCTTGACCATGCTGCTGGTGACGCTGCACCTCTACTTCCGCCAGCAAGAGTCCGGCCTCGTGGTGGCCGAGCGCGAAACCCAGGCCGCTGCGCGCCACCTGCGTGAGCTGGCAGCCAGCGAGCGCCGTTTCCACAGTGCCTTCACCCATGCCAGCATCGGCATGGCGCTGCTGGCGCTGGACGGCCGCCTGCTGCAGGCCAATCCGGCGCTGGCCGGCCTGCTGGGCCGCAGCGAAGAGGCCTTGCTGCAGCAGCATTTCCAAGAGCTGGTGGAAGCAGCCGACCGCGCGCCGCTGGAGCAGCACCTGGGCCTGGCCGGCGCCGCGGACTTCGAGGCGTTTTCGCTCGAGGTGCGGTGTCTGCACGCTGACGGCAGCCCGGTGTGGCTGGCCTTGCACTGCGCGTATTTCACCGAGTCCGAGCAGGCCGACGGCGGCAGTGTGCCCTGCCTCATCCTGCAGGCCCAGGACGTGAGCGCACGCCGCCGCGCCGAGGCCGGCCTGCATCACCTGGCCTTTCACGACCCGCTCACCGGCCTGCCCAACCGGCGGCGTTTCCAGGAATGCCTGGTCAGCGCGCTGTCCCGCTTCAAGACCGAGCCGCGGCGGCCCTGGGCGGTGATGTTCATCGACTTCGACCGCTTCAAGCTCGTCAACGACAGCCTGGGCCACCAGGCGGGCGACGAACTGCTGCAGCAGGTGGCGCGGCGTGTGCAGGAAAAGCTGCGCCCCAGTGACATCCTGGCGCGGCTGGGCGGCGACGAGTTCGCCATCCTGGTCGCCGACATCGAACACGAGCGCGACGCCGTGGTGCTGGCCGAGCGGCTGATGGAGGCGCTGCGCCAGCCTTTCATGCTGGGCGATGTGGAGCTCATCGCCAGCGCCAGCATCGGCATCACCTTCAGCGCCATCGGCTACGACACTGCCGACGAGGTGCTGCGTGACGCCGACATCGCGATGTACAAGGCCAAGGCCGGCGGCAAGGCGCGTTACGCCCTCTTCGACACCAGCCTGCACGCCGCCATCTCAGACCGCCTGCGGCTGGAAGGCGAGCTGCGCGTGGCCATCGCCAAGGGGCAGCTGACGGTCGTCTACCAGCCCGTGTTTGCGCTCGGCAAGGAAGCCGGCAGCGGCCTGGGCCACGGCAGGCTGGCGGGTTTCGAGGCCCTGGTGCGCTGGCAGCACCCGCAGGGCGGCACGCTGGCGCCAGCCGACTTTCTGCCCGTGGCCGAAGAAAGCGGCCTGATGCTGCAGCTGAGCGACTTCGTGCTGCACTGCGCCTGCCACCAGCTGCGCCAGTGGCAGCTGAGCGACCCGCGGCTGGCCGCGCTGACGATGAGCATCAACCTCTCGGCGCAGGATCTGGCCCACCCCGCGCTGTTGGCGCGTGTGGGCCGCGCTTTGGTGGAAGCCGACCTGCGGCCCGAACACCTGACGCTGGAGCTGACGGAGAACATCCTGATGTCCAACATCGAAGGCGTGGTGCCCACGCTGGCCGCGCTGCGCCGCCTGGGTGCGCACCTGGCGGTGGACGACTTCGGCACCGGCTACTCCAGCCTCAGCCACCTCAGCAAGCTGCCCATCGACAGCCTGAAGATCGACCGCAGCTTCGTCAGCCATCTGCAGCCGGGCAGCGACGACGCGGCGGTGGTCAGCGCCATCATTCAACTCGGCGGCACGCTGCGCAAGGCGGTGGTGGCCGAGGGCATCGAAACACCCGAGCAGATGGCGCAACTGCGTGCGCTGGGCTGCGAGTTCGGCCAGGGTTTCCACATGGCGCAGCCGCTGAGCGACCACGAGGCCGGCGAGTGGCTGCGCGCGCAGCGCAGCGGCCTGCACTGAGTCAGAGCGTGAAAGGCCGGAAGGCCTTGCACGCTGGCCGCAGGCCCGAACGCGATTTCACGCGTGAGCGCTGAAGCAGCCGTTGATGCCGCCTACACCGGCAGCAGGCTGCTGTTCTTCACCTCTTCCATCACCACGTAGGTGCGGGTTTCGCGCACGCCGGGCAGCGTCCAGATCACGCTGCCTATGAATTCGCGGTAGGCGGCCATGTCGGCCACGCGCGTTTTCAGCAGGTAGTCGAAGCCGCCGGCCACGAGGTGCGCTTCCAGGATTTCGGGGCGCACCTGCACCGCGGCCTTGAAGATGTCCATCACGTCGTGCACGGTGCGGTCGAGCAGGATCTCCACGAACACCAGCAAACCGGCGCCCAGCTTGGCGGGGTTCAGGCGGGCTTCGTAGCCCAGCACATAACCGTCGCGGTGCAGGCGCTTCACGCGCTCCAGCACGGCGGTGGGCGAGAGGTGCACCTCCTCGGCCAGCTTCAGGTTGCTGATGCGGCCGTCGGCCTGCAGCACGCGCAGGATGCGGCGGTCGATCTTGTCGAGTTCACGTTCGCTGCGCGCGCTGTCGTCGTCGTTCATGGCGAATGATTCTCGGCCCATCGCAGGGATTTCCGAATCCGGTGCGGCCCGGGGCCGCATAAGCTGCGCAGCTTCTCAGCCCCACGGCCAGCCGGCCTGCATGCGCATGAACACCCCCCTGGCCCCCGCCGCTGCCCGCCTGCCCTTCCCCTACCGCCCGGAACAGCAGGTTCTGGCCCTGTCGCTGGCCGCGCTGCAAGGCCGGCTGGACTGGCCGGCCGTGGTGGCCGCCGCCACGCCCTGGGTGCAGGCCGTGCGTGACAAGCCGGCGCCGTTCTGGGCCATGGAAAGCCTGCTGCGCGAATACCCCATCAGCAGCGCCGAGGGCCTGGCCCTGATGCGCCTGGCCGAAGCGCTGCTGCGTGTGCCCGACGCCGAAACCGCCATCGCGCTGACGGCCGATCAGCTCGGCCGCGGCGAGTTCGACGGCGCCGCGGAGGGATCCGCCCACAAGATGCTGGCGCAGATCAGCGCCAGCGCCATCGCGCTGAGCAAGAAGTTCCTGCCCGACAGCGAGAACCCGCCGGGCCTGATGCAGCGCCTGGGCGCAAGAACGGTCGTGGCCGCCACGGTGCGTGCCATCCAGCTGCTGGGCCGGCAGTTCGTGCTCGGCCGCACCATCCAGGAGGCCATGGGCGAGGCCGACAGCCAGCGCAAGGCCGTCAAGACGCAGTCCGGCCTGCGCTTCAGCTACGACATGCTGGGCGAAGGCGCACGCACCGAGCGCGATGCCGAGCGCTACCTCGCCAGCTACCGCAACGCCATCACGGCCATTGCCGCGGCCAGCCCGGGCGGCGTGGCGGCCTCGCCGATGGCCGCCGACGGCATCTCCATCAAGCTCAGCGCCCTTTTCAGCCGCTACGAAGACGCCCAGCGCGAGCGCGTGTTCGCCGAGCTGCTGCCGCGTGTCATCGGCCTGGTGGACCAGGCGGCCCGCGCCAACCTGAACCTGACCATCGACGCCGAAGAGAGCGACCGCCTGGAGCTGTCGCTGGAACTCTTCGAAGCCCTGGCCCGCCACATCGCGCAGCAGCACCCGGCCTGGGCCGGCTTCGGCCTCGCGGTGCAGAGCTATCAGACGCGTGCGCTGGCGGTGGTGGACGAAGTGGCGCGCATCGCGCAGGCCCACGGCCTGCGCTTCATGGTGCGCCTGGTGAAGGGCGCGTACTGGGACGGCGAGATCAAGCGCGCGCAGGAAGGCGGCCTGCCCGGCTACCCGGTGTTCACGCACAAGCACCACACCGACATCAACTACCTGGCCTGCGCCGAGCGGCTGATCAGCCACCACGCGCGGATCTACCCGCAGTTCGCCACGCACAACGCCGGCACCATCGCCGCCATCCTGCAGATGGCGCGCCAGGTGGGCGCGGCCTTCGAGATGCAGCGCCTGCACGGCATGGGTGACGGCGTCTACCGCGAGGTGATGAACAGCGGCAGTGCCGCGGTGCCGGTGCGCGTCTACGCGCCGGTCGGCGAACACCGCGACCTGCTGGCTTATCTGGTGCGCCGGCTGCTGGAGAACGGCGCCAACTCGTCGTTCGTGCACCAGCTCGCCGACGAGCACGTCAGCGCCGAGGTGCTGCTGGCCTCGCCGCTGGCGCCCAGCACCGAGGCTGCTTTCCCGATGCCGCTGGCCCTCTATGGCGCCACACGCGCCAACTCGGCGGGTGTCGACCTGGCCTGCCTGGCCCAGCGCGCGCCGCTGGACGCCGCGCTGGCCACCACGCGCGTGCCGGCGATGGCGATGCACAGCGCCGCCGAGGCCGATGCCGCGATGCAGCGGCTGCACGCCGGCTTCGAGGCCTGGTCCGCACGCCCGCTGGCCGAGCGTGCCGCCGTGCTGCGCAAGGCCGCCGACCTGCTGGAAGCGCGGCTGCCGGCTTACTGCGGCCTGCTCGTGAAAGAAGCCTGCAAGACCTTGGGCGACACCGTGGCCGAGGTGCGCGAGGCGGTGGACTTCTGCCGTTATTACGCCGATCAGGCCGAAGCGCGTTTGCATGAGCAGGTGCTGCCCGGCCCCACCGGCGAAAGCAACGTGCTGCGCCTGCACGGCCGCGGCGTCTTCGTCTGCATCAGCCCGTGGAACTTCCCGCTCGCCATCTTCGCCGGCCAGGTGGTGGCCGCGCTCGTCGCTGGCAACACCGTGGCCGCCAAACCCGCCGAGCAGACGCCCGTGGTGGCGCAGCGCTTCGTCGCCTTGCTGCACGAGGTGGGCGTGCCCACAGACGCCGTCGCGTTGCTGCACGGCCTGGGCGAGACCGTGGGCGCCGCGCTCGTCGCGCACCCCTTGACGGCGGGGGTGTGCTTCACCGGCAGCACGCAGGTGGCGCGCCTCATCAACCGCACGCTGGCCGCGAAAGACGGCGCCATCGTGCCCTTGATCGCCGAGACCGGCGGCCTGAACGCGATGGTGGTGGACAGCACCGCGCTGCCCGAACAGGTGGTGGATGCCGTGGTGCAGAGCGCCTTCCGCAGCGCCGGCCAGCGCTGCAGTGCCCTGCGCCTGCTGTGTGTGCACGAGGGCATCGCCGACGGCGTGATCGAGATGCTGCGCGGCGCGCTCGCCGAACTGAAGGTCGGCGACCCGGCCGAACTGGCCACCGATGTCGGCCCCGTCATCGACGACGAAGCCTTCACCGGCATCAGCGCCCATGTGCGCCGCCTGCGCGCGGAAGCCCGGCTGCTGGGTGAAACCGTCGTCAGCGACAGCTTCCCGCGCCTGGTGGCGCCGGTGGCCTTCGAGATCCCGCGCATCGCCGACCTGAAGCAGGAGATCTTCGGCCCCGTGCTGCACGTGGTGCGCTGGGGCGGTGATGTCAACGAGGTCGTGCGCCAGATCAACGCACTCGGCTACGGTCTCACGCTGGGCGTGCAGACACGCATCGACAGCCGCGCCCAGCGCATCGCCGACCTGGCGAAGGTGGGCAACGTCTACGTCAACCGCAACATGATCGGTGCCGTGGTCGGCGTGCAGCCCTTCGGCGGCGAAGGCCTGAGCGGCACCGGCCCCAAGGCCGGCGGCCCGCACTACCTGTATCGCTTCTGCGCCGAGCAGACGGTGACGGTGAACACCGCTGCGGCCGGCGGCAACGCCGAGTTGCTGGCCGGGCTGGCCTGAGGCCCGCAGGCCCGACGTGAAAACGCCCGCAAGGCGCGGGCGTCTTTTTGCTGCCGAAGCGGACTTCAGGCCTTGCGGCGGGTGGCAACCAATGCCAGCAGTGCCAAGCCGCCGAGGGCCAGGCTGGTGGGCTCGGGCACCGAAGTCACCAGGCTGTAGGGCGCCGTGGCGGAGCCGCGTGCCCACGAGAACTCAAGCGTCGCCGCACCGCCGTTTTCAAAGAACACCAAGTCCACCGCGTGCAGACCGGCCGAAAGAAAGATCGATCCGTTGCGGGTGTCCACGGCGTGCAGGGCATCGTCCACGATGACGTCGGCACCGTCGATGCGCAAGCGCAAGCCATCGTCGTTGTAGGTGCGGAAGAAATAGGTGTCCGCGGCGCTGATGAAGATGTTGCCCGTGATGCGGGCAGCAAAATTGTCGTTCAGTGGGTCGCCAGCAGCGAACTGCCCTGATGCCGCGCCTTGCGGCCAGGCGTTCGAGGTGCCGAAGTAGCCATTCTGGCCAAAGTCGCTGAAGTCGATCACGGCGGCGGTGGCCGTGAATGACGCCGGGCCGGCGGCGATGGCCGCGTCGGTCTGCGCCAGGTTGACCGGACCGGAATTCACTTGCCACTGCTGCACCACCCAGGCCTGAGAGGCGAGCGGCAGTGACAGAACAGCCGCAATGGCAAGACTGGCGAGGTGATGTTTCATGGGGTGCTGCGTCCTGACGGTGTTTGGGGGACCGCCAAGGCGTGACGGCAGAGTGCCGAATGCACTTTTCGGGCCAGCGCTCTAAGTCGTTGATTCAGAAAGAGTCTTGATCGCCGCTGTGGCCGTCAACTCGAGACATGTAAGCGCGGCCGACACACGGCAGGCTTCTGCGGCCTTCAGTTCAAGTACATGCCGAGGTAGCGCCGGCCGCGGCTGACGACCTCGGGGTCGGCGCAGACCTCGAACCACTGCACCAGCTGCTGCCGGGCCTTTTCGCGGTCGGGCCGGCCTTCGGCCTTGTCGCGCAGCACCACTTCCAGCAGCTGGTCGAAAGCGGCGCTGAAGTCGCCGGCGTGGGCCAGCAGTGCGGCCAGCGCGTGGCGGGCTTCGAAGTCGCGCGGGTTGGCGGCGATGCGCGCGGCCAGCTCGTCGGCATTGCCGGCGGGCTGCTCGCTGGCCAGCGCCAGGCGCTTCATCAGGCGCGCATGTTCGGCGTCACGTTCGGCCTCGGGCATGCCGTCCAGCAGCGCGCGCGCCTGCTCCAGTTCGCCGGCAGCCAGCAGTTCGGCGGCCTCATCCAGCGGGCCGAAGACCTGCTCGGCCTCTGCGTCCACCACGTCGGCGGGCAGGTGCTTGTCGAGGAAGGCCTTGATCTGGCCTTCGGGCAAGGCGCCCAGGAACTGGTCGACCGGCCGGCCGCCGATGAACAGCACCACCAGCGGGATGCTGCGCAGGCGCAGCGCGGCGCTGATCTGCGGCGCTTCGTCGGTGTTCAGCTTGGCCAGCACGAAGCGCCCGCCGTAGGCCGCGACCACCTTTTCCAGCACCGGCCCGAGTTGCCGGCACGGGCCGCACCAGGGCGCCCAGCAGTCCAGCAGCACCGGCACCTGCATCGAGAGTTCCAGCACCTCGGCCTGGAAATTGGCCTCGCTGGTGTCGAAGGACAGGGGCACTTCGCCTTCGGCGTTGTCGGTGATCTGAGGGTTCATCATGGACAGAAAAAAGGGGGTTCGACCGAACCCCCTGATGGTAGCGGCGGCGCCTGGCGCCACCTCGGTGATGCGGGCTTCAGCGGTCGCGGCTGAGGCGGCCGGCCTGGCCCAGCGGGGCACTGGTGCTCACCGGGCTGCCACCCAGGATGAACACGGTATAGACGCCTTGTGCCTGCAACAGGTTGGCTCCCGAGGCCGCGGTCAGGGTGAACAAGGTGTCGGGGGAGGTGGGCGACGTGATGTCCAGGCGGTTGGAGCCCGCCGCCGCCGTGGTGGCGTAGGCCGAGCCGCTGCCCGCAGGGATGTCGGCGGTCGCCGTCTGCGTCTGGAAGTCAACCTGCAAGGTGAGCGGCTCACTCAGCGTCAGGCCGTTGACGATGCGGATCTTGGCGCGCGTGTTCACGCTGGGCAGACGGTTGTCGTCGGTGATCAGCGACACGGTGCCGGCGTTTTCGGCGCCGTAGGCCAGCACGGTGTAGTCGGCACCCGGTGCGAAGTTGCGCGTGGCGTTTGAAATGGCAGCGCCGTTGACGCGCACCGTCAGGTTGCGGTCGCCAGCAGGCACCAAGGTGTAGGGCCCCACGCCGGGTGAGCGCAGCGCGCCCACCAGGGTGCTGCCGCCCAGGCTGGCGCTGACATTGCCGGCTGCCGCCACGCTGGCCACCATGCGCACGCGGGCGTTGTTGTTCTTCAGCGCGGCCACCGGCCCGCGCTGCTCGATCAGCGTGCCGTTCACGAGCACGCCGCCAGCGCCAGCGGTCAGCACCAGCGTGGCGAACTTGCGCCCGGCCAGCGTGAAGTTGGGGATGTCCAGGCGCACGTCATTGGGATCGCCGGCGCCTGTCACGCGCAGGCGTTGGGTGCCGGCGGTGACGTCGCGGAAACCGCTCAAGGAGCCGCTGGTCAGCGAAGCCTGGTTGGGCAGCGCCGAGCCCAGGTCGGTATTGGCGGCGGTGATGAACACGTCCACCGAGCCGGTGTCGGTGGTGGCGTTGAAGAAGCGCAGGCGCGCGGTGTTTTCACCCACCACCGCCGTGTCCAGCGTTTCGTCTTCGGGCAGCGCGCTCACGCGCAGCGCGGTTTCGCGGCCCCAGATCACGGCGGTGTAGTTCTGGTCCTTCGCCAGCGAATACGAACCCGTCAACAAGGTCTGCGGGTCATTCGCCTTCTTGACGTTCAGCGTGTAGGTGTTGGCTCCCAGCGAAACCGACGCGGCCACGGCGTCGGTGGCCAGCGCCGTGAAACGCCGCGTGTCACCTGTGAAGAGATCAACGCTGGGCAGATCGGTGGTGAGGTTGATCGCACGCAGGTTGGTGTTGCCGCCGCCGTCGCCGCCGCCGCCGCCGCAGGCAGCCAACAGCACGGACGAGGCCAGGGCGGCCAGCAGGGCCAGCCGGCGCGAAAAGAAGGCAGGGGTCATCGGGGGTCCTAGGGTTTGCCTGGTCGGGGGTGGCGTGCAAGGCGAAGCCGCACCGCCACCCGACCGGGGATTATGACTTGCCGGGCCGTCCGGCCCCGGCGCCGGGCCGGCACGCCCTGCCTTGGGAAAGCTGCGCCGCCGGCGTGCGGCCGCGGGCATCGGTTCAGGGGTAGAGGCCCCGCTCCTCGCGCGCGGTCAGGATGCGCTCGCAGGCCACGGCGAAGGTGGCGGTGCGCAGCGTGATCTTGTGCTTGTCGGCGGTGTCCCAGATCTTCTTCAGCGCGTCGACCATGATCTTGTCGAGCCGCACGTTGATCTCGTCCTCGCTCCAGAAGAAGCTGCTGAAGTCCTGCACCCATTCGAAATAGCTCACCGTCACGCCGCCGGCGTTGCAGATGACGTCGGGCACCACCAGCA
>LNFM01009052.1_pt1 | contig 16280 bp, 14 predicted proteins | sample 596031 | NCBI WGS metagenome assembly LNFM01 (sample SAMN04254537, study PRJNA301005) | activated carbon metagenome | isolation source: dual media filters at the Ann Arbor, Michigan drinking water treatment plant | place: USA: Ann Arbor
TGCCCATCCTTCGAGACGCGCCGCTTCGCGGCGCTCCTCAGGATGAGGTAAGTGCTTGAAATGACTCATTTCATTTCCGGCCAGCCTCTCAGGACTATTTTGAGGAGGGTGGAGCCATGACCGCTGCCAAGAGCAAGGAAATCGTCGCCAATCCGAGCAAGGAATTCGCTCATCCCGCCGAGGTCGTCACGACGCCTGAACTCTCGGCCAAGGAAAAAGAAGCCGCGCTCGAGGAATGGGAGCTCGACGCCCGCCTGATGCAGGTTGCGAGCGAGGAGGGCATGGCTCCCACCGATTCCGATGAGCCGAACAAGCTCCGTGACGTCAAGAAGGCCCAGAAGGCGCTCGGTATCGACACGCTCAAGAAGAAGGACGATAGCGGCGGGCCGAATAAGACAGGCATGTAACGCCCTTCCTCAATCCGGCGACATGGCCGGCTTGGTCGGATAGTCTGGCCGGCATGGAGTCTTCCGACCGAGCGACGCGTTCCAGCATTTCAGACGGTGCTTTCTATGTCATCGCAGGCATCTGCGGCCTGGCCGGCGGCGTCGTGGGCGCGGCGTTCCACCTCACCGTCGATGCGCTGTTACGCTGGCCGGCCTGGCTCGTGGCGCGCTTCGGCAGCGGCCCCGAAACCATTCTCATGGCGGCCGGGATCGCGGCATCAGGGCTGCTGATTGCCTTTGTGCTCACCCGCCGCTTCGCCCCCGAGGCTGCCGGCAGCGGCGTGCAGGAGATCGAAGGCGCGATGGAGGGGCTGCGCACCGTGCGCTGGCGCCGCATCCTGCCGGTAAAGTTCGTGGGCGGCGTGCTCGGCCTTTCGTCTGGGTTGGTTGCCGGCCGCGAGGGCCCCACCATCCACATGGGCGCCTCGATCGCGGCCGCGATCTCCGAGATGCTGAAGCTCGATCGCAACGACATGCGCGGCCTGCTGGCGGCGGGCGCCGCGGCCGGACTTGCCGCCGCCTTCAACGCGCCGCTGGCCGCGATCCTCTTCATCGTCGAGGAGACGCGGAAACAATTCCGCTACACCTTCCGCTCCTACGTCGGCGTCATCTGTGCCTCGGCCGCGAGCGCCCTGGGCATGGGGCTGGTCGGCGGCACCGCGCCACCGCTGCGTATTGCGGCGCTGGAACAGCCGTTGTGGCTGCTGCCGGCCTTCGTGCTGCTGGGCGTCTTCCTGGGCGGGCTTGGCGTCGTCTTCAACCGTTGTTTGCTGGGCGCGCTCGACTGGACGGCGGCGACCTTCCGTCGCGTGCCGTTCGTGCCGGCGCTGGTGGTGGGCGCAGCGGTTGGCGCGCTCGCCATCGTGCTGCCCGAGGCGGTGGGTGGTGGCGAACTGCTCATCCCGCATCTCGTGGCGCACGATCTGCCGCTCGCCACCCTCATGCTGGTGGCCGTGCTGCGCTTTGCCGGCACCATGGCGAGCTATCCGGTCGGCGTGCCGGGCGGCATCTTCTCGCCGATGCTGACGCTTGCCACCACGATCGGCCTCGGCATCGCCATGCTGATGGAAGGCGCTCTGGGGGCGAGCGGCATCACAGTGCCGCCGTCGATGGGGGCCGCTTTTGCCATTGCCGCGATGGGCGGGCTGTTCGCCGCTACGATCCGTGCGCCCCTCGTCGGCGTCGTGCTGGCGGTGGAACTGACCGGCGCCTATGCGCTGATCCTGCCGCTGCTGGTGACCTGCGTCACCGCGCACGTCACTATGAGCTGCTGCTGGAACGCACGCTGCGCCTGTCGGGCCAGCCGATCCCGCCAACCGACCGGGACAATTCAGACCCGTCCTCGCCGGTCGGCATCGACGATAAGCCGTCGCCCAGAAGCCGGGTCAAGCGACGGCGACGCCATGGCGGGAGAGGGTGAAGCCCTCGTAGCCGCTCGAGGCAACCTCGTCGCAGCGCCGCTTGTAACGGTCGAAGCCGCCGACGTAGGGCATGAACACGCGCGGCTTGCCCGGGATGTTGGCCCCGACATACCAGGAGTTGGCCAGCGGATAGAGCGTGCTGTCCGCCACGGCATTGACGTGCCCGACCCACTCGCTCTCGGCCTGCTCGTCAGGTTCTATGCGGTCGAGGTTCTGCGCGCGCAGGTGTTCCAGGCAGCCGGCGATCCAGTCGACGTGCTGTTCGATCGAGGCGATCATCTGCGTCTTCACGCCGGGACTGCCGGGGCCGGTGACGACGAACATGTTGGGGAAGCCCGAGACCATCAGGCCGAGATAAGTGAGGGGGCCGCCCGCCCATTTGTCGGCCAGCACGGCGCCATTGGACGTGCGGATGTCGATCTCGCGCAATGCGCCCGTCATGGCGTCGAAGCCGGTGGCGAAGACGATAGCGTCGAGCTCGAATGCCTGTTTATCTGTCTTGATTCCCGTCGGCGTGATCTCGGCGATGGGATCGCTACGTACATCGACCAAGGTGACGTTCGGCCTGTTGTAGGTCTCGTAGTAGCCGGTATCGAGACAGAGGCGTTTGGTGCCGATCGGATGGTCCTTGGGCGCCAGCAGCTCGGCCGTCACCGGATCCTTCACCATGCCACGGATCTTGTTGCGCGCGAATTCCGAGGCGGTGTCGTTGGCCTCCTTGTTCACCAGCAGGTCGGTGTAGGTATAGAGATAGCTGATGCTGCCGCCTTCCTGCCACTTGGACTCGTAGGCAGCGTTGCGCTCCTCTTCCGTAACGTCGAGCGCCGACCTGGTCGGCCGCGGATAGCCGCCGATCGCGAAGGGCGTGTCGTAGGCCGCACGGCGGCGGGCGGGATAGTCGGCCTTGTGGCGGCGCTCGCGGTCACGGTCCATCGGGCCGTTGCGCGCCGGCAGGCTGAAGTTGGCGGTGCGCTGGAAGACATGCAGGTGCTTGGCCTGGCGCGCGATCAGCGGGATCATCTGCACGCCCGAGGAGCCGGTGCCGACCACGCCGACGCGCAACCCGGTGAAGTCGACGCCCTCGTGGGGCCACAGGCCGGAGTGGTACCACTTGCCCTTGAAGTCGCCGATGCCCTTGAAGGCGGGCACGCGTGGCGTCGAGAGATTGCCCGCCGCCATCACGCAATAGCGCGCGCGGACTCCTTCGCCTTTGTCCGTGCGCAGTGTCCACAGGCCGGCCTTCTGGTCGAACAGCGCCGAGACGATGCGCGTGTTGAGTTGCACGTCGCGACGCAGGTCGAAGCGGTCGGCGACGTGGTTGATGTACTGCAGGATCTCCGGCTGGTTGCCGTAGCGCTCCGGCCATTTCCAGTCCTGCTGCAGCTCGTCGGAGAAGCTGTAGGAATATTCGAGGCTCTCGACGTCGCAGCGTGCGCCGGGATAGCGGTTCCAGAACCAGGTGCCGCCGACGCCGGAGCCGGCCTCATAGGCGCGGACCCTGAGGCCCATGCCGCGCAGGCGATGGATGGCATAGAGGCCGCCCAGGCCGCCGCCGACGATGACGACATCGAGTTCGCGAATGGAGGGAGTGTGGGAAGCGTCAGGCATGGGGCAAACCTCCAACGGACTGGCGGCTTTGGCAAGATGTCGCGGCATCGCCGATCTTTCTGGCGAAACGACGGCGTTCCTCGCGCTATGCTCACGGCCGGCAATGATCGGGAGCAGAAGCGCGTGATGAAATTGTTGGCAGTTTTGGCGATGACCACGGTGTCTCTTGCATCGGGACCAGCCCTGGCGCAGACCGCGATCCAGGCCGGCCTGTGGGAGGCCAATGACAAGACATCGCTGGAAGGCGTGCAGCCGATGCCTGCGACGTCGCGCCAGACGTGCCTGAAGGGCAACGAGGCGCAGCTGGAGCGCCTGCTGTTTCCGTCGCCCGAGGAGATGGCGAAGCACGGCTGCAAGTACGAAGGCGGGCTGAAGCAGCCCGGCATCCTGCAGTCGAGCCTCTCGTGTCCGCCTGCCGACACCGCGCCGGGCGTCGATGCCAAGTCCGAGATCACTTTTACGCAGACCAGCTATGAAGGCCTCGGCCAGCTCCTGGTCAAGGACAAGTCGGGCACGACGATCAAGGGCAGCAGCACGCTGAGCGGCAAGCGCATCGGGGATTGCTGAACACGTCTTTGAAATCGACGCGCGATTGTCATGGCGTCGCAGCACGCAGTGTTGCTCTGCCTCGACCGGCCGGTAAGCCGTCGAAAGTGAGATCAAGCTGCCCGTTGGTCGCGCGGCCTCGTATCGACTGAGTGAGCTTGCCGCAGTCCAGATCGAAGCCGGAACCTTGGCCCGTGATGTCGCCGGTCGGCGAGATCGTAAACGCAATTGGCGCCGAGCCACAGTGTGAACTGTTAAGCGTGCCGGCGGCGTTGCCGTTGAGAACGCTGACCGAAACCGTTCGCCCGAAGGCGGCGCCATAGGATGCCACACTTCCAGAGAAAACGAAGGGGCCGCTAAAGCGGCCATCGAACTTGCCAGCTGGCGCAGCTGCCGTAGCTGCAGGTGCGGCAGCTGTAGGCGCCGCAGCCGCCGGGGCCGCTGCGGCAGCGGTGCGCGCCTTGGCTTCCTCTTCGACCTTCTTCTTGGCTTCTTCCGCCTTCTTCTTCTCGTCCTCGATCTTCTTCTGCTCGTCGTCGTACTTGGAGAGCGCCGGCGCGGCCTCGCGTAGCAGGGCCTGGTTCTGCGCGACGGTCAGGAAGCCGGTGGCCGGCTGGTTGCGCGCCTTCTGCCAGGCCGTGATCATTTCGCGCGAGCGCGGCCCGAAGGCACCATCGCTGCCACGGGTATCGAAGCCGAGCGACGTCAGCGCCACCTGGAGGCGCTGGCGGTCGGGTGTGGCCAATCGCAGCGACGACTCCGCCGCTTCGGCCGCCTTCTTCTCTGTTGCAGCTTTCTCCGCCGCAGCCTTCTCTGTGGCCGCCGCTGCCGCTGCTTCGGCGTCGGCCTTCTGCCTGGCCTCGGCTTCCGCTTTCTGCTTCAACGCGGCTTCCGCCATGCTCTTGCTGGCGGCCTCTTCCTCGGCGCGGCGGCGCACCGCTGCTTCGTCATCGGCCTTCTGCCGCTCCACCTGCGCCACCGCCAGAGCCTCGTCAGCCTGCCGTTTGGCTTCGGCCTCGGCTTCGGCCTTCTTGCGCGCCCCGTCTTCTGCTTCGCGCAGTGCAGCCGCGTCTGCTTCTGCCCTGCGCTGCGCTTCTTCCGCGGCGGCGCGCCGGGCGGCAGCATCGGCCTCCTGACGCTGGCCGGCTTCGGCTTGGCGGCGGGTTTCCGTCTCGGCAACGCGTCGAGCCAGCTCTTCCTCGGCCATTTGAAGTTTCCGCCGCACGTCCGCGAGTTCGGCGTCGGCGGCACGCTTGGATGCGGCCTCGGCCTCGACCCTGCGTCGCGCCTCTTCCTCCAGCCGCGTCTTCTCAAGCGCCTCGGCGTCGGCCTTGCGTCGCTCGGCGAGCAGGCGTTCGAGGTCCTCGACCTTGAGGTCCTGCACTGTCGCGCGGGGCGGTGCCTGCCCGGGGCCAAAGGCAAAGTATCCGCCGCTTACCAGGACCAACACGCCTACCACCACGCCGGCATACAAAGGCCAGCGGTTCCGGGCCGACCGTACCGGAGGCGGCCGACGCACAAGGACTGTCACGGGGTCGGCGGGGGCGGTGGCCATCGACAGGATGGGCCGCCAGTCGGCGATCGATTGCGGCCGGTCGGCGGCGCGGAGGGCGAGGCCCCTGTCGATCCCGGTCAATAGACCCGGCGCGAAGCCCGGACGGGCGTGCCGGGCGATTGGCTCGCAGGAATCCTCGAGCATGCGGTCGAAGGCGCTAGGTGGAATGGCCCCGGCGATCGCATGGTAGAGCGTGGCCGACAGGCCGTAAATGTCGGTCCAAGGCCCCTGCCTAGCCGCGGTGAATTGCTCCGCCGCGGCATAGCCCGGGGTGAAGATCGCTGTCATCGCCACGGTGCGGCCGACCATGGCGGCGCGCGAAGCGCCGAAGTCGATCAGGGTGGGATAGCCCTTGGCGTCGATCAGGATATTCGCCGGCTTGATGTCGCGGTGCAGGAAGCCCGCATTGTGAACCTCTTCTAGACCGTCGAGCACCGTCCACAGGATGCGTTTGACGTCAGCGGGGTCCATGCGCCCCTGCTTCTTAAGGTGCGCCTCCAGCGTTTCACCCTGGAGCATCTCCATGACGATGTAGGCGGTGCCGTTGGCCTCGAAGAAGTCGTACATCCGCACGATACCGGGCGCGCGATCTAGCGTCGTCAGCGTGCGGGCTTCGGCCACGAAGCGGTCGCGGCCCCAGACGAAATCTTCGGCGACTTTGGTAGAGCGCGGCAGGACGGTCTGACCGCCCTGGCGGATCGCCAGCGAGATCGGCAGATATTCCTTGATGGCGACTTCGCGGTCGAGCTGGGTGTCTCGCGCGCGATAGGTGATGCCGAAGCCGCCATGGCCCAGCACCGACAGGATCACATAACGTCCAATCTTTTCACCCGGGGCCAGCGCGGCGAAATCGACCTCGGGGTCGTTCGTCGTCATCCCGGACTTCAGATCCACCATGACTTCAGTACGTCCTCGAGCCGGCGCCCATCAAATGGCGGCTGCCGGGCTAGAATGCTGGGTGGCGAAGACGAAGACAAGACATTCGCGTGTATGAACGCTCGGTTTTTCTCGCAAGACCTAGCCGAACGCTGGCATCACCTGCTCGCCGAAGCGGCGCATCGAGGCCACGTTCTGCTCGTGGCTCATGGCGCCGAACCCGGTCTGACAGAGGAGGTGCTGCACGCCGACATCGCGCAGTTCGGCCACCTGCTCGCGCACCCGTGAAGGCGTGCCGTAAAGCGAGCCGGTCGACAGCACGAAGGGGATGGCTTCCGAATCGGGCACTGCCGGATCGGTCCAGGCGTTGAGCGCGGCCGGGTCGGGCGCGAAGTCGGCGGGATTGTAAGCCTCCCGGACATGCATCATGTGGGCGCGGGTCTCGACCAGGAGGGCGGCCAGCTCGTCCTCGGCCTGCGCATTCGTCTCCGCGACATAGACGTTGCGCCACAGCGCGCTCTGCGCCAGCAGCCGCGCCTTCTTTGCCGCATCGTGGCCGCCGGCGTCGATGCCGGCAGCATAGGTCGCCCAGCGCTCTTTTATGCGTGCCACCGGCAGGCGGGCGGTCAGGATCGGCACGCCGAGCCTGCCGCATTCGGCGAACGAGCCGGGCGAGATGACACTGCGCCACAGCGGCGGGCCCGGCTGCTGCACCGGCTTGGGCCGGATCGCCGGGACGTGCAGTTGGTGGAACTTGCCTTCGAAAGTCAGCGGCGCCTCGCGCCAGGCGCGCTCGAGGATTTCGACCGTCTCCTCCATGCGCTCGCGGCTGTCGTGGCTGCGCAGCCCGTGGCCCACGAATTCATACTCGTTGTAGACGGTGCCCTTGCCGATGCCGACGTCGATGCGGCCCTTGCTGAGATTGTCGAGCAGCGCGAGCTGGACGGCCAGCCGAACCGGATGATGGAACGGCGTCTGCACCACGGCGAAGCCGATGCGGATGCGCTCGGTCTTCACGGCGAGGGCGGCGGCAAACATCAGCGAGTCGTTGTAGACGCTCTCGCCAGTGAAATAATGCTCGGTCAGCCAGACGTCGGAGAAGCCCAGCGTCTCCGCGAGGCACGCCTGCTCGATGATCCTGTCGATACGGGCGCCGTCCTCGTCGGGCGAGGGCGACATCGCAAGCGTGAGCCAACCGAACTGCATGACGTCAGCGTAGCCCGTCGGGCGGCGCACAAGCAAACGCCCGGTCCCTCTCGGAACCGGGCGTTGCCGAAGTTTCTTCGTTACCAGAAGCGGCTGGCGCCGAACAAACGTGTGGCAACCCTTTCGTCGCGATGACGGCCGCCCAGGGCCGCACCGGCGGTGGCTGCGGCGGCGGCAATGAGCAGCGTTGCCGCGGCGAGGAACGCCGCGATGGCGCCCATCTTTCGGGCCTTGTCGGCGGCGGCGCGCGCCTTGGCTTCCGCGTCCTTGGCGGCGGCATAGGCTTCATCGACGCGCTTCTCGGCCTCGGCCTGCGGCAGGCCGGTCTCGCGCGCCACGATCCCGGCGAGATAGGTGCGGTCCGCCGGCGCCAGCGTGCCGCTGGCGAGGTTGGTGGTGAATACCCGCGTGAGCGGGGCTTGAAGTTCGGCGCGCGGGATGCGGCGCATTTCCATGCGCATGGCCTCGTTCATGCCCGGCGCGGGCCGTGGATCGGTTGCTGGGGCGGTCTCGGGCTGCGCGGTACCTGCGACAGGCGGAGCAGCGGGTATCGCAGGAGCAGCAGGCGCCGGAGCAGGCGCCGCCGCCATCTGGCCGGGGGCCGGCCGCAGCAATAGGTCGATTGCCATGTCCGTGGGCTGCATGGAGACGCGATCGGCGATCGCCGGGCCCATCGCCGCGCCGCCGCCGGCGATCGCGCCGGCCGACACGGTGGCGGTGGTCTGCACCGCCGTCTTCAGCGCACTGCCGGCGCCGGAAAGGGCGATGGAGGCACCGATCAGGATGCCGACAGCCCACACCGCGAAGCCGTGGCTGCCGTCGCGGAACTGCCGCTCCGCTTCGGCGCCGCCCAGCCAGGGCGTGCGCATGCGACCGGCGAGGTAGCCGCCGGCCGCGAAGCTGCCGACCTGGACGAGGGCCGCGAACAGCGCCGCCAGGATGACGAAGGTCGTGAGCGAAAGGCCGGCATAGGGGTAGGGCGACACGGCCGACAGGCCGATGGCCGAGCCGAAAGTGAAGAACACCAAGGAAATTGCAGCAGCCCCCAAGGCTCCGGCAATCACGGGCCCCCATTCGAGGTAGGCGAAACGGGCGGGCCGGGCGGCGGCGTCGCCTCCAGATACTTCGACGATGGTAGCCATGGTGATGCCTCCGAGGTTTGCTGTTCGGTTCAACGAAGGCCGACGAAGGAAAGAATCGCGACCACGATGACGACTAGGCCGACGAGATAAACGATCGAGTTCATTTGGGATTCTCCTAGGGGGTTGAAAAGCGCCCGGTAGCCTGAAAAGCCGATGCGGCAGGTGCATCTCGTCCGGCAACGCGCCTCGCGCGCGGAAGTTGCGCTTCTGGTTCCGAACCGGCTAACAACCGGCTGGTCGATTCCTGTGAGTGGGCGCCCCTTGCGCAATTTCCTGAAGAACTTCCTGCTGGTGCTGGTTTCGGTCGCGCTCTGTACCGCCGCGGCAGAGGGCATTGCCCGCTGGCTGGAGGTGACCGACGACGCGGACGTGGCCAAGCGCCTGGACGAGATCCCGCGTGTCGCCGGCGTCCAGCGCGCCTGGTATTTCGACGATCCGCCGCCGCTGCCCAATCGCGGCAAGGCGCCGCCCGAATGGTACGAGCTGGTGCGGCGGGTCGAGGCCAGCGGCCACACCGAGGGCACGCGCCGTGCCGACATGTTCAAGGCCTGGAACTCGGTCTTCGTCGGCGATCCGTGCAGCCATCCTTACCTGCGCGCGGCGCCCGGGCATCTGTTCGTCTATGACCCGCCGGATGGCAAGCCGCATCCTCGGTACAGGTTCATGCCCAATGCAACGCTGCCGAACGGGCTGGTCACCAACGCCTACGGCTTTCGCGGGGCCCCGGTGCCGTTCGTGCGCACGCCGAAGACGGTACGCATCGCCTTCGTCGGCGCCTCGACGACGATCGCCGCGCATCACTTTGCTTTCTCCTATCCCGAATTTGTCGGCCATTGGCTGAACGTGTGGGCGGCGTCGAAGCGGCTCGACTTGCGCTTCGAGGTGCTGAACGCCGGCCGCGAGAGCATCGGCTCGACCGACATCGAAGCCGTTGCCCGCCTCGAAGTGACGCCGATGCGGCCCGACCTCGTCGTCTATTATGAGGGCGCCAACCAGTTCGATCTCCGCACCGTGGCGCCCTCGGTGCCGCCGCCCGACGCCTCCGCCCGGCCGGCGACGGCGCCGATGTCGGGCCCGCGGACGCGCTGGCTGGACGAGGCCGCCAAGCACTTCACGCTGGCGCGACGGCTCCAGAACCTGCTTGCCGCCGCCGACACGCCGGCGGGCGTGCCGGGCGACGGCGGCGAATGGCCCAAGCCGGCCTATGATCTGATATGGCCGACCGGCGTCGATGAGAGCGATCCCGATATCGGCCGCCCCGACCTGCCTGTTAATCTGTCGACCATCCTGGGCGACCTCGACCGTATCCGGGCCGCCACCGAGGCGGCCGGCGGTGAACTGGTGCTGGCCTCGTTCATCTGGTTGGTGAAGGACGGCATGATGCTGAACCCGATCCGGCATCGCCTGATCCTGGAATATCTCAACCAGGGCTATGCGCCGTTCCGCTATCGCGACCTAGAACGGCTGGCGGCCTTCGAGAATCGCGTCTTCGCCAAGTATGCCGCGGTCCACCATCTGGCCTTTCTCGACATGGCAAAGCTGATGCCGCGCGATCCCGACCTGTTCGTCGATGCCATCCACACCACGCAGAGCGGCGTGCGGCTTCAGGCGTGGGTCGCCTTCCAGGAACTGCTGCCGCTGGTCGAGAAGAAGCTGGCGAGCGGCGCGTGGCCGAAAGCCGATCCGGGAGCGGGCATGCCTGCCGCGCCTCCCGCGTTCGCGCCGCGGGAGCTCAACTTCACCTGTAAGGCGCCGCCGGCCTGATTTTATTGGCATTGCTCGATTTTTGCGGGCAAGTTTGCCCGCACGGGCAATGAAAAAATCGGGGATGCGAGTGTATCGGGGATTGAAGACTTTGCTTGCGGCCCAACTGGGGCTCGCCGTGCTCGGCTTTGGTGCGACAGGTGCCCAGGCGCAGAACACCACGCACGGCTGTGCCTGCATTCACAACAATACCAAGGCCGCCATCAGCTATCGCTACAAGTGGGGCGAGCAGCAGTGGCAGAATTTCAAGCTGTCGCCGGGTTATCAGAACTGGATCTGCTGGAAGTACGCCGACGCCGCCAAGAGCTCACCGGCGCTTTCGTTCCAGCTCGATGTCGACATGACCAAGGGCAACGCCTGGACGACCTTCAACCTGCCGCGCATGCAGGCCACGGCCGCCACCTGCCAGGCGACGCCCAAGGCCGCGCACTACGACATCGGCTACCGGGCCAACACCAACAACCAGTTCATCCAGGTAACTCACCGCTGAGGGCGCGCTACTGGAACTGGACCGTCAGCGTGTAGCTGGCCGGGCCGCCCTTGCTGTCGATGGCGATCAGATACTTCCCGGTTTGCGGGATCACGCCGATCCAAGCCATCGAGGCGTCCGCAGGCCCGGCGCCGGGGAGCGTCGTGCCGCTGACGACCGCGTTGCCGGTGGCGCCGGTGGCCGAGGCGCCGACATCGTACACTTGGAATATCGCATTGTTGCTCGGCGACGCGACGGTGACCGACAGCGCCTGCAGGCTGTTGGCGGACACGTAGTAGACATTGCGCGCGTTCGCCGCGACCTGGCCGGTGACGGTGGTGCCACCTGCCGGCACCTGGATGGTCGGGATGTCGGGAAGCTGCTGGCCGCTCGCCGGCAGCGCGGCAAGCGGCAGCAGGAATGCCAGAACCGCAGCAAAGATTTTCACGCCAGAGCCCTCATGTCACTTCTTTGGTTTCGAATTCGGCCGGCATGGTGATTTCCAACACCTCGAAATCCTCGGAGTGATCGATCTCCTTGTGCTTGATTCCCGGCGGCTGATAGACGGTCGAGCCGGCGACGAGCTTGTGCTGGCCATGGCCTTCGTACTCGAAGATCGCCCAGCCCTTCAGCACGTAGACGAACTGGAAGCTGAGCGTGTGGGTGTGGCGTGGCGCGTCGGCATGCTTGCCGGGCTTGGCGCGGATCACATGCGCGCCGACCTTGCCGCCGGTCAGCTCCTTCAGACCGAGCGGACGGTATTCGAAAAACGGCCGCAGTCCGTCCTTCTCGAAACTGTCGGGGCCGAGATGATTGACGATGCTCGTGGTGGCGGTGGCTGCGTGGCTGTCGGGCATGGTTTCCTCCCTTTTCCGGCCGGCAGCATGCCCGGCTTTGCCGCGCTTTGCGAGGCGGGTGGCCCGCTATCCGGCGCAGCGCACGGCCAGCACTTCGCAGGTCGAGCCGGCGGGGCTGGCCCGGCAGAAGCGGAGCGCGTGGCCCTTCGCCGTGTCCGCGTCGTTGCCCTTGCCGAACGAGACACCCTTCTGCGTCCCCTGGGCGGAGGCAACGCATCGCCCGAGGGTGACGTCGCCTGCCTTGCAGCCAGGCTTGGCGCAGCGCGAAAGCGCATCGTTGATCGTGGCCTGCCGGTCGGTCTTGCCCCAACCCAGCCCCCAGGCGCCGGTCGCCGCATCGTAGGCGTAGGTCACCCAATACTGCGGCGGTGCCGTCTGGGCCGCGGCGACGGCGGCGAAGAGGGCGAGGAAGAGGGCAGGCAGGCAGAGCAGGCGAAACATTGATCCTCCGTCGAGACGTCGCCCATCTTGAATAACCCGCTTTCAAAATCAATCGGCAGGGCGTTCTCTGCCGTTCCAAGCCTCGAGAGGAAGCCCTGCCGATGACCGCCGCCGCCCGCTTCGCCGCCCATGCGCTGGGCACGCGCTTCGCCGACCTGCCCGACGCCGTGATCGCGCGGGCCAAGGTCTTCGTGCTCGACAGCCTGGGCGTCGGCATCGCCGGCTCCTCGGTCGAGGGCGGCGAGGGGTTGCTCGCGATGGCGTCGGGCTGGGGCGCCCCTGCGGTTCCGGTGTGGGGCCGCTCGGTGCGGCTCGCCGCGCCTGCCGCCGCCTTCCTGAACGCCTGGCAGATGCACAATCAGGAATACGACTGCCTGCACGAGGGTGCGGTGGTGCATGCCATGGCCGCCGTCCTGCCGGCAGCACTTGCGGCGGCCGAACTCAAGGGCGGCGCGAGCGGCGCCGAACTGATCGCGGCATTGGCGGTCGGCGTCGATGTCGCTGCCGGCCTCGGCCTCGCCTCGCGCGCGGGCTTTCGCTTCTTCCGACCTGGCACCGCCGGCGGCTTCGGCGCGGTGGCGGCGGCCGGCCGCCTGCTCGGCCTCGACCGGCCGACGCTGGAGGCAGCTTTCGCCTGGCAGCTCGCCCAGGCCAGTGGCACCATGCAGGCGCACACCGAAGGCAGCCCGATCCTGCCGGTGCAGATCGCCTTCAACACCCGTGCCGCGCTGCAATCCTGCGAGATGGCGACGCTCGGCTTCAGCGCCGCGCAGCAGGTGTTCGAGGGCGCTTACGGATACCTGCCGCTGTTCGAGGGCACGTACGACCTCGAGCCGGTGCTGGCCAGCCTCGGCCGCGACTGGCGCATGGCCGAGTTCAGCCACAAGCCGTTTCCCGCCGGCCGCGCCACTCACGGCGGCATCGAGGGTGTGCGGGTGCTGCGCGCCGAGCATGGCTTTGGCGCCGCCGCCGTCGCTCGCGTTGAAGTGATCGCGCCGCCGCTGATCGTACGCCTGGTTGGTCGGCCGCCCAGGGCCGATGCCGGCGCAAGTTACGCCCGCCTCTGCATGGCCTATGCCATCGCCAAGACCCTGCAGCATGGCGCGCTCGATCTCGCGCACTTCCGCGGCGAGGCGCTGGCCGATCCGGAAACCTTTGCCCTGGCAGCGCGCGTAGAAACTCGCGACGACGGCTCCACCGATCCCAATGCGCTGGCGCCGCAGACCGTGGTGGTGCATCTCGAGGACGGCCGCGCCCTCACATGGCGCGGCGAGACGATGCTCGCCCATCCGGTGCGCCCGCTCACGCAGGCCCAGCATCTGGAAAAATTCCATCGCTGCCTTGCCTTCAGCGCCCAGCCGCTGGCGCCCGACACGGCGACGCGGCTGATCGAGACCGTCGACCGGCTGGAGGAGGTGGCGGACGTCCGCCGCCTCGCGGTCCTGGCGGCCAGTCCCGGACGTTGAAGCTGGCCGCGGTGCCCGGTAGCGTCCGCGGAAGGAGTTCCTGGCGAAAGGTGAAGGCAGCCTCATGGCGACGGCTTCGGGCAAGGAAGGCACCAGCAGGCCCGTCATGCCCTACGTGGCTTACGGCGTCGTCCTGGCGTTGCTCTTCGTTGCCGCGTTCGCCGTCTGGACGATGGGCAGGGGTGTCGCTCCCGGCTTGCCGGTGCCGCCGACCGTATCGACCGAAACGGCGCGCACCGCGCGGGCGTTGAAACTGCCGCCGCGTCCGGAGCCCGAGCCGGCGGCGGCCCTGGGCCGGCAAGAGCCTGCGCCACCACAAGCCGACGTCGCCGAGAAGAAGCCCGAGCCGCCAAAGCCCGAACCGTCCAAGCCCGAGTGCAAGGTCGACTTCAACCGCTGGCCCGCCGACAAAACGGACCAGGCCCAGGCCGTGCAGGTGCTGCTGCGCCACCTCGGCTACTACCGCGGCACGACCAACGGCACGGTGGGACCGCAGACGCGCACCGCGATCCGCGAATTCCAGCTCGCTGCGGGCGACGCCGAAACCGGCGAAGTGACGGAGGGTCTGTTCGAGTCGCTGAAGAAGAAGTGCGCGGCGTCTTCCAACTGAAGTCTCCGGGAGCGTGGGCCGCGTTACCTGGTGAGCAGTCGCGACAGCGCCCGGGCGTCCGGCCTCGAGGCGCCGCAGGCCCTCTGCTCCATATCGCGATAGAGCCGGACCACGGTGTTGCCGGTTTCGGTCAACACCGTGCCGCCGCCGCCGCCGCCGCCGGTCTGGGCACTGACGACGGGTTCCTTGAACATGCGGTTGAGCTCGTCCACCAGCAGCCAGGCCTGTCGGTACGACATCTCGAGCGCCCGGCCGGCGGCGGAGATCGAGCCGGTCTCGTCGATCAGTTCGAGCAGACGGATCTTGCCCGGCCCCAGCGAACGCTCGCCGCCGAAATCGAGGCGCAGGTGCAGCGTCGTCTTGTCGGGTCCGCGTCCCATGTCCGGATTATGCGGCGGGTCCGTCCGCAAGGCCAGATGGCTGCCGGAGTTGCGCGATCAGGCGTTCGGCCACGTCAGCGGCCTGGAGGCGAATATCGGGAATCGCCACGATCTCGGTGTAGCGACCGCGCGTCGGCGGCCCGAGCGCGAAGAGGCGGCGCGACGCTTTTCCGTCCCGCCCGATCAGCGCCTCGTGTTCGCTGACATCGAGCCCCTGTCCGAGCGGATCCGGGCGCAGCAGCCCTTCTTCAACCATCTGCGCATGCAGTGGCAGGTTCTCGTCGACCTCGTTGCGCGGGCCGCGGCAGTCGACCACGCGATCGAAGCGGCGCTTCTCGACGGAATGCGAACCGCGGCGGACGATCGTGACGTCGACCGCGTGGTCGGTGGCGTGCCCGATCTGGATTTTCCCGGCGAGGATCGAGAGTTGGCCGCGTGCCTTGGCCGCCGCGATGATGTCGCCGATCTGCGGCGCGACACGATGGCGATGGATGTCCCACCAGGGCCGGAGATGACGGAGGAAACGCTGGCGCTCGGCGAGGTCGAGGCCGTGCCAGAGTTCGTTGTTGTGGGGCCGTAGCAACTGCATGAGCCCGGGCCAGCCCAGCCCGTTCCGGAGCCTGCGCCGAAATCTGAGGGTCCGCTGCGAGAGGCCGCCGGTGAAGAGGTCTTGCGTGTCAACCTCCGGCGAGGCGATCGGCGCGGTGGGATGGCAATGCGGGACCAGGCCGCGGCGGGAGAGGGCGACGATCGGACCGATATGGCCGCGCTCCATCAGCGAGACCAGAACGTCGATCATCGTCAGGCTGGTGCCGATCAACAGGACCGAGGCGTCGCGCGGCAGATGTTCGATGGCGTCCTCGCGCCAGGGATTGCCGTGATAGGCGCCAGAGCGGGCGGATGGCGGACGGTGGCCCGTGGCCAGCACGGCTGCCTGTGCCCGCAGCGCGTGGCGCCCGGCGATGTTGACTTCGACGCGGTCTTCCCGTTCGCGAAGCGCGGTGACGTCGCCGGTGACGATGCGAAGGCGGCCCATCGACTGCCGCACCGACTGGGCCAGCAGGTCCTGAAGGTAGCGGCCATAATCCGCGCGCGGCGCGAAATCGGTGCGGCCGAGTCCACCGCCGTCGCGCGCGAGCCACTGGACGAAATGCTCGGGCTCCAGAGCCAGCGCGCTCATGTCGCTGGCGCGGACATTCAGGAGATGGCCTCGACATCGCGTCGAGTAGGCGACGCCCAATCCTGGCGGCTCTCCGCGCTCGACGAGCACGATGCGAAGGCTGCCGCTCTTGCGCACGAGGTGGGCGGCGAGCAGCACGCCGCTGGCGCCGCCGCCGACGATCGCGATGTCGGCAGGGGGCAGGGCGGCTGGCCTCATCATGCGGCGAGTATGGAGGTGCGGCGCCGGCGATGCCAGATTGCGTCGCGTGTCGTATTCCTCCGACCAGTGGTCGAAATCAGACCCAAGAGTCCCATGAGCGCGCGGGACGCGC
>LNFM01007951.1_pt1 | contig 16275 bp, 17 predicted proteins | sample 596031 | NCBI WGS metagenome assembly LNFM01 (sample SAMN04254537, study PRJNA301005) | activated carbon metagenome | isolation source: dual media filters at the Ann Arbor, Michigan drinking water treatment plant | place: USA: Ann Arbor
TCCCATCATGATCTTCAGTCCTGGCTATAGCCACGACTGAATCAGTGAACGCCATGCGTCGCAACTAAGACTTTTTCAACAAAATCGGTCAGGAACGGACCTCCGCTGACCGTTCCGATCGGGCGCATGCTGATCAACCTCTCAACCAGAGGAGATCGAGCATGGACACCAAGCCGAACCGCAGCTCAGAAGCGCTGCTGCGACCCCCGTGGAACAAGGGCATGATGGTGGGATCGAGGCCGCCCTTTGGGACAAAGAACGTTTGGTCAATAAGAACCAAACTCCAGATCAACGGACGCCTGCGCGATCTGGCTATGTTCAACGTGGCTATCGACAGCAAACTACGGGGCTGTGACGTCGTGTGCCTTAAGGTCGAAGATATCGCCCCGCATGGAACGATCCTCGACCGCGCAACCGTGGGACAGCTCAAAACCGGACAGCCGGTTCGCTTCGAGCTCACCGAGCAATCGAGAGAAGCGCTCGATGCTTACATGAAAGAATCGGAAAAACGGTACGGCGACTACTTATTTCCGCGCCGACGCTTTCCAGATCGAAACATGACGACAAGGCAATATGCCCGTCTGGTCTCCCGGTGGATCGCCAGCATTGGCCTCGATCCGAGCTTTTATGGCACCCACTCGCTTAGAAGAACAAAAGCAACCCTAATATACCGGCGAACGGGCAACCTCCGTGCTGTCCAGCTGTTGCTCGACCATAAAAAGATCGAGAGCACAGTCCGCTATCTCGGAATCGAGGTAGACGACGCACTAGCAATTGCCGAGCAGGTGGATGTCTGAAGTACCTGGGCAGAGCGGCCTGCTCTGCCCGCCCCCTAATGCCCGTTCCGTGCCGGATGCGGACCTAACACGATCTAAGGCGCCGACCTTTTGGGCCATGTGATAGATACTGGCCACCTGCATGTCCCATCAATGCGAGCGAATTGAGCCGATAAACGTATCAAACAATTAGGGAATGAGGAGCACCGTAAAAATAGATATGTAACCGTAGCCAATGTCGAGGCGGCTGGAGGTAATTGTGCGCCTTTCGACAAAGTTTGGAATTTCACGCGCCGCGACGAGAGAGCGGCAGGGTGTCGGCGCGACACGGTTAGCCCCGCTCGGTCTGGCAAGCGTTCTTATCCTCCTTTCCGTATTCGCAATTGGCGGCGCGCTAGCTTGCCGCTAGATTTAAAAACGTTTCGGAGAAGCTCTAATGTTTGAGAATCGAGAGCTCGATCTTTGCGACTTCATCGCTTCCGAGATTGCGGTCGTCGACGGCTCCGGCGCAATTATGCAATACAACCGAAAATGGGGAGAAACCGCAAAGATCGGCGGTCTTTTGCCTAAACCGTCTGGTTGGAATTATTTCTTAGAATGCGAAGCGACGATCAAACGCGGCTGCAACGTAGCGAACATTGTTGGCGGATTGCGTGGAGTTTTACAAGGCGAGTTAGCCTCATTTGTGGCAACCTACGCCTGTCCATTCAATGGGCTGTTCCATTGGTTTCAGCTCCTGATTTCCGCAGTCGAAATCAAGGGCGCACGCCATGCCATACTTATGCATGTCGATGTTTCGGCGATGCAGATTGATGCGCTAACAGGGCTGCCAAACCGAGCGATGTTCGATGCACAATTACACTTGGCATTGTCGTTAGCGAGAGAAACCGACCATCACACGGGAATCATTATTGTAGACGTGGACCATTTGAAGTTACTCAATGACAAGCACGGTCACAGCGCCGGAGATGAAGCCTTGAGGGCGATCGCGGCCGAACTCAAACGGATGGCCGGACTTCACGGTGTCACGACAAGAATTGGGGGAGACGAGTTCGCAGTGGTCCTCCCATCTGATTGTGATATGCTGTCGGCGCACCGAGTATGCAGCCAATTCGGATCAGGGATTGCTTGCACGATCCGATCCGTGCAACACCCTATATTCGTGTCAGCGAGTGTGGGGTTCGCGCTTTATCCAGACGACGGCGTGACATCGGGCGATCTTTTCAGAGCAGCCGACAAGGCGATGTACACGCACAAACGCGGAGCCTCGGTCGCTTAGGTGCCAGTGGTGAGTTCTGCAGCGGCATCCGGCTGGAGTTGTTCGCAGCGTGAATCGGCCGTGGTGTTTACGCTATCTGCATTTTAAGGGTGGCAGATTTTTTTGAGGCGCGGTGCTTATAGACGGACGTTGCATGCAACATCGGCGGCACGACCGCGGTACAACAAAACGTTGAGCGCACGCATATGCGCATGCAAACTCGCCGCTGGCGAATGGGTCGGTCCTGTCATTAATTCAGAACCTTCTCATTCCGGTGGATGGTCCGCTCTGCTCCAATAGCGGACTAAAGCCGTTTTTCTTACTCTTGGTCTTTTTCAGTCCCTCGCGCCGGACTCCCTTAGATTTTTCTTGCTCTTCTTCACGTCCATGAATTCGCCGGTGGATTTTTCGCGCTTGGTCCACGCCGGCTTGCCCATAAGCTTGCCCTTGAGTTGCGTCCGCTTCTTCACCGCGCCCTTACGAGGCAAATCCGACGAACGGAGCGCTGCCCTGAAACATCTTAATTCGAGCGCTTATTTCGAAGCATCGATTCAACTGATGACAGGCAGCACAATGATTTCGTACGCGTGGCCAATGCGCCGACCGAGCACCGGATCTTCGATCTCCATCTCGAAACGTGATGCCGGCCGAATGCCGCCAATGGCGCCCACCGTTCCGCAGAACATGACGGCGCCCTGCTTGAGCGCGGTGGACCCATCATAGCGTGACAACAGGTCGGTCGGAGTCCGCATGTTCGCGAGCGGGCCTTCCTGATAGAGCACGCGCTTGCCGTCGATGGTGGCATGCGAGCGGATGATCAGCTTCTCCCAATGCGGCATGACCTCTGCGAGGGGCCATAGCTCGGTTCCGATCGCCTTGCCGCAAATCTGCTTCGACAACGCGATGCCGAGCGTCTCCAGCTTGCGGTCGGTGTGGTCAGAGCCAACGCCAAGCCACATCCCGTCGTCGAGCGCAAACAACACCGGCTCGACCTCGCCCGACGTGTCGCCGCCCAGCACCTCGAGCCGCGCCGTCTGCGTCAGGCCGTCGACGCTGGTCCGATAGAACACCGGCATTGATGACGGGCGCGGCACGCCGAGCGCCGCCAGTTCCTCGACATGATGCTCCAGCGCCTTGACGTCGCGCCCGGTCCAGCCGGCAACGATCAACGTGTCGAATTCGGCTGTTTTCTGCGCGCCGCCGGGGCGGCTAAAAGTGAAGGCGGGCAAGACGTGGTCTCCTCAATCCCGATGTTATTTGCTAGGTGACATAGCTAACTTTAGAAGGTAACACTTGTCCAAGGCAAGCCGATCAGGACCCAATTTCGTGAGCTTCGACGAAAGACGTTTCCGCGACGCGCTGGGCGCGTTTCCGACCGGCGTTGCCGTCGTCACTGGCGTTTCCGCCGTCGGCGAGCGGCTGGGCATGACGGTCAGTTCGTTCAATTCGGTATCGATCGCGCCGCCTCTGGTCCTGTTCAGCGTCGCCCGTCGCGCCCACAGCTTTCCCGCCTGGATGGAGATCGAGCGCTATGCGATCAACATCCTGTCGCAAGCACAGGAAGCCGTGTCCAACCGGTTCGCGCGTCCGCTCGGGGATAAATGGACCGATCTGGCGGTGATCGATGGCGAGACTGGCATTCCTCTCCTGCCCAATGCGCTGGCCAGCTTCGAGTGCGAGGCCCATACCCGCTTCGACGGCGGCGACCATGTGATCTTCGTCGGCCGCGTCGTCGCGCTTCGAACCACGCCGCACAAGCAGGAGCCGCCGCTGATTTTCTACGGTGGCCGCTACCGGCGGCTTGACGCGGGCTTCCAGGACATGCCGCCCCGCGACGCCCATATCTTCGAGGGCTGGTAGCCCTCCCCACGCCAAGGAGTATCAGCAATGGCTGTCAACAAAGAGCACAAGGAATTTCACGCCGTCGACATGTCGACCGGCTGGGAAACGCCGCCGGGTTATCCGGCCGGCATCCAGCAGAAGATCCTGTCCGGCGCGCTCGACGAGAAGAACAAGCGGGGCACGCGCTCACGCCTCCTGCGCTTCGCTCCCGGCGTCTACACCACCGAGCCCTTCGTCCACGACTACTGGGAAGAGGTCTATCTTGTGGCCGGCGATCTCACCGTTGGCAATGACAAGCAGGGCAATGGCGGCACCGCCTTTGCGCCAAACACCTATGCCAGCCGCCCGCCGGGCGCGTATCACGGCCCGTTCAAGTCGAACAACGGCTGCGTATTGTTCGAGATCCACTATTTCGATCCGGTTTAAGATCGAAACGTCCTAGTGAGCCGCTGCGGCGAAATCCTGCATCACCGATGACCGCACCACCCGCGCCTTGCGGGTGGTCGCCGGCGTGTTGCGGCTGCGGCCGACAAAACGCGGCACGCCGGCCGTGACCACGCCGCCGATGGCAGCGATATCGCCATGTTTGATCGCGGCCAGAGCCGTGCTTTGCGTGCCGCCGTCGGGCGCATCAATGAGCACGATATCGGCCGCCTTGCCGGCGGCGATATAGCCGGAATCAAGCCCATAAATGCGCGCATTGCTGCCCGACGCCGCGCAGATGAAGCGTTCTGGCTCCATATCGGTCAGGCTAGCGCAATGTGCGATCGTATAAAGCATGCCAAGCGGCATGATGCCGGAGCCGGTTGGCGTGTCCGTTGCGATGATAAAGCGGTCGAAGGCACCGAGTTCATCGGCGAGCTTCGCGCATAACAATGTCGTGCGCAGATTGCCGGCGGTGCAGACCTGCAGCGCGATCTCGCTTTCCTTGATGACGCGCTCGAAATGCGCATCCGGCATGGCCGTCGGTCCGCCATTGATGTGGAACGAGACGTGCGGATGGAAGGCCAACAGATGATCGCCGGTGATTGCGCCTGAGCCCGGGATCGACGAGCCGCCGGTGTGACAGGTCGTGATCATGCCGGCGTCCTTGGCAGCCTTGACCATCGGCCCGTATTCATAGGCGGTCTTCACGGCGCCGAAACCAGCCTTGGCCAGCTTGACGCCCTTGGCGACGAGTTCGGTGAAGTCCGCGGGTTCGAGGCCCGGTTCGAGAATGACCGAACCGGCGATGACCCGCATGCCGCCCGGCCGGTAGGTCTCGAAGCAACGCTGCGCCGCCACGGCCAGGGCCTTGACGCCTTCGGGATCGCGCGGACGGCCCGGCACATGCACTTCCGACGCGGTGATGCAGGTCGTGGTCCCGCCATGCAGATAGCTTTCGAGGAAACCGACGGTGCGCTGGCGCGGCGTATAGTCGCCGAATGTGATGTGGACGTGAGAATCGATGAGACCCGGGATCGCCGTCATGCCGTCGGCGTCGATCACGACATCGGCCTGCTCGACCTGAGCGGCGGAGGCCGTACCGACGCTGACGATTCTGTCGCCCTCGCTAATGATCGTATCGCCGGCGGCAAACGGTTCTTGCCAGTTGCCGGAAACAATCTGCCCGAGATTGACGATCGCAACTTTCATGACCCCTCGCCCGTCAGCTTGCCGCCTGCATGCTCTTCAATTCGTCTTTGAGATCGTAGGATGACAGGAGCTTGTCGACGAGACCAGTGGCATTGTTCCAGTCATAGGTGCGCATGCTGTGACCGCAGGTGACGAAGCGGGCGCCAGCATAGAACATTTCGTACTGGGTGTGACGCGAGCCGAACTCCGATCCGATCGCATCCCACGCCGCTTTCATGAACTTGACCTTGTGCTCGGGATCCATGGTCGCCGAACGCTGGGTCTTGTTGATGATCGCCGCCAGCTCCGGATTGCCAAAATCGGCGATCGAGGACGGCAGCATGATCAGGGCGCCACCGGCAAGATCGCGAATTGTGTTGATGACCTTCGGGTACAGATCCTGGGAAATGACCTGCGCCGAATACATGAAGTGCTTGTTCGGCACCCAGTAGTCGCCGCGCTTTTCGCCCGAGGCTTCCATGCCCGACAGCATCGCATTGACCATGCCCGCCTGCGCCGCCAGCATGCCGAGCTGTTCGGACACACCCGGAATTTTTGTCGTGCCGATCGCCTCGGTAATCGAGCGCGCGAGCCCGACGAGAAACGCGATTTTCACCGACAGGCGAATCTGCGCCTGATAGTTCTGGTAGGCGTGACCGGGCGTATCGTGGAACTGGGCGCGGCAAGCATCCGTGTCGCGGTGGATGAACACGCGGTCCCACGGCACCTTGACGTCCTCGAAATAGATCAGCGCGTCGTTCTCGTCGAAGCGCGACGAAATCGGATTGTCGAACACCGAGACCGCATGGGCCTCGTAGGACTTGCGCGACAGGACACGGATGCCCTTGGTATTCATCGGCAGCGCGCAGCAGAAAGCGAGGTCTTCCTCGCCCGGCTTGAGCGGCTGCAGATTGGCGACAAACACCTCGTTGGCCATGATCGACGAGGTGCCGAGCATCTTGGCGCCGCGAATCGTGATGCCGGTCGAGTCCTCATCGACGATGCGCGCGACCAGATCTTCCGCCTGCTCGCCCCAGCCCTTGGACCGTTCGGCCTGCGGGTTGATGATCACATAGGTGAGAAAGAGGTCGTTCTGTGTGGCGTAGTCGACATAATTCTCGAACGCCTTGGCGCGCTTTTCGTTGTGCTTGCGGAAAACCTCGATGCCCATCCGCTGCCCGATGATTGCAGACGCGAGATGGTCCGGCGAGCGGCCGAGAAAGCCGCCCGACAGCGCCGACCAGGCCTGCAGCGCTTTGCGCCGCTGCACCATCTCGTCGAGATTGCGCGGCATCTGCCAGGCGCGGTTGACCCGGCGGTTCGAACCGTTCGGCCGGAACGTCATCAGTTCGAGGTTTTCCGGCCTCGACTGGAAGTCGTACAAATCGGCGGACGCTTTCACGGCGTTGCGGAACGCCGGATGCTCGGTCACGTCGCCGGCGAGCTTGCCGTCGATATAGACGGTACGGCCGTCCTTGAGTGACTTGATGTGATCCGCTCCGGTCTTGCAATCGCTCATGACCTGCTCCGTTGATGATTGGTTGGGGGCGCGTCTCGTTGTCGCAGCGCCGTCAGTTGAGAAAGTCGAAACAGGCCGTCAAACAAGGCCGTCCTGGCCCTTGATGTCGGCGGCGGCCAGTCCACCGACCCGTGCGTTAACGCGGCCGCGCGTCGCATAGGCGCAGATCAAGGCGATTTCGTCGGGCGCCGGGCCGTCAGGCAAGGTGATGCTGATGCCGTCATAGTGCGACCGCACATACACCGCGTCCTTGTGCGCCAGCGGAATGTCGATGCTCGCGCCCGGCGCCGCGCGCTTGGTGAAGGAGGATATCCAGGCGATGCCGCCGCCTGCGGCCTCGCGCATCACATTGCCGAACACGGTGGTCAGCATGGCGTTGCCATGCTCCTGCTCGCCGGCCATGCCGACGATCGCGGCCTTGCCGTAGCTCACGGCCTGGTGCGGCGCCAGCATCGCCACCGCGATGGCGCAGATCTCGCGGCCCACCGCTTCGCTTTCCTGCGTCAGCAGCGACAGATCGTCCACATATTTGCCGGCGAAAGGGTTTTGCACAATGGCCACCGCGGCCGATTTACGCAGCACCGGCTCCGCCGGGCGCCCGCTCGCTTCGCGGATTTCGTCGAAAAAAGTCAGGATTCGCTTGATCTTCATGGCGCGCCCTTTGCCGCTCGCTGAATATTTATCGTGCAGTCCGCCCGGATAATTGCCTAACTAACTATGCTTTTCAAGTTCGCTTTCTGATGCTAGCATTTTTCCTGGGCGCGGCACGAAAATCGCATCATCCAAGCAACGCCGGATGCAGATCTGGAAGCGAGCACCGCGCCGGCCTTTACGGGCGAGAGCCGTCACATCGGAGGAGAAACATGTTGGAAATGCGTAAATTGCTTATCGGCGGTCTGATGACCGCCGCGCTGGTATCGGGCGCGCAAGTTGCCCATGCCCAGAATCAAATCAGCATCGGCGCCATCGTGCCGAGCAGCGGTCCCTTCGCTGAGTGGGGTCGCAGCAATACAGTGACGCTGAAGATGCTGGAGAAGGAGGTCAACGATGCCGGCGGCATCAATGGCGCCAAGCTCAACATCGTCATCCTCGACGATGCCGCCAAGCCGGCGCAGGCCGCCAACAACATGCGCAAGCTTGCCGGCGACGACAAAGTGCTCGCCGTCGCCGGTCCTTTGACCAGCAGCGCTTGCGAAGTCACTTTCCCCGTTGCCAACGAACTAAAGACTGTGGCGACGTCGCAAGCCTCGTCGAAGCCGGGTGTCGCCAAGGCCAACCGTCCGTGGGCTTTCCGCAACACCATCGACGAAGGCATTCTCGCCAAGACCTCGGTGCCGTACTTCAACAAGACTTTCGGCACCAAGACCGTGGCGGTCATCTATGACGCCAAGGACGCGGTCTCGACCTCGATCGCGACCAGGATCATGCCGGGCGTGTTTACCGAAGCGGGCGTCAAGGTCATCAATGGCGATGCCCCGATTTCGTTCAATACCGGCGATCTCGACGTCAGCGCCCAGGTCACCAAGCTCAAGAGCATGAACCCGGACGGCATCGTCATCGGCGCCGACTACAGCCAGGCCATCACCGTGATCCGCGAGATGAAGCGTCAGGGCCTGATAAAGCCGGTGATCGGAGGAACGCCGATGATTTCCTCTGCGATCCTGAAGGCGGCCCCGGAAATCCCGGTCGTCGCGCCGGCGACCTTCTACGCCACCATGGACGCGCCGAAAGCCAAGAAGTTCGTCGCCAGCCTGCAGCCCCTGCTCCGCAACACCTCGGGGCTGCCGAAGGAAATCGAGCCGAGCATGTATGACGCCAATATCTACGAGATCGTCAGCATGTATATCGACGCCGTGAAGAAGACCGGCGTCACCGGCAAGCCGGAAAACCTCGATGCCGATCGCACCAAGATCCGCGACTACATGGCCAACCTGAAGGGCTATGAAGGCTTCAGCGGCACCACCCACTTCGGCGAGGACGGCGACGCGATCAAGAACTTCTTCATCGTGCAGGGCCAGAACGGAGCCTGGGAAACCAAGGTCACCGGTTGCTCGGCCGCCGGCGGCGGCTGCTAGGGCTTGCGATGAACGGTGCGCCCGGGCTTCCCCTCGCCCGGGCGCGCCAAACTTCGTCAACGCGCGTTTCGTCCCAGCGACAGCTGACGCTTCTTTGGCGAAACGAGGCACTTTTAGAGTCGCAGGCCAAGCCGGCGACATGGATTTGGTGGGCAATCATGCTGCTGCAGCAACTGGTCAACGGCCTTACGCTCGGAGCGGTCTATACGCTCGTCGCGCTGTCCTTTTCGCTGGTCATGGGAATCCTGTCGGTTCTCAATATCGCCATCGGCGAACTCTTCATGCTTGGCGGCTTTATCGGATTTGCCGTCATCGCGAGCCAGTTGCCGCTGCCGGTTGCGCTGGTCGTCGCCATGGCCGGCGCCTGCATCGTCTCCATCGTGATCCAGAAGATCGCTTATGAGCCGCTGCGCGACGCGCCGCTGATCACGCCGATGCTGTCGACGCTCGGCTTCTCGATCATTTTGCAGAACATCGTCACCAATATCTGGGGCTCCGACCCGCTACAGCTTCCGTCCGAACTGTTCGACGCCGACTTCACCATCGGCCCGGTCCGTATCGGCGTCATGCAGTTGGTCGTCATCGGCATCACCATCGTCCTTGTCGGCGCCGTCGCGTATCTGGTGCAGCGGACCGCTGCGGGACGCGCCTTGCGGGCGATCGCGGAAAATCGGGATGTGGCCCGCCTGCTGGGCGTCTCGGTCGACAAGACGACGCTTCTCGCCTTCGGCATTTCCGGCCTGCTGGCCGGCGCCGCGGGCGTCCTGATCAGCCTGCATTATTCGGCGATCACGCCCTATATTGGCGTCGACATCGGCCTCAAGGCTATCGCCGTGATGGTGATCGGCGGTACCACCCGTGTGTGGGGAGCCCTGCTCGCCGGCCCCCTCATCGGCATAGCCGAGGTAATGACCATCGCCTATGGCGGATCGCAGATCCGCGACTTCATCGTCTACGGTCTCATGATCCTCATTCTTCTGCTGCGTCCGCAGGGCCTTCTGGGCGGCGCGCGTTCCGACGTGGGGCAGCGCGTGTGATGTCTACCTATTACGCAGGCCTGTTCGCCGATATCGGCATTCTTTTCCTTGGCGCCATGAGCGTCTACATCATCCTGGCAACCGGGCAGTTGTCGCTCGGCAATGCCGGCTTCATGGGGATCGGCGCCTATATCGCGTCCTTCCTCACGGTCGAGATGCAATTGCCACTCACCGTGGCGCTCCTCGCCGCCGCGCTTGCCGCGGCGATCATCGGCATCGTGGTCGGTTTTCCGGCGCTGCGTCTCAAGGGCATATATCTCGCCATCGCCACGCTCGGCTTCGGCGAAATGGTGCGCAGCTTCTTCCTGAACTTCGACCGCATGGGCGGCTCCGGCGGCTTCCACGGCATGAAACACGTCTCGCTTGAATATATCTGGCTCTGGGCAGGCGGCATTTTCATGCTGATCGTCCTGCTCGAGCGCTCTCGGCTGTGGCTGGAAATGCGCGCCGTCCACGACGACGAAACGGCGGCCAATCTCGTCGGGCTGAACACCACGGCAACAAAGGTCGGTGCCTTCGGCTTCGGCGCGGCAGTTGCGGCGGTCAGCGGCGGCCTGTTCGCGCACCACTACGTGTACATCGAGCCCGGCAATTTCGGCTTCGAGCGTTCGATCGACTTCGTGCTCGCCGTGATCCTCGGCGGCTCGACCGTTGGCGCCGGCGCGGTGGTCGGCGCCGGCCTTCTGGTCCTGCTGCCCGAGTGGCTTCGCTTTCTCGCCGACTGGCGGCTCGCGGCCTTCGGCGTCCTGCTGGTGCTGGTGCTGCTCACGCGGCGTCAGGGCATTCTCGACCGGCCCCTGCTCGACAAGCTCAGCCTGCGGAGGGCGCGCACATGACGGTTCTCACGCTCAACAACGTCAGCAAGAACTTCGGCGGCATCCGCGCGCTGACCGACGTGTCGATGACCGTGCCCGAAGGCAGCATAGTCGGCGTGATCGGCCCGAACGGCGCCGGCAAGACGACCTTGTTCAACCTCATCACCGGCGCCTACCGTGCCTCAGCCGGCGAGGTTCTCCTCGGCGGCAAAGACATCACACAATGGCCGTCGCATCGCATCATGCGCTCCGGCATCGCCCGGACCTTCCAGAACATTCGTCTGTTCGCCAGCATGACGGTCTGGGAGCACCTTCTGGTCGCGCAGCCGCGCCAAAGCGGATTATGGCGCAGCATCCTGCCGATCGGCTGGGCCGATGCCGCGGCGCAAGCCCGCGCCGAGGACGCTCTCGTCTTCTTCGGGCTTGAACAGTATCGCGACGTGATTGCGCGCACGCTGCCCTACGGCATCCAGCGCAAGGTCGAGATGGCGCGGGCGCTCACCGCGCAGCCGAAGCTGCTGCTGCTCGACGAGCCGGTAGCCGGCATGAACTCCGAGGAAGCCAATGATTTGCGTGCCCTGTTCCACCGCCTCAACGAGCGCGGCCTCTCAATTCTCCTCATCGAGCACGACATGCCATTTGTCATGACGTTGTGCCATCAACTCTATGTACTCAATTTCGGTTCGTTGATCGCCGAGGGGACGCCGGATGCGGTGCGCAACGATCCGGTCGTGCTCGATGCGTATCTCGGCACGGAGGCCGCGTGATGCTGAAGGTCCGCAATCTTGAAGTCTTCTACGGGCCGATCCGGGCCGTTCGCGGCATCGACCTTGATGTCGAGGCCGGTGAGATCATCGCGTTGGTCGGCGCCAACGGCGCCGGCAAGACGACCACGGTGCGTGCCATCGCCGGGCTGACGCCGTACAAGGGCACGATCGCCTATGACGGCAAGCCGCTGACGCCAAACACCGCCGAGTTGAACCTGCGCGCCGGCCTTGCGCTGGTGCCGGAAGGACGCGGCATCCTCGGGCGGATGACGGTCGAAGACAATCTGAGCATGGGTACCTACTGCCGCATGGATCACGCGGAGGCCGCCCGTGACGTCGAGCGCATGTTTGAACGCTTCCCGATTCTCAAGGAACGCCGGCATTCACTGGCAAACCTCCTGAGCGGCGGCGAACAGCAGATGCTTGCGATCGCCCGCGCGCTCCTGAGCCGCCCGCGCCTCCTGCTGCTCGATGAGCCTTCGCTGGGTCTCGCGCCGAAGACGACGACGGCGGTCTTCGACCTCATTACGTCGCTGCGCCGCGACGGCCTCACCGTCCTGCTGGTCGAGCAAAAAGCCCGGCAGACCCTCAAAATCGCCGACCGGGCCTATCTTCTCGAAACCGGGCGCGTGGTAATGTCCGGCCGGGCCGCGGACCTTGCAAACGATTCGCTGATGTCGCAGGCCTTCCTGGGCGGCGCGCCGGCCCGTCAGGCCGGGGCGTCGTAGCATCCAATTTCACGTCAGCAGAAGACGATCGTTTGATGACTGTCCCCGTACGCAAGCGCACCTCCAACCCGGCCGTTACCTCCACCCGCAAGGCACGCGGCGCTGTGCCCTTGACGGTTTCGCGGCCCGAACTGATTATCAACGGCAGCGACCGCACGTTTCGCGAGCTCGTCCACAACCTTTTTGGCTTTTTCGCCCTTCACGAGCGCCTCCGTGCCGGCCACGGCAAATACATAGGGCTCGGCGGCGTCGAGTTTACGGTGCTGATTTCGATCGGGCATCTTGCCCGCGAAGGCGATGTCAACGTCAAGACGGTCGCAGATCATCTGCATCTTTCGGGCGCCTTTATCACCGCGACAACCAACCGCCTTTTAAAACTCGGCTACATTCACAAGACGGTCGATACGGCCGACCGGCGCCGCGTCACCCTCACCGTTTCAACCAGGGGACGGGCTGCGCTGGAAAGGCTCGCGCCGGTCCAGCGGCGCCTCAACGATGTCGAATTCGGTGCTTTGAGCCGCGACGAATTCGTCAAGCTCAACGACATGCTCCGACGCATGATCGTGGACAGTCACCGCGCCGTTGCTTTGCAGGATTATTACCTGGCCGGCGGCCAGGAGTCTTAGTTCAGACTGAAAGGCGTCGCCTATCGCGCCATTGCAGGCCCGGTCGGCATTCCACAAAGCCTATCAGCTACGAAGCGGTTCTATTAAACAAAGACTCTACTGCCTCAGCGATCCGGAATAAGCGACTATCATGCCCCTTACGGGCAACAAGCATCAGCCCTACGGGCAGGCCACTGCTGCGCGGCATGGGCAGTGAAAACGCGCAGGTATCAAAAAAATTCCACATAGCGGTGTTTCCAAGCGACATAGCGTTGAGCCGAGCCCAGTCCTCCGGGCTCTCCAGCTCTGACAAGGCCGGAGCTACGATTGGGCATGTAGGCATCATGACGACGTCGAGCTCGGCAAGTTGCGCATCCATCGCGGCGACAAGTTCCGCTCGTCGGCTCATCAGTGCAATGTAATCGGCGGCCAATATATTTCGGGCCCGTTCAATCCGCCCCCGGACATTGATATCAAACGCTTCACCGTCTTTATCGAGTCGCTCACGGTGAAGCGCGAAGGCTTCCGCTGGGACGATGCCGCCATAGCGCCCGTTGACCTCAAACATTGCTTCGATCTCTTGCATGCCAAAACTTGTTGTCCGAGCCCCGGCACGCAAAATTTGCTGCATCGCAGATTCGAAAGCATCAGAAACAGACTTTTCCAATTGAGGGAGCGCGGGCCCTTGGACAACTCCAATCCGTAGACTCGAGAGAGGCACCGGCCGACGAACCGTGTAGTCATCGCCGGAAATAACCGCGTCGGCCTTTTCGCATTCAGAGACACTTCTTGCCATCACGCCAATAGAGTCGAGCGTGGCAGACAATGGAAACGCCCCGTCGGTTGGAATCCGATTGCGGCTCGGCTTATAGCCCACGATGCCGCAGAAGGCCGCTGGCGTGCGACATGAGCCACCAGTATCGGTACCTACGGAAATCTCACACATGCCGTCAGCAACAGCGACTGCCCCGCCGGACGTGGACCCCCCTGGCACGCGTTCGCGATCCGCTGGATTCCGGGGCGTCCCAAAGTGCGGATTAGCGCCGAGCCCCGAGAACGCAAACTCGGTCATATTGGTTTTGGCGACAATGATTGCGCCGGCCTGGCGCAATCTGCGCACGACTGGCGCATCTCGCGTTGCTGCGGCTCCCGTGCCCGCAAGTAGTTTGGAGCCCGCGCGCGTCACCTCTCCTGCCACATCGAAGAGGTCCTTGATCGTGACGATAGTTCCATCGAGCGGACCGAGCGATACGCCGAGCATGGATCGAGCATCAGCCGCCTCGGCTGCCGCACGCGCTTCATTCGCGTAGACCGTCAGACAGGCGCGCGCCCCCTCACCTTGCGGGTCAGCAATTCGAGTAAGCGATTCATCTAAGCGCTCGCGTGCACTCTTCTTAATCATATTTTCTCTCGCTCTGGTCCTGCGGATAGCGCAATAGCGACGTCCGTACTTGGTGGTTAGCTCACCACGGGTGAATCGATGACATCGTAAATGTGCTTCAGGCTTCTTTTTTGAAGAGGATCTTCGAGTTCCATTTCGCGGGTCATCTGGTCTGGCATGACACAGGCCGCCACGCGCTCTTACTGCAAGCTGCGAAAGCGCGACGTATCAGCCTGGCCCCAGATGCCGCGGCAGAAACAGCACCAACTCCGGAACGTACGTAATCGCCAACAGCACGCCGATTGCTATGGCGATCAGCGGAACTATCGCTTTCGAGACCGCCTCGATCGAGACCCGACCAATAGCGCATACGACGAACAGGCAGAGTCCGACCGGCGGCGTGGCCATCCCGATCACCAGGTTGACGCAGACGATGATGCCAAGGTGAACGGGATCGATGGCAAAGGTCTTGGCAAGCTCCAGCAGAATCGGCAGGGTGATGATCATCGCCCCGATCGGCTCCAGGAAACATCCCAGCAGCAGCAGGACCAGGTTGATGATGAGCAGAATGACCCACCGCTCGTCGGTCACGCCGAGCATCGCCGCGACGATGCGCTCTGGAATTCGCTCGATCCCGAACACGAATGAGACAATGCTGGCCATGGCGATGACCAGCATGATCCCGGCGGTCACGATGGCGGACGAGACCAGCGCTTCGTTCAGGGCACGGATTGATAGGCTGCGATAGTAGAACGCGCTTACCAGGATCGCATAGATGACTGCCACCACCGCCGCCTCGGTGGCGGTGACGATACCGAAGCGGATGCCGACGATGATGACGACCGGCAAGCCGAGGATCGGCAAACCGTCCAGCAGCGCACGCCCGACCGCGCCTTTCGACGGCTGTTCGTCGCGCGGCAGGTTATGGTAACGGGCGAACCAGGCCGAATGGGCGGCATATCCCACCGCCATCAGCAGGCCCGGAACAATGCCCGCCATGAACAGCGCGCCGATCGATGTTCCGCTCAGCGCGCCGTACACCACCATGGCAATGCTGGGCGGGATGATCGGCGCCAGCGTCGATGCCGCGGCCACCAGGGCGCTGGCATAAGGCGCCGGATATCCCTGCTTGCGCATGCCCGGGATTAGGATTGAGCCCATGGCAGCCGCCTCGGCGGTTGCCGATCCGCTCAGACCGGCGAAGAACACGCTCGAGACCACGGTGACGGGCCCTAGCCCGCCGCGCGCGCTGCCGATCATGCTGCGCGCAATCTGGATGATGCGGCTGCTGATGCCGCCGACATTCATGATGTTGCCCGCCAGCACGAACAGCGGGATCGTCAACAGAATGAACTGGTCGACCCCGACGATGAGCCGTTGCGGGAAAGCCAGCAACAGGTCGGTCTGGCCCATGATCAAGAGATAGGCTGCCGACGCCAGTCCCAGCACGAACACGATCGGAACGCCGAGGACCAGAAAGACGAAGAATGAAACAATGAATACCGTCATCGGCTGTTGTCTTCACCTGGCGGCCTAAGCACCGTAACCAGCCCGATCGCCACATGCACGGCCAGAGCAAACAACCCGACGGGAATCAGCAAATAGATCCAGAACACCGAGATCTGCATCGCCGCCGCGATCTGGCCGGCGTTGAATTCGGCGAAGATGTAACCGTACCAGATGAGGCAGCCGAGCAGCGCCAGCACCAGCAGCAGTGAAACCGCTTTGAAAATGCGCGCCGCGGTCGCGCCGAACGCCGCAGCGACGCTTTCGACGGCCGCCATTTCACCGCGATGATAGGACGCGCCGGCAAGAAGAAACGTGATGGCGATCAGCAATGCGCGCGCCGCCTCCTCCG
>LNFM01007952.1_pt1 | contig 16275 bp, 13 predicted proteins | sample 596031 | NCBI WGS metagenome assembly LNFM01 (sample SAMN04254537, study PRJNA301005) | activated carbon metagenome | isolation source: dual media filters at the Ann Arbor, Michigan drinking water treatment plant | place: USA: Ann Arbor
GAGGGCGCGACCTCTGGCTGTGAGGCGAGCGAGCGTCCGCGTTGTTCCCTCACGAATACCAGGGCTGTCGCGCCCAAATCCGGTTCCCTGCTGAACCGTCGGCGCCGTAGCAAAACTCGGTCGACGCGAAGTCTTCGCACCGACCGATGCATCCAGCGTACTCTGGATAGTACACGTAGCCAGCGTCACATGGGGGCGGCGGCTGTCTGCACGCGGTCGCGAGCGCGACAGCGCCCCCCCGACAACAACATCACAAACGAGCTCCAACGAATCATCAAAAACTCCCTGGGTGGATCGGTCGAATAGCTACCGCGCTAGTCCTGCACGGTCACCAGAAGACTCGAGGACGCGCACCATCGCGCCGAAGCTCACCGCAGTTGCGCGGCGCGAGAGTTTTCTTTGCGCATGTGAGATCCCTGTCGACCTACAAGGACGGGCCCACCGCGCCGAAGTTTGCGCTATAGCTTGGCCGCCGTGGCCGATCCCGAAACGACCGTGACCCCTCCGACCTCGCGCGGCGCGTGGCTGCTCGACCACGTAAAGCGCATCGGTCGCTCGGGGGTCGTGGGCGCCGCTTGCGTCACCATCGACCTGTCGATGCTCTATGTGGGCGCGAAGCTGCTCGGGCTTCCGCCGTGGCTCGCGAAGGCGCTCAGCTTCGGGACAGCGTCCGTCGTGCAGTTCTTGGGCAGCCGCGAGTTCACCTTTCGCGCGTCCGAGGGACGGATGTCGCGCCAGGCGATCTACTACCTCATCGTCGAGGTGCTCGCGTTCGGGCTCAACATCGTGTCGTTCTTCTTCTTGCAGCGATCGCTGCCGAAGAGCTGGCCGATGTGGCTGCCCGCCATGCTCGCGGGAGCGATCTCGTTCTGGCTCTTCACGTATCCGATCTGGCACTGGGTCTTCAAGCTCACGCCCGAAGAAGCCGCGCGGCAGGAGCAGCGAAAGCTCGAGGCAGCCAAGGCCAAGCTCGAGGCGAGCGCGGCCGTCAGTGAAGGCGCCCGATCTCCACGTTGAGCGGCAACACCCAGCTCGCGCCCAAGTGGCCCACGACGATTCCGTTGATCGCGCCGGTGCTCGGGTCGATGGTGACTGTGGCGGTTCCTGTGCCGAGTCCGCCTGTCCCCAACGGGCGCGTGTCCGACGCGTAGCCGCTCGTGTTGGAGTCGGTGATGCGCACACGAAACATCGTCGGATAGCCGCGTACGGGCTCGACCGGGCCGACGATGAAGCCCGTGTGCCCCGTCAATCCATGGAGCCATCGCGGGTTGCGCCACGCGAACACATCGCCGGCCCTCGCGTCGGCCAGACGGCGAACGCGCTGCCAGCCTTCGCGCGCGCGATCCTCGGGCGAGCGCGCGATGGTCGCGGTGATCTCTGCGGCCACGGGCCGGCTCGAGCGAATCGCCGCGAGCGCGCGAGGGTTGCTTCGCGCGAGCACCCACGCGACGAGCCCCGAGCAGTCGAGCTCGTAGCGACCCGCGCGCTCATCGACGATCGTGCGGTGGTTGTAGCGCGTCGAGCGCGTCTGGCGGACGATGCGATCGAGCAGCGTGAGTGTGCGCTGCGCTGCCGGTGTCGCTGGCGCCGGATCGCTCGCGGGCGCGCTGGGGCCCTCGACGATCGCGGCGGCGCTCGGCAGCACCGGACGCAAGTGTCGAACCCACTCGGCGACAGTCGGTCGCCTCGCCTGCGTCACAGAGACGGACAGGGTGACGAGCGCGACGGTGAGCACGGCGGCGATCGAGCGGCGCACGATGACGAAGCGTAGCAGCAGCGAACGCGCGCGCACGCAGCGGCGCAGCGGCGCGTACAGCGGCTACTCGACGATGCCGACGACGTTGCGGTTTTGCCTCGCCACTTCGACGGCGCTCTTGAGCTCGTCGAAGAGCTTGCGCGAGTCGTAGAGGCCGACCAGCAACAGCCTGCCGACGGTCTGCTCGTGGGTGACGATCGCGATGCGCCCGATGCCGAGGATCTTCTCGACGAAGGTCTGCGAGAACTCGAGGTCGCGCACGCGCCACAGCTCTAGCGTGTCGATGCGCGTCGTGAGGATTCCCGACTCGATGTCGATTCGCCGGGTCGAGATGCGATAGCGCGTCGAGCGACGGTGGAGCTCGGTCCACGCCAGGACCACGATCGCAGCGGTCGCGAGGACGCCGCCGGCGACGGCGACGGCGATGGCCCAGGCCTCCTCTCGAAACACTGCTGCAGACACGAGCGCCGCGAGCGCCAACACGACCAGCGCTGCGCCCGCGAGGTAGCGCGAGAGATAGGCTTTGCGCGAGGGGCTTCCTCCGTAGAGCGGGCGGTTGGCGAGCGCGAGCTGCTGCTGCGCAGCGCCGATCACCGGCCCGGCGCCGGGCGCCTGAGCGACCGCGGTCGAGGAGGCCGCAGCGCCGTTGAGCATTTCACCGCAGAACCGGCACTTGATCGCGGCGTCTTGAATCTCTTCGGCGCAGAAGGGGCAGCGCTTCATCGGTGCGCGAGCGTACCGCGGACCGAACGCGACCTGCGCGACAACCGCGCTACCAGCCGCACACGGCGACCGTAGCGTTGCGCGCGCGGCCAGCGCGGATCGCTTCACAGGCGCTCGAGCGAAAGTACACGGTCCGACGATCGACGCGGGGGTCGTACGTCCAATGCGTGTTGCGCTCGAGCAGCGCGCCGTCCATGCGCACGGTCATCGAGCGTGCGTCGGCGACGGCGGTGCGCAGGGTGATCGTGCAGCCCGTGGCGACAGAGACGATCGCGTCGAGCGCCGAGCCGATCTGCAGTCGATTGTTCGCCGCGTAGAAGCGCGTACGGCCGGCGCGAGGCCGGCCGCCGGCCTCGGCGAGGCGATTGAGGGCGGCGGTGACATCCGGCGTCTCCGGAGTGTTTTCGCCGGGAATCCCCAAGACAAACGTGTCGATCTGCTGCTCCGAGCGAAGCCGCTCGAGCACTTGCGCGACGTTCTCGATGTGCAGACCGCAGTTGGGCTCTCCGTCGGTGGCCAGCACGAACATGCGCCGCGCGATCGCCGACGCGCTGCGCGCTGCCAGTTCGAGCACCGTCATCGCGCGCCCTGTCGGCGTCGCTCCTTGCGGAACGTGCGTCCGCATCAGGTCGAGGATTGCCAGGCTCGCGCCTCGCCTGGGCATGACCTGCATGCGCGAAACGACCGAGCACATCGGCGCTTCGGCGCTCACTGGATCGATCGACGGAAACAAGATCGCGGCCATCGGAAGGTCGCTACTGCTGGACAGCGACACCGCTGCGGCGCTGTTGAGGGCGTACCAACGGCTACCCGAGCGAACACCGGCGATCACCGTGTCATCCTCCATGCTCTGGCTGCCGTCGATCGCGAACCACAGCTCGGGTTCGGGCGGACGAGTCAACGTGAAGTGCTCTGTGCGCTCGACGCAGGGGGCGCACCAAGGGTGGCCCGCGCAGCCGGGCAGTTCGCACACGGGGTGCAGCAGCCCGTCTTCGCGCTCGAGCTCGGGGCAGACGCGTGTGTCCGAAGGCACATCTGTTCGATCCACGCCCGTGTCTCGCAGCACTCCTGTGTCCCGAAGTGCGCTATCGAGCAGGCCCGAGTCACGAGCTGGCTCGATCCCTGCTTCCCACACGCGGAGCTGCGTGCGCGCGCCACACGAGTTGGCACAGAGCGACACGATCGCCGCGGTTACGAACGGCTCGCGCCCACCCCTACGTTGCTTCGATTGTCCCATGATTTCCCCGCTCGAGTGATCGTTGCGCCTCTCGTGTCTCTCGCCTCGAGCGGAGCTCTCTTCATGATTCGTGCCGTTATTGACCTCCCCGACGCGTGGTGTCGACGGCTAAACGCAAGCACACTGTGCGCCGCTCGATGCGGTTTCTTCTTCGAACACGGGGCGAGACGAGCTGTGTCCGTTGCGATCGCGTCATCGCCGACGGCGAGGTGTACGTCGAGCGCGACTCGATCGACGCCAAGAACACCCCGGTCCGCCTCCCGCTTCATCCAGAGTGCGCGCTCGACGTCGACACGATCGGCGCGGCGCAAGCGCTCGAGCGCTTCGATCAGGGGTTGTTCGGCCGGTCCGATCAGGGGTTCGAAGGCCGCGCAGCCTTCGCCGAGCTCGCGACGACACGAACCATTGGGATCGCGCATCGCCGCGGACAAAAGTGCACCCGAACCTCGGACTCCTCGATCGGCGCGTATCGAGTGCACCCGCCATCGAGGCCGCGAATCGACGAGCCGAGCTGCACTTCGCCTGCCATGGACCTCGCGGGGCGACCTCGCGTGCGCGTGCTCGTCGCGGGCAGCGCTTGCTCGACCACGCGCACGTCGGGACGAACGTTGCAGTCGTTGCTCCCTGCGCGCTCGTGGGCGTCTCCCAAGCGCGAGTACGTGTTCGTGACCGAGACGTCGGCGTTCGAGTTTCCCGACGACGATCCCGCGCAGCCGATCGTAGGGACGCTGTACATGCCCATCGCGACGACGGGATCGGTGGTCGAAGGTGCCCAGGACGTGAGCGCGTGGAGCGCCCTCGGGGCACCTGCCCCCATCCTCTGGCTCATCGGAGTGAGCAGCAACAAGCCCAGGGACGAGCACACGATTCGCTTTCGCGAGCTGATGGATCACTTCGGCTACGACGGCGACGAGTGCGCGGTGCTTTGCGCGCCCAAGATCACACGAGCGGCGCTCGATCAGCTCGTCCTGGCCATGGACGAGCGCTTCGACGGAAGCGAAGTGCGCGCCCCAGAGAACCCCTGGGCAGCCCTCGCCGAGCGACTTCGAAGCGACATCCGCGACCGGATCGAGCATCGCTACAAGGGACCGCACCTCACGCTTGGGCACCGGCTCGCGCCGCTGCAGATCACGCACGACAGAAGGAGCAACGCGATCACCGACGAGTGCGCGTCGATGCTCCTCGACCGGCGAGAGCTCGAGCTCGCGGCCATGCTGCTCTGCGGGCAGATCGTCTTGGATCGCCTTTGTTTCGAGCGTTGGCTCGAGCAGTGGTGGACGGACACCGGCAACATCTACTCGTTCTCGCTGGTGATCGCGGCGTTCGAGCGATTGTTCAGCGAGAGCGGCGTCGGACTGTTGCTCAAGCTCGCGCCGAAACCGTTCGTCCGGATCACCCCGTTTCAGCTCTCGCAGCTCTTCGCGGTGCTGCGGTGGCAGTCGTCGGCCAAGGACCTCCCCGCGATCAGGCAGCTGCTCGCGGATCGAGCGGACGACCTCGTGTTCGAGGCCACCGTTCGACGAGCGCTCGAGGAGCTAGGAGAGCAAATCGTCGCAGACCAAGACCCGCGCAACGGCTACGATTGGTGAGCTCAGCGAGACCAGTCGTCGATCCCCAGTCGCGCGGTGCGCCCTTCGCCCTCTGCGGGAACGAGCGTCTTGTCCACCGCGACGAGCTCGCCGCGGACGCAGTCGCTCAGGCGCGGCGCCGCTTCGGGCGCGCCTTTCACGACGCGATCGAGCTGCATCGCGCGAAGCGGGTCGCGCGCGGGTGCGCCCTCGGCGAGCGGGGGTTCGGGCGCACACAAAAATGCCTCGGACTTTCCCTTGGTGGGACGCAGGCCGCTGACGAGTCGAGCGCTCACCCACGAGCCGTCCCACGCGCGCTCGTGCGAGAGGCGCCCTGCCTGCTTGCGAATCGTGAGGTAGCTGTAGGTCAGCCCTTGATAGCGAAGACCCGCGCCGCGAGCGACGTCCGCGAGCCAGTTGGGAAGATCCACCTCGACGTCGTCGTGACACCAGTCCCGCTCGCGCGCCAACATCGGGCACGCTTCGCCATGCGTGCACGGGCCGAACACAAAGAGCCCCCGCTGAGCGATCGCCTCGCGGGCGCGCTGAAGGGTGCGGGCCTCGCGCTGCGTCGCGGGCTCGATGAGCACGATCGCTCCGTCGTCCGAGAGGGGGGCGCGCTCAGCGAGCGCCGCGATCCACTCGGCGACGCGCTCGGCGCGCTGGGGCTCGTCGCGCTCGACCGAAGACCGAACGTCCTCGGCGCGCAGCGCCTCGGTGCACACGTTGCTCACGAGAATCAGGTCGAACGCCGGCAAATCCTGTAGGGACCGATCGATCCCAACTGGGGACCGATCGGTCCCATCGGGATTCGCCGAGAAATTCGCGATGTTTCCGTCGCGGGTCGTCGGGCGAGGCGCCTCGGGCGGCAGCAGGCCCGCGCGCTCGAGCTGGTCGAACACCGTGCGCAAGAGCGCGAGCGCCTCTCGGTCCGCGTCGACGCACTCGAGCCTCGACGCCCGAGCGCCCAGCGAGTCGAGCGCCAGGAGCGCTCCGAGCGCGCTCGCGCCGACGCCCGCGCCGACGTCGAGCACAGAGAGCGCCCGGTCGGGCAGCGCACCGCCGCGAACGAGCTCTGCGATCGGCGCGACCACTTTGTGCGCGTCCCGCGGGAGAAAAAAGAGCGTTCGCGCCGCGAGCTCGTCGCCTTTGGCGAGGGACTGAGCCTCCCCCGAGTACTTGCGAGACACGCGCTCGACCAGCGCCGAGAGCGTTCGTTGATCGAGCTTGCGGCCGAGCGCCGAGGTGAGCGCCTGGCGAAACGCTTCGGACAGCGGTGCGATTCTGTGCGGACCCATCGTTGGCGCGGGAGACTACCCCGAAGCGTCGCTCGGTTCGTGCTCGTGCTGGTGATGGGTGTCCGGAAAGTGCGCGTGCGCGTGCACGAGGCGCTCGTGCTCGTGCTCGTGCTCGTGCCCTTCGAACACCGCGATGCCTTCGGCGTGCTCGTGTCGATGATGCCCGTCATCGTGGCGGTGACCGTGACGGTGCCGCGTCGGCGGGTGCTCGTGCGAGTGCTCGTGCTTCTCGGTCCCGTGAAGATACAGCGCGATGCCCATGAGCGCGCTTGCGACGACGAGCGCGACGGTGAGCGGCTCGCGCGCGACGAAGAGAGACAATCCCGCCCCGATGAAGGGCGCCGCCGAAAACCAGGACCCCGTGCGCGCCGCGCCCAGGTGTCGCAGCGCGAGCACGAAGCACAAGAGGCTCACGCCGTAGCTGAGCAACCCGACGAAGAGGCTGACAGCGACCATCGTGCCGCCGGGCCACCGGGCGCCGAGCGCGAGCGCGATGGCGAGGTTGACCGCGCCAGCGACAGAGCACTTGACCGCGACGACCAGGCGCGGGTCGGCGTCGGAGACCTTGCGGGTGAAATTGTTGTCGATCGCCCAGCACAAGCACGCGATCGCGATCGCGACGGGCCCTGTGATCGTCGGAGCGCCGTGCACCTGCCCGGGCCACGCGAGGACCGAGCTGGCCACGAGCACGAGGCCCATGCCCGCGGCCAGTCGACGATCGATCTGCTCGCCGAAGACGCGCCACGCGACAAACGCGGTGAAGACCGACTCGAGGTTGAGCAAGAGCGACGCGACCCCGGCCGGCGTCGCGCGAAGGCCGTAGAGCAACGCGAGGGGCCCGAGCACGCCGCCAAAGAGGGTGGCGCCCGCCAGCCAACGGGCGTCGCTTCGAACGAGCCCGGCGCCGCGGCGCGCGAGGCCCAGCGAGAGCGCGAGGCCGACTCCCGCGCCGAGGTACAAGAGCGCCGCGAGCAGCGCCGGCGTAACGCGCGACAACAGCAAGCGCGAGAGGGGGGTGCTCGCGCCAAAGAGCACCGCCGCGGCGATCGCGTACAGAATGCCTCGTGTGGGCGGCGAGTCGGTGCGGCGCTGGAGAGGCAAGCCCCGCGGACGATACCGCAGAGCCAACCACCGGCGCAGTTGGTATGCTGAGCGCTTCTGGTGAGCGAAGTTCGCAGCGAGATGGAGCGCTACCTCGAGGCATTGCCGGACGGGCTCGACTCCTATCCCCAGTGCCTCATCAAGGGCGTGATCGCGCGAATGGTGATCGAGCGGCTCCCCAGAAACCGCGCGCTCTCCGAGCTGCCGCAGCCGCTGCGACACCTCGTCGAGTTCGCGCCGTTGCCGACAGAATGGGCTCCCGAGGTGCACACGACGGCCCTGATCCTCTACTCGGTGCAGACGGTGTACGGCTCGATCGACTCGTTCGTTCGGCGCGCGTACGAGGACAACGTGGCGCTGCTCGACTCGATGACGTACCGGCTGCTCTTTCGGCTGGTCGGTCCGCGGCGCCTCATCGAGCACGCGCCCTCACGTTGGGCGGTCTTTCACCGAGGGAGCGAGCTCGTGGTGACCGAACGAGCCCGCTCGTCCAACCGCGTGGTGCTTCAGCTTCGTACGCCGCCAAAGCTCTTTCCCCCGGTGCTGGCTCACACCCACTCGAGCAGCTTTCGCGCGGCGCTCGAGTGCGCCGGCGCCAAGAACGTCCGCATCGAGTTTACGCAGAAGGACTCGAGCACGATCGAGTATCGAGGCTGGTGGGACTGACCGAGACTCACGCGCCGCGGACCGTCGCGACGAAGCGCGCGCCTCGAGCCCGCGGGGCCGGATCGACGAAGACGTCTCCCCCGTGCGCCCTCGCGATGTCCCTCGCGATGGCGAGCCCGAGGCCCGTCCCGTCGGAGCCCTCGCTCGAGCTGCGGTAGAAGGGCTCGAAGATCTTCTCGCGTTCGTCGTCGCGGACGCCGGGCCCTTCGTCCTCGACGGACAGCTCGATCAGGGTCCCTCGCCGCTCGATCGAGATCGTCACGTCGGTCCCTTCGGGGCCGTGACGGATCGCGTTTTCGACGAGGTTGCGCAGCATTCGCTCGAGGTCTCGCGGGTGGCCGTCGCACTCGCAGCGCTGCGCGTTCGAGCGCAGCGAGACCTTGCGAGACTGCGCGAGCGGAGCGGTGTCCGAGAGCACCGAGGCCAACGAGTCTTCGAGCGACACGCGCTCGGAGGGGGTCGTCGAGACCGCGCTGATCCGCGCGAGCTCGAGCAGGTCTTCGCTGAGCTGCTTGAGCCGCCTCGTCGCTTCGAGGGCCTCTTCGATCGAGGACTTGTACTCCTCGGCCGAGCGCGAGCGGCGGAGCGCGTGCGAGAGCTCTCCGTAGAGCATCGTGAGCGGCGAGCGGAGCTCGTGCGCGGCGTACGCGATGAAGCGCTGCTGCGAGGTGACGAGCAGCGCGAGGCGCTCGATCATGGCGTCGATATCCTGTGCAAATCGCGCGATTTCACGGTCGTTTGTGCGCGATCCGATGCGCGCCGAGAGGTCCCCGTCGGCCACCATCCGCGCGACCTCTGCGATGCGCCGCTGCTCGCTCGTGAACACACGAACGATGCCCGTCGCGAGCAGCGTGGTCCAGAGCACCGCCACCAAGAAGGCGACCACCATCGCGCGCAGAAGGAGCGTCGCGTCGCCGTCGAGGTCGCTCCGGGGAACAGCGAAGAAGAGCTCGAGCCGTCTTTCTCCAGGGACGGCGACCCACACGGCGCGCAGGGCTCCGTCGCGCACAGCGACGTCGAAGGGCGCGTCGAAGGCGCGAACGCGGGGCGCGAGCAGCCTGCCCTCCATGGTCGTGCTCTGCGCGACGCGGCGCGAGCTGTCGAGCACCGCGGCGAACGGCGCGAGGGGACCCACTTGATTGGCCGCCGGCCCAGGAAGGTTCGAGAGCGCGATGACGGCCGAAGGTTGCTCCGAGAGCATCCTCGCCTCGGTGCGCGCGGCGCTCAGCAACGCGTCGTCGAGCTGACGCTCTTGCGAGCGATTGAAGGACAAGTACACCGCGAAGAACGCTCCCCCCAACGTCAAGAGCGTCAGCACGAGCACCGCGGCGACGAGGCGGCTGCGGCTGCTCATGTCGCGTCGACCCGCAGTCGATACCCCATGCCGCGGACCGTCTCGATGAGCGAGGCTCCGTCGCCGAGCTTGTCGCGCAGACGCGAGACGTGAACCTCGACGAAATTCGAGCTCGGGTCGAAGTTGGTCTCCCACACGCGAGAGAGCAGCTCGGAGCGCGTGACCACTTTTCCCGCGTGATAGACGAGGTGAAGCAGCAGCGCGTACTCGCGCGTGGTCAGGTCTAACGCCGCGTCGCGATAGCGAACCTTGCGCGCGACGCGGTCGATTTCGATCGGGCCGGCGCGGAGCTTCCCGTGCCCGGTCGCGCGACGAATGAGCGCGTGCACGCGAGCGACGAGCTCTTCGACGTCGAACGGCTTGACGAGAAAATCATCAGCGCCCGCCTCGAGCCCGACGACGCGCTCGCGCACCTCCCCCCTGGCCGTGAGCATCAAGATCGGCACGAGGCAGCCCCCTTGTCGAAGTTCGCGACAAACCGCGAGCCCGTCTCGCTCGGGGAGCATCCAATCGAGGATGACCGCGTCATATCCGCCTGTCGCCGCCTGGCGGGCCCCGTCAGCGCCGTTGTGGCAGCAGTCCACGACGAAGCCTTCTTCCGACAGCACGCGGCTCACGAAGCCTGCGAGCCGCTTGTCGTCTTCGACTACGAGGATCTTCACAGACACGAGGTATTCCCGCTCCCGCGCCCGTTCGCAACCGCGACGAGCGTCCCGCGTCTCGTCCGACCGAGAACCTTACGAACTCGTCATCCTGCCGTCATGCAATACAGCGGTACGTGCACTAGTTGCATTCGGGTCCATGTGTAGTTTCCTTTCGTGCCGGGGCGTCGCGGCGACGATGCTGGCGCTGTTGTGTTGGCCCGCAGCGAGCAACGCCCAAGAGAGCGCCCGATCCGACGAGCTTCGCCGATGGGACGACGCGCGGGTCGTCGCGCGGGCGTCGCAGCACAGCCCCGAGGTGCTCCGCGCGCGCTCGGCGCTCTATGAAGCGCACGCGCTCGCGATGTTTTCGCGCGTTCCCAGGGTGGGCAATCCCACGATCGGCGTGCGCGCCATGGTCGGGCTCCCCGATCCCGCGGCGGCGACCTACGCGCTGCTCGTGGGGATGCCCATCGATGTCTCTGGCGCGCGAGGACACTTCGGGACCGAGGCGCGATGGGCGATTCGCGAGGCAGATGCCCGGGTCGACGTCGCGATGGAAGAAGCCTGCGCGAGCGCCAGAGAGGCCTGGGCCGACACAGGGGCGGCCGACGCGGCACTCGCGATCGCGACCGCGCGACGACGCACGGCAGAGGATTTGCTGACCGCGACACGAACGCGCCTCGCGGCGCAGGCCGCCACCGCGCTCGACGTCGCCCTCGCAGAGAGAGAGTCCGCCGCCGCTGAATCTGCGGTGGTCGCCGCGACCCGCGCCCGCGAAGAAGCCGCCGCGCGGCTGCGAGAGCAGCTCGGGCTCGCGCCGACGGCCACCGTCGCAGTGACACCGATCAATGCGCCCGCGATGCCCGTCGGGCTGAGCCGCGAACGAGCAGCGCAGCTCGCGCTGAGCCGCCGTCGAGAGCTCGTCGCTCACGCTGCCGCAGCGCAGCGACTTCGGACGAGCTCGACGCGACTGCATCACGAGGCCACAGCGCCGCTGTTCATCGCGGGTGAGGTCGAGTGGCAGGGCTACTCGCAGGCGTCTGTCGGGCTCTCTGCGCAGTGGTCGTTGCCCGTCGCCCTCACCAATCAGGGAGAGCGCGCGACGGCAGAGGCGCAGGCGCGCGGCGAAGACGACCTGCGCTCGATCACAGAGCGCGTGATCGGGCAGCGCGCGGTCGCCGCGTGGACAGCGCTCGAGCTTCGCTTGTCCGAGCTCGCAGTGCTCGATCAGCGCTCGATTCCCACGGCAGAGCGAGTGCTCGCGCTGACCGAAACCCTCTACCGGAGCGGAACTGTGGACGTCTATCGATTGCTGCGCGCGCGGGACGATCTGTTCGCCGAACAATCGCGGCGCGTAGAGCTCTTGCGCGAAGCCTGGCGCGCGCGCATCGCGCTCGATCGCTCGATCGGAAGGAGCGAGCCGTGAGCCCTGTCATTCGTGCACGACGCTGGCCCGCGACGATGGCGCTGCTCGCGATGACCGTGGGCGGAGGCTTCTCGCTCGGCTACTACGTCGCGAGTCGCAAGACGCCGCCCGTCGAACCGCAGCGCGCCGCCGCGCGACCCGCTCCCGAAGTGCCGCGCGTGCGCCTCCCCGATGGGCTGCGCCAGCACGCCGGGGTGCGCACCGAAGCGCTTCGCTCGAGAACGCTCGCTCCGACGCTCGAGCTCGGAGGAACCGTCGAGTTCGAGCCCGACCGCGTCGCGGAGGTCGGCGGTCGGCTCGCGGGACGCGTGGCGCGCGTGTTCGTTCGCCTGGGGGACGCGGTGCGCGTCGGCGATCCGCTGGTCACCGTCTCGAGCCCATCGCTCGGCGAGCTGTTGTCGTCGTCGCTCACGGCCAGAGCGCAGCTCGTCGCCGCGCGCGCGCAGGTCGCGCGCCTCGCAGGGCTCGCGCAACAGCAGCTCGCGACCGCTGTAGAACTCGATGAGTCACGGGCTCGCGTGGCGTCGCTCGGCGCCGAACAGCGAGGCATCGAGCAGCGGCTCATCGCCATGGGCGCCCGCCCTGGGGATCTGGGAAGCGCGTCTGCAGGCGTCACGCTTCGCTCTCCGATCGCAGGCCGCGTGGTCGAGCGACACGCGCTCGTCGGGCAGGTGATCGACCCGACCCAAACGATGATTCGCGTGGCGGATCTCTCGCGCGTGCTCGTGATGCTGCGCGTGTTCGAGCGAGACGTCGCGCGCATCGCGACCGGGGACCCCGTCGCGATCAGCGCAGAGACGCACGCGGACATCGCCTTCGCGGGCACCGTCGCGCGCGTGGACGCGACGATCGACCGCGAGACCCGCACAGCGCGCGTGGAGGTCGCGATCGACAACCGGGACGAGCGGCTGCGACCCGGGCAGTTCGTGACGGCGCGCGTCGAGCTTCGCGGGGGAAATCGCACGGGAATCACCGTTCCACGCTCGGCGATCATCTTGCTCGAAGGGCAGCCAACGATCTTCGTCGAGGTCGAGCCCTGGGTGTTCGAGCCGAGGCCCGTCGCGACGCGCGGCGGAGACGGAGCGAGCGTCGAGCTCGTGCGCGGCGCCAACGACGGCGAGCGCGTCGCGATCGAGGGCGTGTTCGCGCTCAAGAGCGAGCTGCAGAGGTAAGGCCGCCAATGTTGTCATCGATCATCGACAGCGCGATTCGTCATCGAATCACGGTGCTGGCCTTCGCGTTGCTCGTGCTCGTCGCGGGCGTGTTCGCGGCGGGGCGGCTGCCGATCGACGCGGTTCCGGACCTGACCAACGTCCAGGTGCAGGTCCTGACGGACACCCCGGGACTGACCGCGGAAGAGATGGAGCGCTTCGTCACGCGCCCGGTCGAGCGCGGGCTCACGGGGCTTCCGTCGCTCGAAGAAGTGCGCTCGATCACCCGCGAAGGAACCTCGGCGGTCACGGTGATCTTCAGCGAGGGCACCGACCCGTGGTTCGCGCGGCAGTTGGTCATGGAGCGGCTGGGGGCGATCTCGGGGGAGATTCCGTCGCAGTACGGCCGCCCCGAGCTCGGTCCGGTCACGACGGGCCTCGGCGAGATCTACCAGTTTGTTCTCAAGAGCGACCGGCACTCGCCGATGGAGCTTCGCACGATGCTCGACTGGGACGTCGGGCCGGCGATCCAGAGCGTCCCGGGGATCATCGAGGTCAACTCGTTTGGCGGCGCGAAGCGGCAGTACGAAGTGGTGGTCAACCCTGCGCAACTGCTCGCCCATCGCGTGACCTTGTCGCAGGTGTTTCGCGCGCTGGCGCGAGACAACGTGAACGTGGGCGGGGGCTACGTCGAGCGCGGCGCAGAGATGTACGTGCTGCGCGGCGAGGGGCAGTTTCGCGACCTCGATGACATTCGCGAGGTCGTAGTGAGCACGGGCACCAACGGAACACCGGTGCTCATCCGGCACCTCGCCGAGGTGCGAGTCGGCGCCGCGCTCGCGCAAGGCGTGGTCACGCAGGACGGTCGCGGCGAGGTCGTGTGCGCGCTGGTCCTGATGTTGGCCGGGCAGAACTCGCGCACGGTCGTGAGCGACCTGCACACGAAGATCGAGCAGATCCGCCGAGGACTGCCGGCGGGCGTACGCATCGAGACCGTCTACGATCGAAAGCAGTTCATCGATCGAACGCTGAAGACCGTGGCGACCAACCTGCTCGAGGGCGCGGTGCTGGTCTCGCTGGTCGTTCTGGCGTTTTTGCGCACGCCGCGCGGGGCGCTCCTGGTGACGCTGGGCATTCCGTTCGCGATGTCGATCGCGATCTTCGGGATGCTCGCCACGGGGATCACCGGAAACCTCATGTCCCTCGGCGCGATCGATTTCGGCTTCCTGGTCGACGGGCCGATCGTGATGCTCGAAGCGGCGATCGCCGCGATTGCGGTGAGGACCAGCGACGACCCCGCGGCGGTGCGCGAAGACGTGATCGCGGCGATCCATCGCGTCGCGCGGCCGGTGGTGTTCGCGGTCGCGATCATTCTGCTGGTGTATTTGCCGCTTTTGTCGCTGCGGGGCGTCGAGGGCAAGATGTTTCGCCCGATGGCGGCGACGATGGCGCTGGCGCTGGGCGGCTCGCTCGTGTTCGCGCTCATCGTGTTTCCCGCGGCGGCGGTGACGTTCTTGGGGCCGAGCGCGGTCAAGGGACACCACGAGCACGAGGACCCGAATCATCCGGGGCGTTACGCGCGGTTGGTGCGCTGGATTCTTGGCAGACGCGTGTGGGTGCTGCTGGCGTGCTCGGCGCTGGCGCTCAGCGTCGTGCCCGTGGCGGGGTCGTTGGGTGCGGACTTCGTTCCGCGCATCGACGAGGGCGACGTGTACGTGCGGATCCGGCGCATCCCGAGCATCGGGCCGACGGAAGCGCGAAGGCTCGACCTCGCGGCCGAGCGTGTGTTGTCGCGGTTTCCCGAGGTGGTCACGACGCTCGGGACGACCGGTCGCGCCGAAGTGGCGCTCGATCCCGTGGGCATGGACAACACGGACATCCTCGTCCACCTGCGCCCGCGCGCAGAGTGGCGAACGACGCAGGACCCCGTGGCGCTGCGCAACCTCTTCAAAGAGGCGGTCGAGCGGGAGATTCCCAGCACGTTCGCGTCGGTCTCGCAGCCCATCGAAGACAAGACCAACGACATGATCTCGGACTCGCCTGCGGACATCGCGATCAACATCAGCGGCGAGGACATGCAAGCGCTGGTGGACATCGGCGCGCGCGTCGGTCAGGTCGTTCGCGGGATCCGCGGCGCGGGCGACGTTCGCGTCGAGCGCGCTGTCGGGTTGCCCATGGTCGCGGTGCGCGCGGATCGACGGCGCGCGGCGCGATACGGGATCGCGACAGAGGACGTCCTCGGCGCGATCGAAGCGGTGAGGATCGGGCGCGAGGTCGGCACGGTCTTCGAGGGCCCCCGCCGCTTCGATCTCCGCGTTCTTCTCTCGTCCGGAACGCAGGCCAACCGCCTCCCCGACCTCCCCATCGGAACCAACGACGGCCAGGCCATCCCGCTCTCGCAGCTCGCCACGGTGAGCGAAGAAGAGGGCATCGCTCAGATCCGCCGCAGCCAGCGGCAACGACGCATCTCGGTCGAGGTCAACCTCCGAGGCCGCGACCTCGTGAGCTTCGTCGAAGAAGCGCGCGCCGCGGTCGAACGCGACGTTCGCGTCCCCAGCGGATACAGCATCGGGTGGGCGGGGCAGTTCGAGAACTTCGAGCGCGCGAAAGAGCGGCTCGGCCTGCTCGTGCCCGTGAGCCTCGGGATCATCCTGGGGATGCTGTATTTTCTCTTCGGAAACCTCCGCTACTCCCTGGCGGTCTTCGCGTGCGTGCCCTTCGCGCTCGTCGGCGGGATCGTCGCCCTCGCGATGCGCGGCATGGCTTTCAGCATCCCCGCTGCGGTCGGAATGATCGCCCTCTGCGGCATCGCCGTGCTCAACGGCGTGGTGATGGCGAGCGAAGTGCATCGTCGCAAGGAGTTGGGAGCCACCGTCGACGAAGCGCTCTCGTCGGGCGCGGCCGCAGTGCTCAGACCGTTGCTCCTCACGGCCTCCGTCGCAGCGCTGGGCTTTCTGCCGATGGCGCTATCGAACTCCGCGGGCAGCGAGGTGCAGCGGCCGCTCGCCACCGTCGTGATCGGCGGCCTGGTCTCGAGCACGCTGCTCGGATTGGTGCTGCTCCCCGCGGTGCTGAGAATGTTCTCGAAGGACGAGCCCTCCGAGAGCGAGGTCGAGAGCGGCACGGCCGAGTAAGAGGCGGATAGGATGGGGTATGGGGCATCGGCGCCGAAAACTCCACGGCATAACAAGCGAGTTGGAGTTGCAAATCGAGAGACGAAACGACGGTTGACATCGAGCCGCGCGGCGGCCCCCACCCGCGCTGCCGCGCGGCTTGGTGACAAACGTCGTTTCGTCGCTCGATTTGCAACTCCAACTCGCTTGTTATGCCGTGGAGTTTTCGGCGCCTATG
>LNFM01014190.1_pt1 | contig 16274 bp, 18 predicted proteins | sample 596031 | NCBI WGS metagenome assembly LNFM01 (sample SAMN04254537, study PRJNA301005) | activated carbon metagenome | isolation source: dual media filters at the Ann Arbor, Michigan drinking water treatment plant | place: USA: Ann Arbor
CGCCCCGTGTCCCAGCCCACAACAGCCCGGCGCGGGGTGCCATAGGCCGATTTCGACACGAGCGCCTGCATCTCGACCAGCACCGGCCGCGAGCCCTCGATCCCGGCAAACACGGCTGCGCCCGGGGCCCGGTCCGTGCTCTCGCCGAGGAAGAGGGCGGAAGGGTTGGCCACCTCGCGCAGACCCGCGTCGCCCATTTCGAACACGCCGATCTCGTCGGTGGCGCCGAAGCGGTTCTTGCCGGCCCGGAGGATGCGGAACGGATAGCCGCGTTCGCCCTCGAAGCTCAGCACGGCGTCGACCATGTGCTCGACCACGCGAGGGCCGGCGACCTGACCGTCCTTGGTGACATGGCCGACGAGGATGACGGCCACGCCCTGCGACTTGGCCAGCCGCACCATTTCGCCGGCGCAGGCCCGGACCTGGGTGACCGATCCCGGCCCGGCCTCATGGGCGTCGGACCACAGGGTCTGGATCGAATCGACGATCACGATGTCGAATTTCTCGCGCTTCAGCGTGCCGAGGATGTCCCGCAGCGCCGTGGCCGAGGCCAGCTCCACCGGGGCCTTTTCCAGCCCCATGCGCCGGGCCCGGGCGCGGATCTGCTCGACCGCCTCCTCACCCGAGATATAGGCCACCCGCCGTCCCGACAGCGCGGCGCGCCCGGCGACGTCCAGCAGCAGGGTCGATTTGCCGACGCCGGGGTCACCGCTGAGCAGAATGGCCGAGCCCGGCACCACGCCGCCACCGCAGACCCGATCAAACTCGGCCACGCCGGTGATGATCCGCGGCGGCTCGGGCGTGTCGGACTGCAGGGTCTCGAACTGCACGCCCCGGCCGCGCGCCGCGGCCCCGGTCGCGGGCTTCATGGCCCCCGGCGGTGCCGAGCGGCTCTCCTCGACAATGGAGTTCCACTGGTTGCAGGCCCCGCACTGACCCGACCATTTGCCATGGACGGCCCCGCAGGCCTGGCAGACATAGATTGCGCCGTCACGAGCCATGGGACCGGCTTACAGGAGTCGCGCGCGCCGGGGCAGGGGGCGTTCGCGGGCCTGCGACCGAAACTGACGTGGGGCATTCATTAGCCCCCCTTTGCGCATCCGACGGCGCGGTCCATATCTCCGACCATGGCGATGCGAGGCGAACGGGCGGGACGGCGGGGGGATTCAATCGCCAAGGCGGCGCAGGCGGGAGCACCCGCGCCTGTCTCGGACGGTCCGCCGGCCTGGCGGGCGCTCGGCGATCTGATCCGGCTCGTCGGTCGGTCCAACGCGCCCCAACTGCGCCTGCGCCTGATCGCGGCCATCGGCATGACCCTTGGCGGCAAGGGGCTGGGCGTGCTCGCGCCCCTGGTCCTCGGCGCTGCGGTCAATCATCTGGCCGCTGGGCAAGGAACGGCGGTCGCCGTCGGCATGGGCTTTGCCGGGTTCGCCGTGGGCTGGGCCTTCGTCCGGCTGTTATCGGCCATTGCGCCCAATGCCTCCGACGTGGTCTTCGCCCCGGTGCGGTCGGCCGCCCAGCGACGCGCGGCGACCGAGACCTTCGGCCATGCGCTGAGCCTCTCGCTGGACTTCCACCAGACCAAGCGGTCGGGCTCCCTGTCGCGGACCATGGATCGCGGCTCGCGCGCGGTGGACTTCCTGCTGCGCATCCTCGCCTTCAACCTGATCCCGACCGGGGTCGAGCTGGTCCTGGCGGCGGGCGTGCTGGGCGGCCGCTATGACTGGCGCTTCGGGGCCGTGGCGGTCGGCGTGGTCGCGGTCTATGCCGCCTCGACCTTCGCCATGGCCAACTGGCGGCTGGAACACCGACGCGAGATGAACGCCGCTGACACCGAGGCCGCGGGCGTCTCGGTCGACGCCCTGCTGAACTATGAGACGGTCAAATCCTTCGGGGCCGAGGCCCGGGCCGCCGGGGCCTATGACCGGGCGCTGGGCGACTACACGCGGGCGGCCCTGAAGGCCAACAGCTCGCTGGCCATGCTGAACATCATCCAGGCCGTGATCATGAACATCGGCCTCGCTGTCATGGCGGTGATGGCCGGGTTCGAGGCGGCGGCGGGCCGGATGGGTCCCGGTGATGTGATGGCGGCGGTGCTGATCATGATCTCGCTCTACGCGCCCCTGAACATCCTCGGCTTCGCCTATCGGGAAATCCGCCAGTCGTTCATCGATATGGAGGAGATGCTGAAGGTGACGCGCCAGACTCCCCAGGTCGCCGATGCCCCGGACGCTGCTCCGTTGCCTCGGCCCGCTGACGCGCGCGGCGCCGCCCTGGCCTTTGAGCAGGTCGGCTTCCGGCATGACTCACGCGCCAACGGTCTTGAGGACGTCAGCTTCCTCGCGCCCCCCGGAACCACGACCGCCCTGGTGGGCCCATCAGGCTCCGGCAAGTCCACCATCGTCAAACTGGCCCTGCGGCTGCTGGACCCGCAGGAGGGGCGGGTGCTGATCGACGGGCTGGATGCCCGGCAGGTGACGCAGGCCTCGCTCCGCGCCGCGGTCGCCCTCGTGCCGCAGGACGTGGCGCTGTTCAACGACAGCATCCGCGCGAATATCGGTTTTGCCCGGCCCGACGCCGACGAGGCGGCCATCTGGGCGGCGGCGGAGGCGGCCGAACTGGCCACCTTCATCCGCGAACTGCCCGAAGGCATGGAGACCCGCGTCGGCGAGCGGGGGCTGAAACTGTCGGGCGGTGAGCGCCAGCGCGTCGGCATCGCCCGCGCCCTTCTGGCCGACCCCTGCATCCTCATCCTCGACGAGGCGACCAGCGCGCTCGACAGCCGAACCGAGGCCGCCATCCAGAAGACGCTGCGCAAGGCGCGGGCGGGCCGCACCACGCTTGTGGTGGCCCACCGCCTCTCGACCATCGCCGATGCCGACCAGATCCTGGTGCTCAAGGCCGGACGGATCGTCGAGCGCGGTGCCCACCATGAACTGGTGGCCCATCTGGGTGGGGAGTATGCGGCCTTGTGGCGCAAGCAGACGCGCGGCGCGCGCACCGAGCGTCAGCCGGGCTGACCCAGCTTTCGCTCGATGACCTCGTTGAGACTGTCGAGGATGCGCGCGCGTTCCTGCACGGCTTCAGGCGGCAGGGTCTGCAACAGTCGCAGCGACCGGGCGTGAACGGTGACGATCCGCCAGTCGAAGGGTTGTTCCGGGTCGATCGCACCGATCAGGTCGCACAGGCCGGCGGCGGCGCGACACAGATCGAACAGTTCGAAAGGGCCGGCCGCATCGAGCAGGCTCGTCGCGGCGCGATAGACCTGGTCCAGCCTCGCCGGCGTTTCGGCAAGACTGGTCGGAGCCGGCGTGGCCTCAAGGGCTTCGATGCCGGCGTCGACCACGGACATCGCCCGGCCGCGCAATCCCTCGATATTGGCGCGGGCCTGCTCCAGGGCCACGCCAACGCTGATCCCGCCGGGGGAGTCGATCATGCCCGCGAGCCGGCTCTTGCGACGGGGATGGGTGATGACGGTCAAGGGGCTTCTCCCGCAGCCGATGCGACGGCCTTCCGGTCCTCGAATTCCTTCTTCCGGATCAGGTCCGCGCGCCGCTCCTCCCTGGGTGCGGGCGTGTTGCGGAAGCGGCGATCGGGTCCGAAATAGTCTCCGACCTCAAGGAACGGGCGGCCGTCCCTGGCGACCCAGACGATGCGCTCCAGAAGGGTGGTCGCGCTGAACGGCTTGGTGATGATGAAGCTGGCGCCGCAATCGCGGGCGTCGGCCACGCGCGGCCGGCGGATGTGGGCCGCGGTCATGATCACCGGCACAAAGGCGTTCGGATCGAGGCCGGAGCGGCGCAACCAGCGAACCAGTTCAAAGCCGTCAATCCCCGGCATTTCGCAGTCGACCACGAGCAGATCGACGTTCTGCTCCTTGAGGACTTCCATGGCCTCGGCGGCGCCGAGGCAGACGTGTTTGGGCCGAACGCCGAACCCCATGAGGGCCTGGGCCGTCAGTTCGAGGGCGAAGGACGAATCGTCCACCACCATGGTGACCGCGCCGCTCAGATTGATCACCGCGCTCTTGCGTAGCGCCTCGCCGAGGGCGCTCATTGCGGAGGCCGGCGCATGGAAGGAGACCGGGAAGCGTACATCCAGCGACGCTCGCAGTTTCCGGTAGAGGAGTGATTAACGCGAGGTCGGCCGGACCGCGGTTGGCTCAGCCGGCGCGGCCGATGGCGTAGAAGCGGTCCGCCCGGGCCTTGCGCAGTTGATCCGGACTCAGACCGGACAGGGCCGCCAGTTCCTCGGCGAGCACATTGCCCACTGTGGCGATGGCGGTTTCACGATCGGCATGGGCCCCACCGATGGGTTCCGGAATGATCCGGTCGACGATCTTCAGTTCGACGAGGTCGGGGGCGGTGATCTTCATGGCCATGGCCGCGTCGCGCGCGCGCGCGCCGTCGCGCCAGAGGATCCCGGCGGCACCCTCGGGCGAGATCACCGAATAGATCGAATGCTCCAGCATCAGCACCCGGCCCGCCGCCGCGATGGCGATGGCCCCGCCGGAGCCGCCCTCGCCGGTAATGGTGGCGATGGAGGGGACGCCCAGGGTCAGGCAGCGTTCGGTCGAGCGGGCGATGGCCTCGGCCTGGCCGCGCTCTTCAGCGCCGAGGCCCGGATAGGCACCCGCCGTGTCGACGAAGGTCAGGACCGGCAGGCCGTAGCGTTCCGCGAGATCCATCAGGCGGACGGCCTTGCGGTAACCTTCGGGCCGGGCCATGCCGAAATTGTGGACGACGCGGGTCTGGGTGTCGTGACCCTTCTCATGGCCCATCAGGACGACGGGGGCACCGCGGAACCGGGCGAGGCCGCCGATGATGGCCTGGTCGTCGCCGAACTGCCGGTCACCCTTCAGCTCGACGAAATCGGTGAACAGGCCTTCGACATAGTCGACGAAATGCGGCCGCTGCGGGTGCCGCGCGACCTGGGTCTTCATCCAGGGATCGAGGCTGGCGTAGGTCTTCTTCCGAAGCTGCTCGGCCTTCTTGCGCAGCTGTTCGACCTCGGCGTCGAACGAGCCGGAGGTCGCGGAGAGCAGATTCAGCTCCTCGATCTTCGCCTCCAGATCGGCGATCGGCTTTTCAAACTCGAGGTAGTGCACGGCCATAAGGCGTCCGGAACAGGCGCGCCACATGGCGCATCGGAAGGCGGCGGAACCTAGTCAGGTCAACGCCGGGGAGCAAGCACGGGTTCAAAAGGCCTTGGGCAGGCCGGCTTGTTTGAGGACTTCATTGGCGGTGTGGCGGCTCTTGGAGTGGGGGACGATGACCGCGTGCGTCTTGTCAGGGTGACGCCATTTCTCATGGCTGCCCTTGGCGTTCGCGACCTGCCGCCAGCCAGCGGCATGGAGGATCGCGGTCAATTCGTGGTAGAAATCTTTCGGCATCAGCGTCCCAACAGCAGCGAGTGGCTAGTTGGAAGCGATACACAAGCACCGCTCAACGCACGGGCGGGTTTGATAGCCATAAGTCACGCGGCCATAACCTCGAAACCGCCGACAGCCTCGAACCTGATCGGAACCGGCCCGTGGAGGCCCAGGTTTTCCGCCAGCAGTTCGGGTGCGAAACAGCGGGCCAACGACTCAAACTCCGCCAAGGTCGCTGTCTCGATGACCAGACCCGGAATGTCGGACTGGCTGCACCAGACTTCGGCCTCGGGGTCCCAGATCGCCTTGACGTAGAATGACTGGCTCATGGTCGTGAATATGCGCCGTCACTCATCTCTCGCCAAGGGGTGCTTGTCACGCACCACCTGGGCCAGACGGTCGGTGGCGACGTGGGTGTAGATCTGGGTCGTGGCGATGTCGGCGTGACCCAGCAGGGTCTGGACCACGCGCAGGTCGGCGCCGCCCTCGAGCAGATGGGTGGCGAAGGCGTGGCGCAGGACGTGGGGGCTGACCCGGGCCGGGTCGATGCCGGCGTCGACGGCGGCTTGATCGAGAAGCTGGGCGAACCGGCGGGGGGTCAGGTGACCCCTGGCCGAGGCCGAGGGGAACAGCCAGGGGCTGTCGGGGGCCTTGTCCGGCCGGGCGGCGTCGCGGGCGATCAGCCAGGTCTTCACCGCCTCCCGCGCCGAGGCGTTCAGCGGGGCCAGCCGTTCCTTGCCGCCCTTGCCGCGCACGATCAGGAAGGCGGGGTCGCGCCGCACGGCCTCGACCTTCAGCCCGAGCAGCTCGGAAACCCGAAGGCCCGAGGCATAGGCGAGTTCGACCAGCGCCACCATGCGCACGCCCGCCGCGCCGTCGTGAGCCGCCGCCGCCGTCAGCAGCCGCTCGATCTCTTCGCCGGCCAACGTCCGGGGCAGGCTGCGGCCCTGTTTGGGTGCATCCAGCCGCCGTGAGGGATCGTCCGCCCGCCAGCCCTCGCCGAGGGCGAAGCGATAGAACTGCCGCACGGCCGACCGCCGTCGGGCCTGGGTCGCGGGCGACAGGCCGCGGCGGCCCAGATCAGCGTACCAGGCCTCGACCCCGGCTTCGTCGCCGCCCATCAGCCCGCCCGCGATTCCCGCCTCGGCATCCGCCAGATCGCGGCCATAGGCGGAGAGGGTGTGGGGCGAGGCGTCGCGTTCGACAGCCATCATTTCCAGAAAGGCCTCGACCTGGGGCGTGCTCATGCGTCTGCGCGCTTTGCGAAGTCGGCGCTTGGTGTAGAGGGTGGTGGGGTCATGCCGTGCCTGCCGCCGCCCGCTCTGTCGCCGTCCAGCCGCCTCCCGCGAGGCCGGTCATGAGCCCCGTGGCGATCGATGACGCACCGATTCCCGTTCATGAGCGCACCATAGCGCTGGTCGGGCTGATGGGCGTGGGCAAATCGACGGTGGGGCGCCGGCTGGCCAAACGGCTGGGCCTGCCCTTCGCCGACGGTGATATCGAAATCGAGGCGGCGGCGGCCATGACCGTTTCCGAAATCTTCGCCCAGCTCGGCGAGGCGGAATTCCGGGCCGGCGAGGCGCGGGTGTTGAAACGCCTGCTGCACGCCCCGCGGATGGTCCTGGCGACGGGCGGGGGAGCGGTGCTCAATCCGGAGACCCGGGCCGAGCTCAAGGCGCGCGCCGTCACGGTCTGGATGCGGGCCGACCTCGAAACCGTGGCCAGCCGGGTGCAACGGCGCGACACCCGGCCGCTGCTGCGGGGCCGCGACCCGCTCGAGGCGCTGAGGACCATGGCCGAGGTGCGCTATCCCTTCTACGCCTGCGCCGATGTTGTCGTGGACGTGGCCAGCGGTGCCCACGCCGAGGCGGTCGAGTGCATCGTCCGGGCGCTGGAAGCCTATTGGGCCGAGGCGGTGGTATGAACACGGTCATTCCAGTCTCCGGCGAAGGTTTCCTTCCCTACGATGTGGTCATCGGCTGCGGTTTGCTGCCCGATCTGGGCCGACGGATCGCCGCCCTTGCCAAACATCGGACCGTGGTCGTCACGGACGAGACCGTCGCCGCCCTCCATGGACCGGCGGTGCTGGCGGCGCTGGAGGCCGCGGGAGTCCGCGCCCGGCTGTTGACCGTGCCGCCCGGCGAGGTCTCGAAATCCTTCGCCGAACTCGAGCGGGTCATCGACCGGCTGCTGGCCTTCGGTCTGGACCGGCGCGACCTGATCGTGGCCCTGGGCGGGGGCGTCGTCGGCGACCTCGCGGGTCTGGCCGCGGCCCTGTTCATGCGCGGCATCGATTTCGTGCAGGTTCCCACGACCCTGCTGGCCCAGGTCGATTCCTCGGTCGGGGGCAAGACGGCGATCGACACGCCGCGCGGCAAGAATCTGGTCGGAGCCTTCCACCAGCCGCGGCTGGTGGTCGCCGACATCGACCTGCTGGCCACCCTGCCGCCGCGCCAGCTGCGGTCCGGCTGGGCCGAGGTGCTCAAGCACGGATTGATCTGCGACGCGGTCTTCTTCGACTGGCTGGCGGGCGAGGGGGCCGTCGGCGCGGAAGGCGACCCCGCTGCCCTGACCCGGGCCGTGGTCCGGTCGGTCGAGATCAAGAGCGCCATCGTCGGCGAGGACGAAAAGGAGGCCGGGCGGCGGGCCCTGCTGAACCTCGGCCATACCTTCGGCCATGCCATCGAGGCCGAATTGGGCTTCGACGAGACGAAACTCACCCACGGCGAGGCGGTGGCGCTGGGCTGCGCCATGGCCTTCCGCTTCTCGGCGGCTGCCGGGCTCTGCGAAGGAAGCGTGGCCGACCGGGTGGGACAGGTCATCGCCGCCGCCGGCCTGCCGGCGCGGCTGGCGGAGGTCGGAGCCTTCTCCGCCGATGCGCTGGTCAAACGTATGGCGGGCGACAAGAAGGCGGAGGGTGGGCGTCTGACCCTGATCCTGGCCCGTTCGATCGGCGACGCCTTTGTCGACAAGGCCGTCGACCGCATCGCCCTTGCGGACTTCCTGAGGACGGAAGGCGCGAGGTGAGCATGCGTCTGGACGCCGTCCCGCTCGAAAGCCGCTTCGTCCGGCTGGAACCCCTGACGGCCGCGCTGGAAGGCGAGATGCGCGCCGCACTGGATTGCGACGCGGCGTCCTGGGACGTCATGGTCGCCGCCGCCTACGGCCCGCATTTCGACAGCTGGTGGCGGTCGGCGCTCAAGGCGATGGAGCAGGGGACCCGCATCGCCTGGGCGGTCCGGCGATTGAGCGACGGTGCCTTGGTCGGCACGACCAGCCTGTATGAGATCAAGCCGGACTACCGCCGCTGCGAAATCGGCTCGACCTTCTATCGGCCCGAGGCGCGGGGCGGCCCGGTCAATCCGTCCTGCAAGCGGCTGTTGCTGGGACACGCCTTCGACGGCGGCGCGGTGCGGGTCGAGATTCTCACCGACGCGATCAATCCCGGCAGCCAGGCCGCGATCCGCAAGCTGGGTGCCCGCGACGAAGGCGTCCTGCGCAAGCACAAGATCACCTTCAAGGGCCGGATCCGGGATACCGCCCAGTTCGCTGTCCTTGACGACGACTGGCCCGAGGTCCGGGCGCGGCTGGATGCCCGGCTGGCGGCGTTCGGCTAGTCAACCGCGCGGCAATCGGTGGGCGGGCGGCCGTCCGCCGTCCAGGTCGCCATCACGCCCTTGCCGCGCAGCTCGTAGCCCGAGGCCTTGTACCAGATGCCGTCGGCGGCCCGTTCCTGATGCAGGTCCACGGCCTCGCCGCTGGAGTTGCGGACGGTCGCCATCTGGCGCGGATTGTCGAAATCGACCGACAGGCGCTCGGTGTTGTTGCACAGGTAGACGGTGCGGATGACGCGGTTCAGGGCGCGGTCCTGGGCTTCTGCGCCCGTGCGGCGGCGGGCGGTCTGCGCCTCCTGGGCCCGTTCCCGCACCGAATCGCCGTCTGTCGGCGCTTCGGCCGGCTTCTGGCCGCAGGCGGCGGTCGCGAGACAGGCGAGGACGACGGCGGCGGCGGTCAGGCGCTTCATGCAAACTCTCGAACAAGCGGTGCCGTAAGGCCCGGCGGACTAACGTACATCGGTCGCCGCTGTTCCCTTGCGCCGGGCGCGGAAGAAGCTGCGGAGCAGGTCGCCGCCCTCTGCGGCCAGGACCCCGCCCTCGAAGGCGGGCCTCCAGTGGCAGGTCGGCTGGTCAAAAAAGCGCGGGCCGTGCGCCACCGCGCCGCCCTTGGTGTCGTCCGCACCCCAGACCACCCGGCCGATGCGGGCGTGGCTGATGGCCCCGGCGCACATGGCGCAGGGCTCGAGCGTCACATAGAGGGTCAGGCCGGTGAGGCGGTAATTTCCGAGCCGGGCGGCCGCTGCGCGCAGGGCGACGATCTCGGCGTGGGCGGTCGGGTCATGGGCACCGATGGGGCCGTTTCTGCCCTCCGCGACGACCTCGCCGGTCGATTCGTCGACGATCACGCAGCCCACGGGAGTCTCTCCCGCGTCCGCCGCCGCTTGCGCACACGCCAAGGCCATGTGCATGAACCGCTCATCATGGCCAGTCAAGACGACAGCCGCGACGGCCCCCGCAAACCCTACGTCAAGCGCGTCGAGAGCAGCGATGATCGCGGCCGGCCCAGGGGCGACAAGCCCTTCGGCAAACCGGGCGGCAAGCCCGGCGGCAAACCGTTCCCGAAGGACGGCAAGGCCGGGCCGAAGGCCGACGAAGGTCCGAAGCGCAGCGAGCGGATCGCCAAGGTCATGGCCCGGGCCGGCATCGCCTCGCGCCGCGAGGTCGAACGGCTGATCGGCCTCGGCAAGGTCGCTGTGAACGGCAAGATCCTCGACACGCCCGCCGTGCTGGTCACGCGGGACGACGTGATCACGGTCGACGGCAAGCCGATCGGCTCGGCCGAGGCGACCCGGGTCTGGCGCTATCACAAGCCCGCCGGCCTGCTGACCTCGCACACCGATCCGGCCGGACGACCGACCGTCTTCGACGCCCTGCCCAGCGGCCTGCCGCGCGTGTTGTCGGTCGGACGCCTCGACCTCAACACGGAGGGCCTGCTGCTGCTGACCAATGACGGTGAGCTGAGCCGGGCGCTGGAACTGCCCTCGACCGAGCTGGTCCGTCAGTACCGGGCCCGCGCCCGGGGTCGCGTCAGCCAGCTGCAGCTCGATTCGCTGAAGGACGGCGTCACCGTCGACGGCATCCACTATGGGCCGATCGAGGCCACGCTGGACAAGGCCAAGGACAGTGAGGGCAACGCCCCCGCCAATCTGTGGATCAGCGTTTCGATCACCGAGGGCAAGAACCGCGAAGTCCGCAAGGTGCTGGAGCATCTCGGCCTGACCGTGAACCGGCTGATCCGCCTGGCCTATGGGCCGTTCCAGCTGGGCACCCTGCCGGTCGGTTCGGTCGAGGAGGTGGGGCCCCGGGTGATCCGCGAGATGCTGGCGGATCATATCCGGCCCGAGAACCTGCCGACCGGGAACTCTGTTTCCACGCCTGCGCCCATCCCGGGTCGCCGCACCTCGGCCCCGATCAAAAAGGGGACGTCGGGCTCGGCCATTTCCGATCCGTCGCGCAAGCCCAGCCGGGTCCGCGCCGCCGGGGCCGCGGCTGACGCCGCCGCTGATCGCGCCGCCCGTCCGCAAAAGAAGCCGGGCTGGGCCAAGGCCGCGCCGAAATTCGAGCATCCGAAGAAGAATTTCACCCCGCGCGCCCGGCCCGAAGGCACCGAGGCGGCTGGAGAGCGGCCCAAGCGCGTGTTCAAGCCGCGCGAGGACCAGTTCATCGATCGTCCGCGCGGTGATGCCCGCACCGGTGCGCGTCCTGCGGCGCGCTCCGACGACCGGGGCGGCGACAAGGGCGGCGCCAAACGTCCGTTCGGGCCCAAGCCCGGCGGCTCGCCGTTCAAGGGCAAGCCGGGCGGCGGATCACGCGGCGGCCCGCGCCGGTAACTCCGCCGGGTCGACGTAGCGCCGGGCGAGACGCTCGACGATCACGAGCATGATCACCGTGGTCAGGACCTCCGGCGCGAGGTCGATCCACGCCGAGTCGCGGCTGACGCCGGCCTGGGAGAAGGGCTGCCAGAACAGGGCGATGATCAGATTGTTGGCGAGGTGGGCGCCGATCGCGAACTCGAGCCCGCCGAGTCGCAGCGCCGCCCAGGTCCAGATGCCCCCCGAGACCGCTCGCGACACGAAGGCCACCGGATCGGGATCCAGATGGATGGCTGAAAACACCACGCCGTTGACCAGACAGAGCACCAGCGGACGCCGGGTGATCAGCCCCGTCAGCCGCAGCAACACGCCGCGGCAGACGACCTCCTCGGCGGCGGCGGCGACCAGCAGTCCGAGAACCATCGCCGACACATAGATCAGCCGCGTATGGTCGAGATACTGCGGGTCGAGGATCGGCGGATCCCATTGGCTGCCCATCGCCAGGTAGATCGGGATGGTGATGATGCAGACGCAGGCCATGGCCAGAAAGCCGATGCCCATCTGCGCGGGGTCGAACCGCCGTCGGGGCCAGAGGAAGTCCTTCAGGGGCCGGCGATAGGTCAGGGCGGCCGCAAGAAGGATCCCGAACGCCGCGCCGCCAAGGATCGACGCAAAGAGCACCACCTGCAGGCTTTCGCCGATCAGGCTGAGCGGGCCATCCGGCAGGGGACCCGGACTGGCCGCCTGTTCCCGCATCCCGGGCAGGCCGGAGATCGCCAGGCCGACCGCGAAGGCCATCACCATCATCAGCACCCCGGCGAGCAGAACAAAGGTCGCCAGCCTTCGCCAGGGGTGAATCACCGCCATCCCCGCGGTGAGAGGGGATTGGGCCGCTTCGGCGAGGGCGCGGTCGATCTGCGGACGCAAGGGGGCAAGCATAACGCGAGCGTTGCATTCGCGGCCTGATTCGGTCCAGAGGCAGGCGCATGAGAATCGTCGCCGGATCGTTCAAGGGTCGGACCATCGTCGCGCCGGAAGGGCAGGGCACGCGCCCGACCTCCGACCGCGCGCGTCAGGCCGTGTTCAATGTGCTGGAGCATGCCGCCTGGGCCGAACCTCTCGACGGCATGCGGGTCATGGACCTATTCGCCGGCTCGGGGGCTCTCGGGTTCGAGGCCATCAGCCGGGGCGCCGCCTTCGCCCTGTTCGTCGAGACGGATGAGGAGGCGCGCGGGGCCATCCGCGAGAACGCCGACGCCTATCACGTCATGGGCCGCACGCGGGTGCATCGACGCAGCGCCACGGACCTGGGCCCGCGGCCCGGCTCCGACGGCGAGGCGTTCGACATGGCCTTCCTCGACCCGCCCTATCGCAAGGGCCTGGGTGAGCAGACGCTGCTGCGGCTGCTGGAAGGCAACTGGTTGAAGCCCGGCGCCGTCGTGGTGTTCGAGCGCGGCTCGGACGAACCCGAGATCGACACGCCCGGCTATGAGCGACTGGACGCGCGCGACTACGGGGCCGCGCGCGTCCTTTTCCTCAGGGTCTCACCACCGGCGGGCTGAGACCCGGTTGTCGAGCTGGCTGCGCATGCGCGCCAGGCCGTCACGGTTGACCCTGTAGGGCCCTCCGCCGATCGAGGCGATCAGCCCCTTGGTCTTCAGCTTCTTCCAGACCGACAGATTGCAGTCGGTCAGCAGGAAGCCGTCGCGGGTGAAACAGTCGGCGCGCAGGATACGGCCGTCGACGTCGCGTTCGAGGACGATCGCGCCGCCCTGCGCCAGGGCGTGCAGCGTGCGCTGCTCCGCACGGGAGATGTTCATTCGGGAATGTCCGTGGATGCGTGAAGGCTCTCGCCAGCGCAGTCACGCCGGCGGGTGATCAGAGGCTTCGACGGTTATGCGCCGTCGGCCTCAGGCCTTTCGGGCAATCTCGGACATAGGCTTCCTGTCGGGATGATCCCGAGGGTTGGACGTCCCCATATAGCGCAGGTGCCGCTTCTGCGCCAAGCTGGGGCTCATGAGCCAGATCGATCGCCGTGCCTTCCTCGCCGCCGCCGGAGCCGCGGCGGCTGTTCCGTTGTCCGCTCGCGCTCAGGAGCCGGGGGGCGGCTGGGTGTCGAAGGCCTCGCTGCCATGGGCGGTGCAGGAGATTTATTGCGCCGTCTCGAACGGGCGGATCGTCACCGCGGGAGGCTTGCGCCGACCCGCGCGAGTGACCGAGATCGAGGACCGCACCGGCGTCTATGACCCGGCGACCGATGCCTGGAGCGAGGGCCCGCGTCTGCCGTCGCCCCGGCATCACCCGATGGTGGTGACCTGCGGCGGCGCCCTGATGTTCGTCGGCGGCTATGGCCGGTCGGACGCCGGAGACTGGACGGCGATGACCGATGCCTGGATGGCGGACGGCGAGGCGATGACCGCCGTGGCGCCGCTGCCGACTCCCCTGAGCGAGAGTGTGGGCGTTGATCTGGGCGGACGGGCCCATCTGGTGACCGGCCGCCGTCCACTCGGCGCGGCCAACGGGCAATGGAACGATCAGTCCGATGTGGCGAATCACTGGGCCTACGACCGGGACGCGGATCGTTGGGAGGTCCTGAGGCCGGCCCCGATGGCCCGAAACAGTGCGGCTGGGGCGGTGCTGGACGGGGCGCTGTGGGTGGCTGGCGGGCGCACGGTGACCGGCGGGGGCACGGGGCGGTTGGACCGCTATGACCCGGCGGCTGACCGCTGGGACACGCTGGCGCCGATCCCGCCCTCGCCGGCGACCGGCCAGCAGGTGGGTGGCGGGCTGGCGATGGCGGCGGTCGGCGGCAAGCTCGTGGCCTTCGGCGGGGAGTGGTTCGCGCCGGGCGGGGGCGGGGTGTTCGCCGAGACCTGGATCTATGAGCTCGCCGCCGACCGCTGGGACGCCGGACCGCCGATGCGGACGCCGCGTCATGGGCTGGCGGCTGCGGCGGTGGACGGGGTGGTCTATGCCATCGCGGGCGGCGAGGTGGTTTCGGGCGGTCGCGCAGGGGGCGTGGTCGAGGCGTGCGAGTTCAGGGTTTGAGGATATGACTACAGCGATCCGCCATATCGTGTTCGATATCGGCAAGGTGCTGATCCACTACGATCCGAACCTGCCGTTCTCGCGCATCATCCCGGACGCGGCGGAGCGGGCGGCATTCTTCGCCACGGTCTGCACCCACGAGTGGAACCTGGAGCAGGACCGGGGCCGGAGCTGGCCGGAGGGCGAAGCGGTGCTGGTCGCGCAGTTTCCGGACCGGGAGGCGGAAATTCGCGCCTTCCGCCGACACTGGGCGGAGATGGTCCCGTACGCCTATGATGACGTCGGCGCGATCCTGACCGGGCTGATCGAGGCGGGTTGGGACGTGACGATGCTGACCAATTTCGCCGCAGACACCTTCGTCGAGGCCCGGGAGATGTTCCCCTTCCTCGATTTGCCGCGCGGCGTCACCGTTTCCGGCCAGATCGGCCTGATCAAGCCGGACGTCGCGATCTACGAGCGGCATGCAGAGGAGTTCGGGCTTGAGCCCCGGCGCACCGTGTTCATCGACGACAGCCTGGCGAATATCGAGGCGGCCATCGCCGCCGGTTGGCAGGCAATCCATTTCACCGGCGCGGAGAGGTTGCGGGCCGATCTCGCCGCTCTGGGAGTCGAACTCGCGCCATGACCGCGGTCGGGTCAGCCGTGTCCGTTGCGGCCCCCGCACGTCCCTCGGTTCACCGCCGCCCGAACAGCTTCTCGAGATCGGCCAGCTTGAGCTCCACATAGGTCGGGCGGCCGTGGTTGCACTGGCCCGAGTGGGGTGTGGCCTCCATTTCGCGCAGCAGGGCGTTCATCTCGGGAGCCGACAGGACGCGGCCGGCGCGGACGCTGCCGTGGCAGGCCATGGTCCCGCACACCTCGCCCAGCCGCTCGGACAGGGCGAGCGCCGCACCATGTTCGGCGAGGTCGTCGGCGATGTCGCGGATCAGGCCCTGGACGTCGGTGTCGCCGAGCAGGGCGGGGGTTTCGCGCACCAGCACGGCACCCGCGCCGAACGCCTCGACGATCAGGCCCAGCTCGGCCAGTTCCTCGGCGCGGGCCGAGACGCGCTCGGCCTCGGCGGGGTCCAGCTCGACGACCTCGGGGGTCAGCAGGGCCTGACGGGTGACCGAGCCGCGCGCCATCTGCACCTTCATACGTTCGTAGACGAGGCGTTCGTGGGCGGCGTGCTGGTCGACGACGACGAGGCCGTCGCGGGTCTGGGCGACGATATAGGTGCCGTGCAACTGGGCCCGGGCGGCGCCGAGGGGATAGTCGATCAGGTCGGCGGCGGCCGGGGCGGCGTCGACGGGCCAGCCGTCGTTCGGGGCAGGTGCGTAGCCGGGTTCGACGCGCGCGGAGCGTTCGCTGAGACCGGGTATGATCTGGGCGCTGGCGCTCGCCGGCGCCGCCCAGCCCTGCCAGCCGCTCCAGCCCTGGGCGGAAGGCGACGATGGGCTCCAGGCAGGGCCGGAAGCCACCCCTGTATGCGGTGTGAACCCCGCAAGAGCGTCCGCCGCCACCGTGGTCGAGGCCCTGTGCCCGGCGGCGGCGAGGGCATGGCGCAGGGCACCGACGATCAGCCCGCGCACCAGCGCCGGATCGCGGAACCGCACCTCGGCCTTGGCCGGGTGGACGTTGACGTCCACGTAAAGCGGGTCGATCTCGAGGAAGAGCACCGCCGCCGGATGGCGGTCGCGGGCGAGGAAGTCGGCATAGGCGCCGCGGAGGGCCCCCTGCAGCAGGCGGTCCTTCACCGGGCGGCCGTTGACGAACAGATACTGGTGGCCGGCGTTGCCGCGGGAATAGGTCGGCAGGCCAGCGTAGCCGGTGAGGCGGACGTTGTCGCGCGACTGGTCGATCAGCAGGGCGTTGGCCTCGAAATCGCGGCCCAGCAGGGCGGCGAGACGCTTCAAGCGCCCGACGTCGCCGGGGTGTTCGGCGGGC
>LNFM01007953.1_pt1 | contig 16273 bp, 12 predicted proteins | sample 596031 | NCBI WGS metagenome assembly LNFM01 (sample SAMN04254537, study PRJNA301005) | activated carbon metagenome | isolation source: dual media filters at the Ann Arbor, Michigan drinking water treatment plant | place: USA: Ann Arbor
CCCCGGTGATCTGCGGATCGCGGAGCTGGTGGCGCGCATCGAGGCCGACGACGTGGTGGAGCTCGTCATCGCCACGAACCCGACGATGTCGGGCGAGGCGACCGCCCTGCACCTCGCCGACCTCGTGCGCGGACGGGTGCGGGTCACCCGCCTCGCGAGCGGCCTGCCGGTCGGCGCCGACCTCGAGCACGCCGACGAGCTGACCCTGGGTCGCGCCCTGCTGGGCCGCCGGGAGCTCTAGGGGGACCGGAGGGCGGGCCGCCGCGGCCCGCCCCCCCGTCGGGCGGTCGTCAGCCCCCGTGCTCCCACGGGCTGAGGTACGCCGAGTTCACGAAGGTCGGGACCTCGTAGTTCGGGAGCCTCTGGACGGTCCCGCCGCCCCACCGCACCTTCCTCCCCGGCGCGTACACGTACGTCGGGCCCGCGAAGTACCGGAACTGCCCCGCGTCGCCGTCGGCGCTCGTCGGGGACGCGGGCCGCGTGCGCACCTGGGCGTACACGTGGTCGGGCTTCCCGAGGCGGCGCTCCTTGAGCGTCACGACGCAGTTCCGGCCGTTCGCGGCGTTGTAGGTGAGGACGATCGTCGCCAGGTGGACGCGGGCGCCGTCGTACGGCGCCGTCGCGAACAGCCTGTGGCGGTCGATCGGCGTGTAGCCGGGCCCGCAGACGCCGGCCGCGGTGTAGGGGTTGCCCGCCGCGGACGCGGCGGCGGGGACCCCCCCGAGGGCGACGAGGGCGAGCGGGATGAGGACCTTCCGTGGGATCTGCATGCGGTGGAGGGTCCCCACCTCCGCGCCGGAGGGAACCCCCCGCCGTCCGCGGGCGACGATCCCCGGGCGTATCCTCGCGGGCGGATCCGGGCCGGCCTCCGCGGCGGGGGAGGGCGCCGGCGGCGACGGGGGACACGGGTGGATCGGAAGGTGATCGTCGGGGGACCCGGGGACCACGGCTTCGAGTGGGTCGACCTGCACGCGCCGTCGGCGGCGGAGATGGAGGACCTGCACGCCCGGTTCGGCATCCACGCCGACCGCATGCCGGCGAGCGGGCGCGCCCCGCGGCCGGGCATCCTCGACGAGGGCGACTACACCGTCGTGACCCTCGTCGGCGCCGTCCAGTCCGACCTCGACGACGGGCTCGGCGAGGTGCGCTGCATCATCGGCCCGGGGTGGCTCGTGACGGTGCACGACCAGCCGTGCGCCGCCCTCGCGACGACCCCCCGGGCCGAGCCGGGACCGGCCGGCGCCCTCGAGGCCGTCGCGCGCACCCTCGTCACCTCCCTCGTCGACCTCGTCCGCGGCCTCGACACGGAGGTGGAGGTCATCGAGGACGGCCGGCCCGGCGACCTGCCCGCGGTGCGCCGCCGCCTCGCCGGTCTGCGCCGGACGGTCCTCCCGCAACGCGACGTGCTGCTGCGCCTCAGCCAGGGCGAGGGCCTCGACGCGCCGGGTGACGCCGTCGTGCGGGCGCTCCGCAACGGCTCGGAGCGGATGGCGCAGATCGGCGGCGAGGTGGAGGTGCTGCGCGAGGCGCTGCACGACGCGATGACCGACCGACAGAACGACGTGGTGAAGCGCCTCACCGTCGTCGCCGTGATCTTCCTGCCCCTGACGTTCCTCACGGGGTTCTTCGGGCAGAACTTCCCGTGGCTCGTCGCGCACGTCGGGGGAGGGGCGTGGTTCGTCGTGCTCGGCCTGCTGCTGCCCGTCCTCGCGGTCGGCGGACTGCTCGCCGCGCTCCGCCGGTACGGCTGGCTATAGACCCGGCGGCGGGGGCCGATCCACTACGGGTCGGGCGGCGCGTTCGGCCCACCGGGCCGACCTCGCTACCATTGCCCGCCGACCACCCCGCGGGAGGAGGACGGCCATCGGCCTGAGGACCATGAAGTTCGGCGGCAGCAGCGTCGCCGACGCCGACAAGATCATCACCGTCGCGAAGCGCATCGCCGCGGCGCGCGAGGCCGGCGACGACGTCGTCGCCGTCGTCTCGGCGCGCGGCAAGACCACCGACGGCCTGGTGGCGATGGCCAACGAGATCTCGGATCGCCCCGATCCGCGTGAGATGGACATGCTGCTGTCGACCGGCGAGCGCATCTCCTGCGCCCTGATGGCGATGGCGCTGCACGACCTGGGACACGAGGCGATCTCGTTCACCGGGTCGCAGGCGGGCATCCTCACCGACGACTCGCACACGAAGGCCAAGATCATGGAGATCCGGGCCGACCGGATCCGCGAGGCGCTCGACGGGGGCGCGATCGCCCTCGTCGCCGGCTTCCAGGGCGTCTCGACCGACGGCCGCAACGTGACCACCCTCGGGCGCGGCGGATCGGACACCACGGCCGTCGCCCTCGCCGCCGCGCTCGGCGCCGACGTCTGCGAGATCTACACCGACGTCACCGGGGTCTTCACCGCCGACCCGCGGGTCGAGCCCGGCGCGCGCAAGCTGCCCCTCGTCAGCCACGAGGAGATGCTCGAGATGGCCGCGACGGGCTCGAAGGTGCTCGCCCTGCGGTCCGTCGAGTTCGCGCGCCGCCACGACGTCCCCCTGCACGTCCGCTCCTCGTTCATGCCCGAGGACGGAACCTGGATCACGAAGGAGACACCCGACATGGAGAACGCGATCGTCACCGGCCTGTCGCACCGCAGCGACGAGGCCAAGGTGATGGTGTCGGGCGTGGAGAACCGTCCCGGCGTCGCCGCGCAGATCTTCACCGCGCTCGCCGACCGGAACCTCAACGTGGACACGATCATCCAGAACCAGAGCGTCGGCGAGGGCGCGGACGTCACGTTCACCGTCCCGCTCGACGAGCTGCGCCCCGCCCTCGAGACCGTCGAGGGCATCCGCGACGAGCTCGGCTACCGTGACCTCACCAGCGACGACCAGATCGGCAAGGTCACGCTGATCGGCGCCGGCATGAAGTCGGAGCCCGGCGTCGCGGCGAAGATGTTCCGCGTGCTCGGCGAGCAGGGGATCAACCTCCAGATGATCGACACCAGCACCATCCGCATCACGGTCGTCATCGACCGGCGCGAGGTCGAGCGGGCCGTCCGCGCCCTCCACGACGCCTTCGACCTGGCCGGCGAGGCCGCTCGGCGCGCCGATGTTTGACGTCGCCGTGGTCGGCGCCACCGGCGCCGTGGGCAGCACCATGCTCCGCGTCCTCGAGGAGCGGGGTTTCCCGGTCACCGAGCTGCGGCCGCTGGCGTCCGCGCGCAGCGAGGGGCGCGCCATCGACTACCTCGGCCAGGACCGCACCGTGCGGACCCTCACCGCGGACGCGTTCGAGGGCATCCAGATCGCCCTGTTCTCGGCGGGCAGCAGCCGCGCGAAGGAGTTCGCGCCCGCCGCCGTCGCCGCCGGGGCCGTCGTCATCGACAACTCGAGCGCGTACCGGATGGACCCGAACGTCCCCCTGGTCGTCCCCGAGGTGAACGAGGAGGCGCTCGAGGGGCACGGCGGCATCATCGCCAACCCGAACTGCGTCGCCGCGCCGCTCGTCGTGGCCCTCAAGCCCCTCGCCGACGCCGTCGGCCTCGAGCGGCTCGTCGTGTCGAGCTACCAGTCCGTCAGCGGCACCGGCCAGGCCGCCGTCACCGAGCTGCGCGAGCAGTCCGCCGGGTTCCTCGCCGGCGACGAGCCGGAGCCGTCGGTCTACCCACACCCGATCGCGTTCAACGTCCTGCCGCACATCGACGCGTTCGACCAGAGCGGCTACACCGGCGAGGAGCGCAAGGTCGCCGACGAGACCCGCAAGATGCTGGGGCTCCCCGACCTGCGCGTCAGCGCCACGTGCGTCCGGGTCCCCGTGATCCGCGCGCACTCGGCGGCGGTCCACATCGAGACGACCGACGCCCTGTCGGCCGACGACGCGCGCCGGTTGCTGATGGCGGCGCCGGGCGTGGTGCTGATCGACGAGCCGATGCAGGCCCGCTACCCGATGCCGCGCGACGCGTTCGGGCGCGACGAGGTGCTGGTCGGCCGCATCCGCGAGGACTCCTCGCACCCGCGGGGCCTGGTGCTGTGGCTGTCGAGCGACAACCTCCGCAAGGGCGCCGCCACGAACGCCGTCCAGATCGCCGAGTCCCTCGTCACGCGGGGCTGGCTCTAGCACCACCCGGGGCGGCCCCTCCGAAAGGGGGGGCCGCACTGTCCGGTCGCTCAGGTCCGCGGCGCGCGGGTGCCGTGGGATCCTTCGTCGGTGAGACACCGACGCCGCGTCATCCCGCTCCTGCTCGCCGCCGCCGCGAGCCTCGCCGTCGCCCTCCCCATCGTGGGCGGGGCCGTACCCAGCGGGGCCGTGCTCCCCGACCTGGTCGCCGATCCGCCGGCGTTCCCGGCGATCGAGCAGCACACGTTCCCGGACGCCACGCAGTCCCTGCTGCTGCGGTTCGACGGCTACGTGCACAACATCGGGCCCGGGCCCCTCGAGGTGCGGGGCGCGAACCGGGTGGGCGCGGAGTTCCAGACCACGCGGCAGTACGTCCAGACGCCGACGGGCATGCAGGCGACCGACCCGCCGACCGCCGGGAAGTACCCGCGGATCCTCTACGAGACCGAGGACGGCCACAACCACTTCCACCTGCAGAAGATCGCCCGCTACTCGCTGTGGAACCAGGCCCGCACGGCCGAGGTCGCACCGGGTCAGAAGGTCGGCTTCTGCCTCGAGGACACCCAGCGGCGCGAGACGACCGGCCCCGCGAACCCGGTCTACGAGAACCTCAACTTCTGCAACCAGGGCAACCCGTCGGCGACGAGCCTGACCACGGGCATCTCCGCCGGCTGGCGCGACCGCTACGGCGCGAGCCTCGCGCTGCAGTGGGTGGACATCTCCGACGTGCAGCCGGGCGTGTACCGCCTCGGCGCCGAGATCGACACCGACAACGTCATCGTGGAGGCCAGCGAGGCCAACAACACCGTCGCCTTCGCCGCCGCCGACACCACCGTCCCCGGGTACCGCGCCCAGGCCGTCAACGCCGGGACGCTCCCCGCCGCGCAGGCGTCGACCATCACCCTCCGGTCGCAGACGTTCGGCAGCCCCGGCGCACGGCGCTTCCGGATCGCGAGCCTGCCGGCCGCGGGTGTCCTTCGCAGCGGCTCCACCGTGCTCGCCGTCGGGTCGACCATCACGGGCGACACCGTCACGTACACGCCGAACAGCGGGGCGAGCGGCCCCGACACGTTCACGTACACGGCCCTCGACTCCACCAGCCAGTTCCCGCGCACCCCGGCCGCCGCGTCGGTCACGCTGACGGTCGGCACCGCCCCCGTGGAGACCACCGTCGCGATCTCGGGTGCCCCCGCCACCCTCAACGAGGGCACCAGCGCGCAGCTCAGCGCCACCGTCGCCAACGGCCCCGCCGGGGTCACGTGGGCGGTCAACGGCGTGACCGGCGGCAACGCCACCGTCGGCACGATCACCACCACCGGCCTCTACGTCGCGCCGGCGAACGTCCCCTCCGGCGGCGCCGTCACCATCCGCGCCACCAGCACCGCGGTGCCGACGGCCTTCGACGAGGTCACCATCCAGATCGTGGACCCGGGCCCCGTCGACCCGGCCCCGGACCCCGGCACGAACTTCGTCGCCAACGGGTCCTTCGAGACCAACCTCGCGAACTGGACGACGTGGCAGGCGAGCCTCTCGCGCGTGCAGCTCGCCGACGCCCCGCTCGGGGTCACCGTCGCCCGCGTGGCCCGCACCGCCGGGACCTCGTTCACCCTCGACGACACCCCCGACTCGGTCACGAACGCGACGGCCGGCACCACCTACACGGGCGCCGCGTACGTGAAGTCGGCGGCCGCGGCGTCGCTGGGCAAGACGGTGCGGGTGCACCTGCGCGAGCGCAGCGCCTCCGGCGCCGTGCTGCGCACCATCAGCGGCCCGACCGTCACGCTCACCGACAGCTTCCAGCGCGTCAGCGCCGAGGTCTCGCCGCAGGCGGCGGGCAACCGGATCGAGATCTACCTCGCGCACCTTGGCGCCGTCGCGGGCAGCGCGTTCTACGTGGACGCCATCTCCCTGACCAACGGCCAGGGCGGCAACCAGCCCCCGACCGCCTCGTTCGGCGCCACCACCCTGAACCCGACGGTCGGTCAGCAGGTCACCTTCAGCGACAACTCGACCGACGAGGACGGCACGATCACCGCGCGCGCCTGGGACCTCGACGGCGATGGCGCCTTCGACGACGGCACCGGCACGACCGCGACGTGGACCTACACGTCGCCCGGCACCGTCACCGCCCGCATCCGCGTCACCGACGACGACGGCGCGAGCTCCATCGGCACCCGCACGGTCACCGTGACCTCGTCGGCGCCGGCCAACACGCCGCCCGCCGCCTCGTTCATCGCGAGCACCCTCACACCGCAGACCGGCGCGACGGTGACGTTCACCGACACCTCCACCGACTCGGACGGCACGATCGTCGCGCGCGCCTGGGACCTCGACGGCGACGGCTTCGACGACGGCACCGGCGCCACCGCCTCGCGGGTCTACACCACGGCCGGCGAGGTCACGGTGCGCATCCGCGTCACCGACGACGACGCCGCCGAGACCATCGCCTCGCGGACGCTGACGGTGTCGGCGGCCCCGCCGTCGAACACGCCGCCCGTCGCGGCGTTCGACGCGAGCACCCTCACCCCGCAGGTCGGCGCGACGGTGACGTTCACCGACACGTCCACCGACCCGGACGGCACGATCGTGGCGCGCGCCTGGGACCTCGACGGCGACGGCTTCGACGACGGGACCGGCGCCACGGCGTCCCGGGCCTACACGGCGGCGGGTCCGGTGACGGTCCGCCTCCGCGTCACCGACGACGACTCCGCCGAGACGATCGCCTCGCGGACCATCACCGTCGAATCCACGACGCCCCCCGGCGGCGCCAACCTGATCGCCAACGGCTCGTTCGAGACGAACCTGACCGGGTGGACGACCTGGCAGGCGAGCCTCGCCCGCGAGCAGGTGGCCGGCACCCCCGCCGGGTCCTGGGCGGTCAAGGTGACGCGCACCGCGGGCACGGCGTTCACGCTCGACGACTCGCCCACCACCGTGACCTCCGCGGCGGCCACCACCTACCGTGCACGCGTGGCGGTCCGCGCGGCGACCACGTCGGCCGTCGGCAAGCCGTTCGAGGTCTTCTTCCGCGAGCGCAGCCCGTCCGGTACCGTGCTGCGCAACTTCGCAGGACCGACGGTCGTCCTGACGAACACGTTCCAGGTCGCGACCGCCGATCTGGCCCCGCTCGCCGCGGGCAACCAGCTCGAGGTCTACTTCAGCACCAAGCAGGCGGTCAGCGGGATGGCGGTCTACATCGACGACGCGCAGCTGAGGACCGACTGAGCGCGCCGTGTCCCCATCGCCGCCGCGTGAGCGGCGGCGCAGTGGTGCGCCTGACGTGATCCGGCGCGCGCCCCCACGCCGCCGGGTCACCGGCGGCGCGCTGATGGCGGCCGTCCTGTCCGCGTTGGTGTGGGCGTCCACCGCGACGGCTCTGGCCCCCCCGAGCGGCCTGTCGTCGAGCCCCGCGAGCCCCAGCCAGTCCACCGGGTGGACCTTCACGTGGGGTCCCCCCGCCGACGCCGGCGCCGGGACCATCACGTACGCGGTGAGCGTCGATGGCGGGGCTGCCTTCCCCGTCGACGGGCCGGTCTATGCCACGACCTTCACAGAGGGCGTCCATACGGTCGCGGTGACCGCGACCGAGACCGACCCCGCCACGGGGACCGCCGTCACCAGCGGGCCCGCTCGGAGCGAGGTCCGGGTCGACCTGACCGCGCCGACGATCCGCGGCACCATCGCGCCCGCGGCCCCGAACGGCCGCAACGGCTGGTACACCCGGGCCACGATCACGTGGACGTGCGCCGATCCCGGCGGATCCGGCGTCCCGAGCTGCCCGGCCGCCGAGACGCTCGACGCCGCGCGCGCCGACCGCGACCAGAACGGCCCGGACAACATCCAGAGCCGCAACCTGACGATCCGGCGCACCGCGACCGACCGCGTCGGGTTGTCCGCGACCGGCGCCGTCGGCCCGATCCGCTTCGACGCCCTCGCCCCGACGGCCGGTCAGCCGAAGCAGCCGGGGGCCGACGCCCGCATCGCCGCCGAACCGACCTACACGTGGAGCCGCGCCGGCAACGACACCTCCGGCGTCGAGCGCTACGAGGTCTGGGTGGAGGAGACGGGTCGCGCCCCGCGCATCCTGGCGACCGTCCCGCACGTGGACGGCCGCTCCGAGTTCTCGGCGACGCGCACCACCGCCACGCCGCTGAACCCGCTGCAGCGGGTCACGTGGTACGTCCGCTCCTACGACGTCGCGGGCAACTCCCGCAACTCGACGAAGCGCTCGTTCACCGTCGACCCGACCGTGCCGCCCGCGCCGACGATCACCGAGGGCCCCGCCGGCCCGACGCGCACGACGGCCCCCGCCTTCGCGTGGGCGGGCACCGCCGGCTCCACCTTCCGCTGGGACGTCACCGCGGTCGGCGTCGACGACACCCGGGTGGTGCAGCAGGGCTCCGGCGCCGCCACGCGCGCCGCCCTGACCGCCCTCCCCGACGGGGACTACGTCTTCCGCGTCACCCAGGTCTCGGGTGTCGGCGTCGTCAGCGCCGAGGCGACCCGCAACTTCGAGGTCGACACCGTCGCCCCGGCGCCGCCGGTCATCACGGGCCGGCCCGCCTCGACGGGCGGGGCCTTCTCGTGGACCACCGAGCCGGGGGCCACCTCCCGCTGGGTCGTGACCGCCGGCGGCGTGCCGATCGGGCCCGCGGCGGAGACGCCGACGACCTCGGCGCCCGTCACGGGGCTCGCGGCCGGCTCCTACGGGTTCAGCGTCCAGCAGATCGACGCGGCCGGCAACGCCTCGGCCCCCGCCGGCGAGGCCTTCGCCATCGCCGCCGTCGCCGCCGCGCCCCCCGCGGCGCCCGCCGCCCGCGAGACCGCGGTGCTGCCGCGCCGCAACGCCGCCCGCCTCTACCCGAAGGCCGGCGTCACGGTCCGCACCCGCACCCCCGTGCTGCGGTGGGCGCGGGGACCCGCCGGCACCCGCCTCTACAACGTGCAGCTCTTCCGGGCGGCGAAGGGCGCCGGCGGCCGCGTGACGGCCGTGAAGAAGGTGTTGTCCGCGTTCCCCAGGAAGCGCAGCTACACCGTCCCGCGGACGAAGCTGCGGCCGGGCACCTGCTACGTCTGGCGCGTCTGGCCGTACCGCGGCAAGGGGTTCACCCGCACGCCGCTCGGCGTCAGCAACTTCTGCGTCGCATCGAGTCGCGTGCTGAAGGCGGCCGCCACCCGGCGCGCGGTCGCCCGGCGCGCCGCGGCCGGCCGGTGATCCCGGCGGCCCCCGCGGCCGTCCTCTAGACTCCACCGCCGTGCCGACCTCGATCTCCTTCGCCCGTGGGGCCCCGTGCCCCGAGGCCCTGTCGGCGGACGTCATCGCCGCGTGCGCCGCGGCGGCGCTCCGCGACGACGGGGTCCGCGTGCTCTCCTACGGGACCGGCAACGGCTACCCGCCGCTCCGCGAGCTGCTCGCCGCCGAGCACGGCGCCCAGCCCGACCAGGTGCTGGTGACCAACGGGTCCCTGCAGGGCTTCGTGTTCCTGCTCGAGACGTTGCTGTCGCCCGGCGACGTCGTCGCCGTCGAGAGCCCCACGTACGACCGGGCCCTGCTGCAGCTCACCCTGCACGGCATGGACGTGCTGCCGATCCCGATGGACGCCGACGGCATGGACGTCGATGCGCTCGCCGCCTCCTGCGAGGCCGGCCGGGTGCCGCGCCTGCTCTACACGATCCCCAACTTCCAGAACCCGTCCGGCGCGACGTTGTCGGCGGAGCGCCGCCGCCGCCTCATCGAGATCTGCGACGCCCACGACATCCTGGTGCTCGAGGACGACCCCTACGGCCGCCTGCGGTTCGAGGGCGAGAGCCTGCCCGGACTGTGGACGATGGCCGAGCCCGGCCGGGTGATCTTCACCTCGTCGTTCTCCAAGACCGTCGCCCCCGGCCTGCGCGTCGGCTACCTCGTGTCGCCGCCCGCCATCGCCGCGAAGCTCGCCGGCGCGGCATCGCGGACCTACATCTCCCCGGCCCTCCTCTCGGAGGCCGCGATCCACCAGCTGATCGCGGGCGGCGGGCTCGAGCCCAACATCGAGAAGGTCACCGCGCTCATGCGCGAGCGGCGCGACGCGATGACGGAGGGCATGCGCCACATGCCCGAGGGCACCGAGTTCACCACCCCGCAGGGCGGCTTCTTCTACTGGATGACGCTTCCCGCCGGACTGTCGGCCGACGAGCTCTTCGAGCCCGCCGCCGCCGCGGGCATCGCCTACGTCAAGGGCAGCGACTGCGTGCTCGAGGGCGGGGAGCGCACGCTGCGCCTCGCCTACAGCGGCGTCGGCCCCGCGGAGATCGAGGAGGGCATGGAGCGGCTCGGAGCGGTCTTCCGCTCCGCCGCCGTCACCGCCGGCTAGGCCGGGGGTGGCCGACCACCTTCCGGAGCGCCGTCCGCCCGAGGGGCCCCCGGGCCGTGACGGGCTCGACGAGCGTCAGATCCGGCAGCTCGCCCTGGCGGGCGGCCTGGTGCTCGTCGTCAGCCTGCTGCTGATCTTCGTGATCGAGAACAGCGACCCGGTGCGCGTCTCGTTCGTCTTCTTCTCGGCCGACATCTCCCTGATCTGGGTGATCGTGCTCTCGGCCGTCGCGGGCGCCGCCGCCGGCGTGTTCATCTCGCGCCTGGTGCGCCGCCGCTTCTTCTCCTAGAGAGGCCTTCCCTAGCGCCGGCCGCGCGCGCCGCTCGTGGCGACCGCCGCCGAGAGGTCCAGCGCGAGCGCGGCGAGCAGGAAGCCCGTCCAGGCGTTCACCGGGTCGAACAGCAGCGGCTCGCGGTCGCCGATCAGGTCGGACAGGAACCAGACGACGAACCAGACCAGGACCATGGGGCGCCTCCTCGTGGACCGTCGACCGGACGTCCCGAGTGTGGCAGCGGAGGTCGCGCGAGCTCGACCGTAGTCGGCCGCGGGCCGGGTGCGGGAACCCCCCCGCGGAGGGCCCTGCGGCACGGGCCGGCCGAGCGGCCGGCCCGTGCGCGGAGCGTCTAGCCGAGCATGTCCTTGACCGTCTCGCGCTCCTCGACCAGCTCGGCGTTGGTCGCGGCGATCTTGCCCTTCGCGAACTCGTCGTGCTCCCAGCCCTCGCGGACCACCTCGTACGTGCCGGGGGCCGTCGTCCGGACCGGCACCGACGCCCACACGCCCTCGTCGAACCCGTACGAGCCGTCGGAGCGCACGGCGATCGAGTGGATGTCGTCGCCCGGCGTGTGCAGCGAACGCACGTGGTCGATCGCGGCGTTGGCCGCCGACGCCGCCGACGACAGGCCGCGGGCCGCGATGATGGCCGCGCCGCGCTTGCCGACGGTGGGCAGGAACTCGTTCTCCAGCCAGGCGTCGTCGCCGATGACCTCGCGCGCCGGCTTCCCGGAGATCGTCGCGTTCGTGAAGTCCGCGAACATCGTCGGGGAGTGGTTGCCGAAGATGACGATGTCGTCGACCTCGGTCACCGCGACGCCGGCCTTCTGGGCCAGCTGGGTCTGTGCCCGGTTCTGGTCGAGCCGGGTCATCGCCGTGAACCGCTCCGGCCCGAGCCGCGAGGCCTGGGACGCGGCGATCATGCAGTTCGTGTTGCACGGGTTGCCGACGACGACGATCCGGGCCTCCGCGGAGGCGACCTCGTCGATGGCCTTGCCCTGCTCGATGAAGATCTTCCCGTTGTCCTTCAGCAGGTCGGCGCGCTCCATGCCCGGCCCACGCGGCTTGGAGCCGACGAGGATGCACCAGTCGGCGTCCGCGAACGCCTCACGGGGGTCACCGGTCAGCACCAGGCCCTGCAGCAGCGGGAAGGCGCAGTCGTCGAGCTCCATGGCGACGCCCTTCAGCGCCTCCTGGACCTTCTCGACGGGGATCTCGAGGAGCTGCAGGATGACCGGCTGGTCCTTGCCGAACGCCTCGCCCGCGGCGATGCGGGGGAGGATGCTGTAGCCGATCTGCCCGGCGGCGCCGGTGACGGCGACGCGGAGCGGGGCCTTCGCCGCGCTCACGCGGTCACCTTGAGCTTCTCGATGAGCGCGTCGGCCACCTCGGACGTCCCGACGGCCGTCGGGTCGTCGCGGTGCGGCTTCATGTCGTAGGTCACGGACTTCCCTTCGCGTACGAGGTCGGCGATCGCGCCCTCCATGCGGTCCGCGGCGTCGATCTCCTTCAGGTGCCGGAGCATCATCACCCCGGACAGCATCATCGCCAGCGGGTTGACCTTGTTCTGGCCGGCGTACTTCGGCGCGCTGCCGTGCGTCGGCTCGAAGAGGGCCGCGTCGGTGCCGATGTTCGCGCCCGGGGCGACACCCAGGCCGCCGACGAGGCCGGCGCCGAGGTCGCTCAGGATGTCCCCGTAGAGGTTCGGGAGGACGATCACGTCATACAGCTCGGGCTTCTGCACGAGCTGCATGCACATGTTGTCGACGATCCGCTCCTCGAACTCGATGTCCGGGTACTCCTTCGCCACCTCGGTGGCGACCGCGAGCCAGAGCCCGTCGGTGTACTTCATGATGTTGGCCTTGTGGACGGCCGTGACCTTCGAGCGGCCGTTCTCCTTGGCGTAGTCGAAGGCGTAGCGCACGACGCGCTGGGTGCCCTCCACCGAGATCGGCTTGATCGAGATGCCGGCGTGGGGCTTGATCGTGCCCTTCGCGCTCGGGTCCAGCTCGATGATCTTCTCGGTGATCGCGGCGTTCTCGGGAGTGTCCTTCTCGAACTCGATCCCGGCGTACAGGTCCTCGGTGTTCTCACGGACGATGACGATGTCGATGTCCTCGTACTTCGAGCGCACACCCTCGTAGCTCTTGCACGGACGTACGCAGGCGTAGAGGTCCAGGGCCTTCCGTAGAGCGACGTTGACGCTCCGGAAGCCGTGGCCGACGGGGGTGGTGATGGGGCCCTTGATGGCGACGGTGGTGTCCCGGATGGACTCGATGACGGAGTCCGGGAGGGGCGTGCCCGCCGTCTCCATGATGTCGACGCCGGCCTCCTGGACGTCCCACTCGAAGTCCACCCCGGTCGCGTCGAGGACGCGCTTGGTGGCCTCGGCGATCTCCGGCCCGGTGCCGTCGCCGGGAATGAACGTGACACGGTGTCCCACGAGTACGACTCCTTCACAGGCGTTCTCTGACGAACGGCCGCCTCGTGGCGGCCGCAAACCCGATCGAGCATACCGAACCGGCCCCTCCGCGACGGCCCGCCGGGGCCGCCGGGCGGCAGGTCAGCGCAGCGGCCAGGCCAGCGGGATGACGATCATCGCCACCACCACCATGATGATCGCGAGGGGGAAGCCGAGGCGCGCGAAGTCGCCGAAGCGGTAGCCGCCGATGCCGTAGACCATCGTGTTGGTCTGGTACCCGATCGGGGTCAGGAACGACGACGAGGCCGCGAGGGCGACGGCGATCGCGAAGGGGCGCGGGTCCATTCCCGCGCTCGCGGCGGTGGCGATCGCGATCGGGAAGAGGAGCACCGCGGCGGCGTTGTTGCTGATCATCTCGGTGACGACGATGGTGGCGATCAGGACGCCGAACAGCAGGCCCAGGTCGCCGAACGCGCCGAGGGGCTCGATCAGCACCTGCACGATGTCCTCCGCGAGGCCGCTCTGCTCGATGGCCCGGCCGAGCCCGAACGACGCCGCGATCACCACGATCACGTCGAGGTCGATCGAGTCGCGCGCCTCGGTGGGGGTCAGGACGCCGAGGGCGACGACGGCGAAGGCCGCCAGGAAGGCCGCCGGCAGGATGTCCATCAGCCCGGTCGAGGCGGCGAGGATCAGCCCGCCGATCACGAGGCCCACCATGGGCGCCTTGCCCGAGAGCGGGGGAGGCTCGCCGTCGAGGGCCGCCACCACGGAGAAGTCGCGCTCGTCCAGGGCACGCGGGCGGAAGGCCGGCCCGGCGAGCACCAGCAGGACGTCGCCGCCGCGCAGGCGCACCTCGCCGAGCTTGCCGGGCACGCGCTCGTCGGAGCGGTGGACCGCCATCACGGCGCCGCCGTAGCGGCCACGGAAGCCGGCCTCCTTCAGCGTCGAGCCCACGAGCGGCGACGACGGCGCCACGACCGCCTCGTACAGGCGGCGCTCCTGGGCGGTGCCGACCCGGCCGAAGTGCCGTTCCTCCGCCGACCGCAGCCCGCGGACCGCCTGGAGGTCGACGATCCGGTCGACGGCCCCGGCGAACGTGAGGCGGTCGCCCTCGGCGAGCAGCTCGTCGGGGCGGACCGAGGAGATGCGGCGGCCGTCGCGCTCGATCTCGACGAGGTACACGCCCTGGAGGCTGCGCAGGCCGGCGTCGGCGATCGACCGCCCGGCGATCGCGGCGCCGTCCTCCACGATCATCTCGAGGGTGAACTCGCGCGCGTCGGCGGCGGCGTCCTCGCTGGGGGCGCGGCGCTCGGGCAGGAGGTGCGGCGTCACGATCAGCATCACCACGATGCTCACGAGGGCGAAGGGCAGCCCCACGGCGCCGATCTCGAAGAACCCCATCGACCCGAGCCCGGCGTCCTCCATCAGCCCCGACACGACGAGGTTCGTGGACGTCCCGATCAGCGTGACGGTGCCGCCGAGCACCGCCGCGAACGACAGCGGCATCAGGTAGCGCGACGGCGAGCGGCCGGTGCGGCGCGCCCAGGAGAGGATCGGCGGGATGCCCATCGCGACGATGGGGGTGTTGTTGAGGAACGCCGACGCCGACGCCGTCGGCAGGACGATGCGGGCGAGGGCGCCGCGCTCGCCCGGCTCGCGCGCGCCCGGGCGCGCGGCGAACGCGATGCGGCCGGCGAGCGTCTCGACGACCCGCGTCCGCGCGGCGGCGGCCGCGACGACGTAGAGCGCGGCGACGGTCAGCGGCGCCGAGTTCGAGAAGCCGGCGAACGCGTCGTCGGCGTCGATGACGCCCGTCACCAGCAGCGACACCGTGCCCCCGAGGACCGCGAGGGCGGGGGAGACGCGGTCGGCGACCAGCACCGCGAGCACCGCGAGGATCACGCCGAGCGTGAGGGCTGCGTCGAGCGTCATCGCGGCGCATCATGCACCCCCGCGCGGCGGCGTGACGGGTGCCACCGGCCGCCCGGGCAGCGACGAATGACCCGGAGGACCCGGGGTGTCCGTCCGGTAGAGTCATGCGGAGGGCAACCGAGACGCGGAGGGCACGGACATTGCTCAGCCATGACGTGGTGGTGGTCGGCGCAGGCCTCGCGGGCATGCGCGCGGCGATCGCGGCGCACGAGGCGGGCGTGGACGTCGCGCTCGTCACCAAGGTCCACCCGGTGCGCAGCCACTCCGGGGCGGCGCAGGGCGGGATCAACGCGGCGCTGGGCAACCAGACCGACGACCATCCCGACAACCACACCTTCGACACCGTCAAGGGCGCCGACTACATCGGCGACCAGGACGCCATCGAGATCCTCTGCAACAACGCCCCGGGCGAGATCATCCAGCTCGAGCACTGGGGCGCGGTCTTCAGCCGCCACGAGAGCACGGGCAAGATCGCCCAGCGCCCGTTCGGCGGCGCCGGCTTCCCGCGGACCTGCTTCGCGGCCGACCTGACCGGCCTCGTCATCCTCCACACGCTCTACACCGTGTGCGTCAAGTACGACATCCCGACGTACGAGGAGTGGTTCGTCACGGACCTCGTGCAGGACGACCACGGCGGCTGCGCCGGCGTCGTCGCCTACGACATGGTCCACGGCACCATCCAGACCATCGGCGCGAAGTCGGTGGTGCTCGCCACCGGCGGCGCCGGGCGCGTCTACCGCCCCTCCACGAACTCCCACTCGTCCACCGGCGACGGCATGGGCCTGGCCCTCAAGGCCGGTGTGCCGCTGAAGGACATGGAGTTCATGCAGTTCCACCCCACGACCCTCAACCCGAGCGGCGTGCTCGTGACCGAGGGCGCCCGGGGCGAGGGCGGGTACCTCCTGAACTCCGAGGGCGAGCGCTTCATGAGCAAGTACGCGCCCAACAAGCTCGAGCTCGCCTCCCGCGACGTGGTGTCGCGCTCCGAGGCCACCGAGATCCTCGAGGGCCGCGGCATCAACGGCTCGGTGCTGCTCGACCTGCGCCACCTCGGGCGCGAGAAGATCATGGAGCGGCTGCCCCAGATCCGGGAGCTGGCGATGGCCTTCGCCGGCGTCGACCCGATCGAGGCGCCCATCCCGATCCGCCCCGGCGCCCACTACCACATGGGTGGCGTGCACGTGG
>LNFM01007954.1_pt1 | contig 16270 bp, 13 predicted proteins | sample 596031 | NCBI WGS metagenome assembly LNFM01 (sample SAMN04254537, study PRJNA301005) | activated carbon metagenome | isolation source: dual media filters at the Ann Arbor, Michigan drinking water treatment plant | place: USA: Ann Arbor
CATGAAGTTCTCGCGCATCCTCGGTGTCGCCGCCCTCCTGGCCGCCGGCTCGACCCTGGCCCAGGAAGCCGCCACCGTGACGCCGGCCCCGGAGGCCGAAGCCGCCCCGGTCGCCACCCTTGAAGCCGACAACACCCCGGCCACCTGGGGCGATGCCCAGGCCGGCGCCGGCAAGGCCGCCGCCTGCGCCGCCTGCCACGGCCTCGACGGCAACTCCTCCGACCCGCAGTACCCGAAGCTGGCCGGCCAGCACGAGCGCTACATCGCCCGCCAGCTCGCCCTGTACAAGAGCGGCGAGCGCAACAACGCGATCATGCTCGGCTTCTCCGCCACCCTCAGCGCGCAGGACATGCGCGACATCGGCGCCTACTTCGCCAGCCAGAAGGTGGTGCCGGGCGTCGCCGACGACACCGTGATCGCCTCGGGCCCGAATGCCGACCGCAAGTTCTTCGAAGTGGGCGAGCGCCTGTACCGCTACGGCAACCCCGACCTTGGCGTGCCGGCCTGCCAGGCTTGCCACGGCCCGGCCGGCCGGGGCAACCCGGGCGCGGCCTGGCCGCAGCTGGGCGGCCAGCACGCCGGCTACACCGCCAACACCCTCATCGCGTTCCGCGACGGCATGGTCTGGGGCAAGGACGGCAACGCCAACGCCCTGATGGCCGGCGTGGCCGGCAACCTCACCGATGAAGAGATCCAGGCCCTGGCCACCTACATCGAAGGCCTGCACAACGTCGCCGACGCGCCCGACGCCGAGGCCCTGGCCGACGCCGCGCCGCCGCAGGGCTGAACCCCGCGGCCGGCGGCGCGTCGCCGCCCCGGTGAACCTTTGCCGGCCAGGCGTGGTCTGGTTGGCTGTCCCCTCTAGGAGCACGACCCGATGAAGCGCCTGCTGACCCTCCTGCTCGTCCTCGCCCTCGCCGCCTGCAGCCAGGCGCCGTCCGAGCCAGCCGCCCCGGCCGAGCCCGCCGCGCCGTCCGCGCCGGTCGCTGAGCCCGCCGCAGAGCCGGCCGCCGAGGCCGCACCCGCCGAAGCGCCCGAAGCCACCGCCGAAGCCGAAGCCGCCGCGCCGGCCGAAGGCGAGGCCGCCGAGGCACCGGCCGCCGAGGCTTCGACCCCGGAAGCCGCTGCGCAGGCCCCGGCCGCCGAGCTCCCGGCCATGCCGGACCCGGCCAAGGCGCCGCGCGAAGGCACCGACTACACCGTGCTCGCCGAGCCGCAGCCGACCTACGCCTCCGGCCCGGGCATCGAAGTGGCCGAGGTGTTCGCCTATACCTGCATCCACTGCGCCAACCTGCAGCCGACCATCGACGCGTGGAAGCCGACCCTGGCCTCCGACGTGCGCTTCGTTTACGTCCCGGCGGCCTTCGGCGGCCCCGGCGACAACTTCGCCCGCGGCTTCTTCGCCGCCGAGGCGATGGGCATGCTGGACAAGACCCACAACGAAACCTTCGACGCCTTCTTCGTGGCGCGCAAGTTCCAGACGGCGTCGCCCGAGGAAGTGGCGGACCACTACGCCAGCCTTGGCGCCGACCGCGCCACCTTCCTGTCGACCATGCAGAGCTTCGCGGTCACCGCCAAGCTCAACCGCGCCCGCCAGTTCGCGCTGCGCACCGGCGTGCAGGCCACGCCCACCGTCATCATCGCCGGCAAGTACAGCGCGTCGATGACCGGCGACCGCGGCCCGGCCGGCCTGGTCGAGACCATCGACTGGCTGGTGCAGAAGGAACGCGCCGAAGCCGCCCGTCGCTGATCGCTCGCGACGCGCGTCACACCCCCGGGGCCGCACTGCGGCCCCGTTCAGTTTTGGCCTTGTGGTGGCGCGCGCACGGCCGCACCATTCCCGAATGGCCGCCAAGCCCAAATCCCCCGCATCCACCCGCCCGCTGCGCCTGCTGAGCGCCAACATCCAGGCGGGCTCGAGCACGCGCGCGTATCGCGAGTACGTCACCCGCAGCTGGTCGCACGTGCTGCCCAACGGCAAGCGTTTGAACCTCGACAGCCTGGCCGCGCTGGCCGAGCCCTTCGACCTCGTGGGCCTGCAGGAAAGCGATCCGGGCAGCCTGCGCTCGGGCTTCACCAACCAGGCCGACTACCTGGCCGAGCGCGGTGGCTTCCCCTTCTGGAGCCACCAGCCCAACCGCCGCATCTCGCGAATCGCCGGCAGCGGCAATGCGCTGCTTAGCCGGTTGGAGCCCAGGGAATTGCTCGACTACGCCCTGCCCGGCCGCATCGCTGGCCGCGGTGTGCTGCTGGCGCGCTTCGGCGAGGGCGACACGGCGTGGGATCTCGCTGTCACGCATCTCTCGCTCGGGGCGAAATCGCGCCAGCTGCAGTTGGGCTTCCTCGCCGACCTGTTGTCCGAGTCGCCGCGGCTGGTGCTGATGGGCGACTTCAACTGCGATTTCGATGCGCCGGAGATGCGTGCGCTATACCGGGAAACCAAGCTCGAGCCGCCCAGCGAGCGTGTCGCGACGTTCCCGAGCTGGGCACCGCAGCGCTGCCTGGACCACGTGCTCGTCGGCGGCCTCAAGATCAACCAGTACCAGGCCATCCCCGCGGCCGGCTCCGACCACATGGCCGTCGCCGTCGAACTCGAAGTCCCCTGAACTGCGGCGTGCGCCTTGCGCACGAACCGCCGCACACCGGTTCGAGATCAAGGGCCAGGTCAAACGCTGTTGATCTGGCTTCGCTCTTGACCTCGATGCGGTGTGCGACTGGCTTCCGGGGCGACGTCGCACGCATCACCAGTCCTTCTGAAGTGAAGGGCAGGAAGCCCGTAACGGCCGACGTTTGCTGCCAGGGATGGCGCTAGCAAGACGGCGGGCGGAAGGACTGGTGATGCGGGCGGCGGCGCTGCCGCGAGGCCAAGGTGTAAGGCGTTTCGTGCGCAAGGCGCACGGGCAGAAGAAAGGCCGCCCGAAGGCGGCCTTTCCGGGTTGACGCGGGGGAGGTGGATCAGAAGCGGACTTCGCCGCGCAGGTAGAAGAAGCGGCCGCCCGGGATGTCATAGGTGGACGCGTCGTAACCGTTGAGCGAGCACGAGACGCAGATCGGCGGATCCTTGTCGAACACGTTGTTGGCGCCGAAGGTGAGCTTCAGGTTGGCCAGCGCCTCGAACTGGTAGCCCACCTGCAGGTCGCTGTAGGTGATCGCATCGAGCACGTTGGTGTCGCGCGCCGGATTCGAGCAGACCGCGAACGTGACCACCCGACCGCAGGACTCGCGCAGCTCCGAGATGTGGCGGAAGGTCCAGGACGCCGACCACGGCCCGTTTGCCCACTCGGTGACGAGGTTGGAGGTCCAGTCCGGGATCGCACTGTCCACCACCTCGCGGCCCGGCGCCTGCGGCTGCAGCTGGCCGGCGGCGCCAACCGCCTCGTAGCGACCGACGAATGTGTTGCGCCAGGCCATCTTCAGCTGGCCCCAGTCCTGCATCGGGAACGCCCACGACAGGTCCACGTCCCAACCGTCGGTCTTGATCGAGCCGAGGTTGCTCAGGCGATTGGCGAAGGCGTTGATGCCGCCGGTGGCAGCGCGGCTGATGCCCGAGCAGTACAGCGGGTCGAGCGTCTGCACGCACAGGTCGAGCTGGGTCTGGGCGTCGATGGCCTGGATCGCGCCCTCGATCTCGTGCTTGTAGAAGGTGAGCTCGAGGTCGACGCGGTCAGCGATCGACGAGTTCTCCAGGAAGGACGGACTCCAGACGAAGCCGGCGGTGAAGCTGTCGGCGAACTCAGGATCGAGCTGCTCGTTGCCGCCGGTGGTGATCGAGATCTGCGGGTTCGGCTGCACGTAGTTGGCGGGCACGCCCAGCGCCGCGCAGTTGGCGGCCAGCGACGGGTCGAGCAGCGGCGTGGTGCAAGGGTCGTCGAGCTGGGCGTCGAAACGGCTGGCCGAGCCAAACAGCTCGCCGATCGACGGCGCGCGGAAGCCCTCGGCGAAGCTGGCGCGCAGCACCAATTCCTCGGCCACCTGCCAGCGCAGGCCGTACTTCGGCGTCACTTCGGAGATGCCGGTGCTGTAGTCGGAATAGCGGCCGGCCAGCGTGAAGTCGAGGCGGCTGCCCGTGCCCTCGTTCGCGTACAGCGGCACGTTGAATTCGGCGTAGAGCTCGCTGACGTCGTACTTGCCCGCGGTCGGCAGCGAAGGCACGCCGTTGTAGAACCCGGCCACCGTCAGCGCGTCGGGCTGGTACGAGCCTTCCAGGCGGCGGTGCTCGACGCCCGCGGCGAAATCCACCGAGCCCGCGGGCAGCTCGAACAGGCTGCCGGACAGGTTGGCGGTGATGAGCGCCAGTTCGTTCTTGCTGCGGTCGCGTACCACCGGCGAAATGAAGGCCAGCATCTCCGGCGTGATGGTGCCCGGGCCACCGAAGATGTTCAGCGGCGTGCAGCCGGCCACGGCCGCGCAGGCAGCCGGATCGCCGAGCGCCAGGGCGATGTTGCGGATGTCGTAGCTGCCGAAGTTGGTCTGCTCGGCCTCGTTCTCGCTGAAGGCGACGTTGGCGTCCCAGTAGAAGCTGCGGCTGCCGGCGTCGAACACGCCCTCCAGGCCGGCGCCGACGTACCAGGTGTCGACGTCCTGCTCGAAGATGCGCGGCCCGCCCTCGACCGGGCGACGGCCGATCAGGATCAGGTTCCGGTTCGCCGGGGGCGTGGTCAGGCGGCCGTCGAGGTCGAAGCCGAACGGATTGAACGGGTTGAGGGCGGAAATGAAGATGTTGTCGGCCAGCGGGTTGCCGGTGCCGGCCTCGGGGCCGAGGAACAGCGGTTCGGGCGCGGCCTGGTTGGTCGACTGGCGGCGGTTGAACAGCACCTTGGCGTAGCCGCTCACCGCATCGCTGAACTGGAACCGGCCCTGGCCGAACACGCCGGTGCGCTCGGACGGCGTCAGAAGCAGGTTGAACTGCGAGAAGTTGAAGCGGTCGGCCGTGGTGAAGCAGTGGTAGTCGTCGGTGCGCACGCAGCCGACCTGGGTCGGGTCGTACACCGGGTTGCTGACGCCGGTGTTGGGCGTGACGTCGATGGTCTGCCCGGTGTTCGGGTCGGTGATGATGAAGCGACCGGTGGGCGTGGCGGAGCTGCCGAAGGCGACGCCGGTGCCCGGCACCGGGAACGAAGATTGCGCGCGGTCGCGCGAGAAGACCACGTCCTGGTCGGTGTGGCTGATGCCGATGAACACGTTCGCGCGGTCGCTGCTCTTGCCCCAGGCGAAGTCGATGCTGGAGGTGGCACCGTCGCCCTCGCCGTATTCGCCGTACTGCGCACTGATCGAGATGCCGTCGAAATCCTTGCGGGTGATGATGTTCACCACGCCGGCGATGGCGTCGGAGCCGTACAGCGAGGACGCGCCGTCCTCGAGCACTTCGATGCGCTCGATGATGGCCAGCGGGATGGTGTTGAGGTCGGTGGCGGCGCCGACGCCCGAGGCCGAGGCCTCGTTGACCCAGCGGATGCCGTCCACCAGCACCAGCACGCGCTTGGCGCCGAGGTGGCGCAGGTCGGCCTGCGCGGAACCCGCGCCGACGCCGCTGCCGTCCGGCGGGAAACCGAAGTTGCCGCTGGAATTGAACTTGGTGTTGAGCGCCGAGCCCGAACCGGTGAGGGACTGGATCAGGTCGCCGACCGAGGTGAGGCCGCTGCGGTCGATGTCGGCGCGCGTGATGCGCTGCACGGGCACCAGGCCCTCGGCTTCGGCGGTGCGGATGCGGGTGCCGGTGACTTCGATGCGATCGAGGGTCTGGATGCCTTCTTCTTCGCTGCTTTCCTGCGCGGAGGCGGCGAGCGGCAGCGCCGCCAGCAGCAGCGCGCTGCGAACCGCCAGGCTCAGGCGGGAGGTACGGGTGCTCTTCATGGTGGTCCCCAAGGGTTGGTGGGACCGGTGCCTTGCCCCCAATGCGCCGGCTGGGACCAGATGTAAAGAGTTTGTGACAGCCCATCAAGCCGCGATATCACTAACATTGATAGTGACTTACACCTGGCCGCCGCCCGCAGCCAGGCTGGTGCCGACCAGCGCCAGGAATACCGCGAACAGGCGCTTGAGGGCCTGCCCGCTGAGGAGGTGGGCCAGCCGGGTGCCCAGCGGCGCGGTCAGCACGGAAGCCACGGCCAGGGCGACGGCGGCGGGCAGGTACACATAGCCCCAGCTCCCCGCGGGCAGCGCGCCGGGCGCCGGGCCATGCAGGGCGTAGCCAGTGGCACTGGCCAGGGCGATGGCCACGCCGCAGGCGCTGGAGGTGCCGACGGCCCGCACCGGCCGCACGCCGCGCCAGACCAGCAGCGGCACGGTCATGCTGCCGCCGCCGATACCCACCAGCGCGGAAATCGCACCGATCACGCCGCCGGCGGCTGAATAGCCGGGTCCGCGCGGGGCATCGGGCCGCTCGGCCCGCGACCGCGGCCAGTCCAGCACCAGCTGGGCCGCGGCCAGGAAGCAGTAGGCGGCGATGCCGGTCCGCAGCAGCCCGCCGTCCAGGCGGGTGGCCAGCAAGCTGCCCAGCCAGCCGCCGACCAGCACGCCGGGCACCAGCCAGGCCACGGTCGGCCACAGCACGCTGCCGCGCCGGTGGTGCGCGCGCGCCGAGGACACGCCGGTCAGCACGATGCTGGCCAGCGCCGTCGCCAGCGCCACGTGCACCGCGAGCGCGGGCGGCACGCCCTGCGCCGGCAGCAGCCACGCCAGCGCCGCCACCAGCACCAGCCCGCCGCCGATGCCGAGCAGGCCGGCCAGCACGCCGGCGACCGCGCCCAGCGCGAGGTAAACGCCCCAGTCCAGGCTCATCGAACCGCCGGGCGATCAGGCGCCATGGGCTAGACTCGTCGGCATGTCACTGCGATTTTTCATGCTCTTCCTGCTGCTGGGCCTGCCCGCGACCGCACGGCCGCAGGCCGCGCCGGCCGATCTGTCGGCGCAGCGCCCGCTCATCGTCGGCGGTTTCCAGCTCGCCGAGCAAGGGCGACTGAACGCCAGCGACGCCGCGCGCCTGGCCAGCCATCCGCTGCACGGCTGGGTCGAGGCCACGCTGTGGCGCAAGCGCATCGCCACCGCCACCGCCGCGGAAGTGCGCACGGTGCTGGCGCGCCACGACGGCCAGCCCGCGGCCGAGTGGCTGCGCGAGGCCTGGCTGGTCGAACTGGCGCGGCGCAAGGAGTGGACGACGTTCCGCGCCGATTACCGCCCGATGGCCTCCACGGAGCTGCGCTGCGCCGACCTGGCGGCGCGCCTGGCCACCGGCGCGTCGGATGCCGGCTGGGAAACCGACGTGCAGGCGATCTGGCTCACCGGCAGCGGCCTGCCCGCCTACTGCGACGCCCCGTTCGCGGCCCTGCAGGCGCGCGGCAAGCTGGGCGAGGACCTGCGCTGGCAGCGCATCGAGCTGGCGCTGGCGGAAGGCCAGTCCGCGCTGGCCCGTTTCCTGGCGCGCGGCCTGCCGGCCAGCGCCGCGGCGCTCGCCGGCAGCTACGCCGATTTCGTCGATGCGCCGCACGCGCGCACCGCGGCCTGGCCGCGCGACGCGCGCAGCCGCCGCATCGCCGCCGAGGGCCTGGCCCGGCTCGCCCGCCGCGACCCCGAGGCCGCGCGCACCCAGCTGGCGACGCTGGCCGCGGCGCTCGACATGGACGAGGCGCAGCGCGGCAAGGTGCTCTACCAGGTCGCGCTGTGGACGGTGGCCTCCTACCTGCCTGGCGCCGCCGATCGCCTGGCCGAGGTGCCGGAGAGCGCCTACGACGAGCGCCTGCACGAGTGGCGGGTGCGCGAGGCGATGAGCCGCCACGACACGGCGGCGGCGCTGGCCGCGCTCGAGCGCATGCCGGCGGCGCAGCGCACCGACCCGCGCTGGCAGTACTTCGAGGCGCGCCTGCGCGAGCGCAACAAGGAACGCGACCGGGCCCGCGCGCTGTTTGCGCAGGCGGCCAGCACCGCGACCTTCCACGGTTTCCTCGCCGCCGACCGGCTGAAGCTGCCGTACGCGCTGTGCCCGCTGGAGCCTTCGGCCGACGTGGCGCTGCGGCAGCGCGTCGCGACCCATCCGGGCCTGGTGCGTGCGCTCGAGCTGTACCGCCTCGACCGCCTGGGCCTGGCGATCCGCGAGTGGGCCGCGCTGGTGCGCGGGCTCAGCGCCGACGAACGCTACGTCGCCATTGCCTTCGCGCTGGATGCGGGCTGGCATGACCGCGGCGTGTTCACCATCGGCGACGCGCCCGACGCGCTGCGCTACTACGGCCTGCGCTTCCCGCTGCCGCACGAGCGCACCATTCGCCGCGAAGCGCGCAAGCACGCGCTGGACCCGGCCTGGGTGGCGGCGCAGACGCGGGCCGAAAGCGCCTTCATGGAGCGCGCGCGTTCGCCGGCCAATGCCCGCGGCCTGATGCAGCTGCTGCCGACCACCGCCGACATGACCGCCAAGCGCCAGGGCATCGCCTACCGCGGCGTGGACAGCCTGTACGACCCGGACATCAACATCATCCTGGGCACGGCCCACCTGCGTTTCGAACTCGACCAGCAGGGAGGCCTGCCCTACCAGGCCATCGCCGCCTACAATGCCGGGCCCGCGCCCGTGGCCCGCTGGAACCGCGACCGTCCCGGCTTCGAGCCCGATTTCTGGATCGAGACCGTGACCTACAAGGAAACCCGCGACTACGTGGCCCGGGTGCTGGCCTTCAGCGTCATCTACGATTGGCGCCTGGACGGCGACGCCGTGCCGGTGACCGAGCGCATGCTCGGCCGCACGGTGAACGCGGCGTCCCGGCGCAAGTTCCACTGCCCCACCCCTTCGAGCGCACCGAGCCCACCATGATCCGTCAAAACATCGTCATCCTCGGGGGCACCGGCTTCGTCGGCCGGCACCTGGTGGCCCGCCTGGCCGCCGACGGCCACGCCATCACGCTGCTCAGCCGCAACCTGGCCAGCCATCCCGACCGCCTGCTGCCGCCGGGCGTGGTGCTGCGCGAGGTCGACGTGTACGACCCGACCGTGCTGCGCCAAGCCTTCGCCGGCGCCGATGCCGTCATCAACCTGGTCGGCATCCTCAACGAGGCCGGCGACAGTGGCCGCGGCTTCCGCCGCGCGCACGTCGAGCTGACCAAGCTGGTGATCGCGGCGATGCAGCTGGCCGGCACCCGCCGCCTGCTGCAGATGAGTTCGCTCAACGCGGGCCGCGGCCAGAGCCATTACCTCAAGTCGCGCGGCGAGGCCGAGGCGGCGGTGAAGGCCTCGGGCCTGGACTGGACGATCTTCGAGCCCTCGGTGATCTTCGGCCACGGCGACGGGCTGTTCTGCCGCTTCGCGCAGCTGCTCAAGCTGGCGCCGGTGCTGCCGCTGGCGCGCGCGGGCTGCAAGTTCGCGCCGGTGTACGTGGGCGACGTGGTCGAGGCCTTCGTGCGCGCGCTGGGCAACCGCCGCAGCATCGGCGAGGTCTACGAGCTGTACGGGCCGGACGTTTTCACCATGGCCGAAATCGTGAAGATGACCGCGAAGGCGCGCGATCTCACCCGCATCGTGCTGCCGCTGCCCGACCTGCTCGGCCGCCTGCAGGGCTTCGTGTTCGACTTCGTGCCGGGCAAGCCGTTCTCGTCCGACAACTTCCGCTCGCTGGCCACCGACTCGGTCGGCGGCATCGACGGCCTGCACCGCCTGGGCATCGTGCCCACGCGGGTCAGCGCCAAGCTGCCGGAAATCCTCGGCCACCTGGACGATCGCCAGACGCGCTACGCGCGCTACCGCGCCGCGCGCTGACATGAAGGCCTACCGGGTCGGCGGCGCCGTGCGGGACCGGCTGCTCGGCCTGCCGGGCGGCGACCGCGACTGGGTGGTGGTGGGCTCGACGCCCGAGCAGATGGTGCTCGCGGGCTTCCTGCCGGTGGGCAAGGACTTCCCGGTGTTCCTGCATCCGGTGACCAAGGAAGAACACGCGCTGGCCCGCACCGAGCGCAAGACCGCGCCGGGCTACCGCGGCTTCACCTTCCACGCCGATGCCTCGGTGACGCTCGAGGAGGACCTGGCGAGGCGCGACTTCACCATCAACGCCATCGCCGAGGACGATGAGGGCGTCCTCACCGATCCGTTCGGCGGGCGCGCGGACATCGAGGCGCGCGTGCTGCGCCATGTCTCGCCGGCGTTCGCCGAAGACCCGGTGCGGATCCTGCGCGCGGCCCGCTTCCTGGCGCGGTTCGCGCCGCTGGGCTTCACCGTGGCGCCGGAGACGCTGGCGCTGATGCGCGACATGGTCGTGGCGGGCGAAGTGGACCACCTCGTCCCCGAACGCGTCTGGCAGGAGCTGAAGAAGGCGCTGGAGATGCCGCGCCCGTCGGCCGCCATCGCGCTGCTGCGCGAGTGCGGTGCGCTGGCGAAGCTGCTGCCGGAAGTGGATGCGCTGTACGGCGTGCCGCAGCGGCCGGAATACCACCCGGAAGTCGACACCGGCGTGCACGTGCAGATGGTGCTGGACATGGCGGCGCGGCTGGCGCCGGGCGATGCGCTGCTGGGCTTCTGCGCGCTCACGCACGACCTCGGCAAGGCGCTGACGCCGAAAGCAGAGCTGCCCAAGCACATCGGCCACGAGCACAGCGGCGTGCGGCCGCTGCGTGCGGTATGCGCGCGCTACAAGGTGCCGGCCGAATACGCCGCGATGGCCGAGATCGTGTGCCGCGAGCACCTCAACGTGCATCGGCTGGCCGAGCTCCGGCCCGAGACGGTGCACGACCTGGTCGCCCGCTGCGACGGCTTCCGCAAGCCCGAGCGCATTCCGCTGCTGGCGCTGGCCTGCGAGGCCGACAAGCGCGGGCGGCTGGGGCGCGAGGACGAGCCGTATCCGCCGGGCGCGCTGCTGGTTCGGCTGCACGCGGCGGCGCAGGCGATCTCGGCCGGGCATGCGGTGGCGAACGGGCTGCAGGGGCCGGCGGTGGGGGAGTGGCTTCGCAAGGCGCGCATTGCCGCGATTGCCGAGGCAAAGCTTCGGGACTGAAGTCCCTCCTACAGGGAGCTTGCTGTAGGAGGGACTTCAGTCCCGAAGCTTTTCACCCCGTAGCTTCGCATCCAACCACGCCAGCAGATGCCGCCCCGGCGTCAACGCCACGCCCAACCCCACCATCACCCCCAGCGCATTGGCCAGCATGTCCCGCGCATCGCCCTGCCGAGTCGTGGTGAGCGTCGCCTGCGCGAGCTCCAGGCCCAGCCCCAGCAGCATCAGCGCACCGGCCACCAGCACGCGGGCGCGCCAGCCTTCGAACAGCATCGCCGCCCACGCCGACAGCGTGAAGTAAGCGAGGAAGTGCCCGAGCTTGTCGGAGTCCGGGGGGCCGTCGAGTTCGATCGGCGGCAGCAGCGACAGTGCGATGCACAGCGCCCAGCCGAACAGCCAGACGCCCAGCCACAGCCGTGGCCGCTGCAGGTCGCGGCGGATCACAGGCGCCGGCTCAGGTCGCCGCGGGCGAACAGTGCGCGCACGTCGGCGCCGCGCTGGAAGGCCATCACCTGGAAGCGCTCGCCCATTTCGCCCGGCAGCGTCAGCCGCTTCACCTCGTTGTGGCGGTGGTGGCGCTCGACGGCGTCTTCGATCGCCTCGATCTCGGCCAGGCGCTCGGGCAGGCCGCAGCTGATAAGGAAACTGGCCTGGGCGCAGTAGCCCGCGAAGTCGAAGCCGGCGCCAACGCCCGCCTCGGCCAGCGCGGTGAAATCCACGAAGGCGGTGATGTCCTGCAGCCCCGGCAGGTGGAAAGGGTCGCCGTGCGCGGTATGCCGGTGGTGGCAGACCAGGGTGCCGTCGCTGCGCTCGGGCAGGTAGTACTCGTGGCGCGGGTAGCCGTAGTCGACGTAAAGCATCACGCCATCCCTGAGCAGGCCGCCCACGGCCTGGATCCAGTACGGCAGCTGCGGCAGCACTTCCGAACGGTAGCCATCGGCGAAGGGCTTGCCGATATCGCGCTCGATGTGGCGCACCGCGGCGTGCAGCAGCGCATCGGCCGGCTGCTCGACGCGGATCAGCGCGCCCTCGGGCGACAGCGCCACGTGCTCTTCGAACACCTCGCCGCCGCGCACCACGAAGCGAGGCGTTGGCAGCGCATCCAGCACTTCGTTGGCGAACAGCACGCCGCGCCATTCGGCTTCCGGCGGGCCGTCGAGCCACGTAACGCGCGCGAACACATCCAAAGGCAAGGTCGCGCGCAGCCGCTCGGCCTGGCGCTCGCGCAGGTCGGCACTGGGCTCGAGGATGAGGTAGCGCGCCGGCAGCGCGCCCATCGCCTGCCAGCGCCGCAGCGCCGCCTCGGCGAACGCCCCGCTGCCGCCGCCGATCTCGAAGAAGTCGGCCTCGCCGCCCAGCTGCGCGAACACCTGCGCCGCCGCCTGGGCGATGCACTCGGCGAAGGTCGGGCCCAGCTCCGGCGAAGTGACGAAATCGCCCTCGGCACCGAACTTGCGGCTGCCGGCGCTGTAATAGCCCAGGCCCGGCGCGTACAGCGCCAGCTCCATGTAGCGCGCGAACGAAATGACGCCGCCGCTGGCCTGGATCTGGCCGCGGATCAGGGAAAGCAGCTGGTCGCTGTGGGCCTGGGCGGCCGCGTCGGGGGCGGGGGCTTGCCGGGTCATGATGGAATCTTCAGGTGCCAGCGCGCAGGATACCGGCAATTCCACGGAGCCCCGAATGACCGCCCCCGTTGCCCTGATCACCGGCGCCGCCAAACGCGTGGGCGCCTGCATCGCCCGCCGGCTGCACGCCGCCGGCTACGACCTCGCCCTGCACCACCGCGCGTCCGCCGATGCGATGCAGGCCCTGGTCGCCGAGCTCGATACCGCCCGACCCGGCAGCACCTTGGTGCTGTCCTGCGAACTGGCCGACGACGTCGCCCTGCCCGGCCTGGTCGCCGACACCGTCGCGCGCTTCGGCCGCCTGGATGCGCTGGTGAACAACGCCAGCGCCTTCTATCCGACGCCCGTGGGCGCGGCCACGACGGTGCAGTGGGACGAACTGTTCGCCTCCAACGCCCGCGGCCCGTTCTTCCTGGCGCAGGCCGCCGCACCGCACCTGCGCGCCGCCGGCGGCGCCATCGTCAACCTGGCCGACATCTACGGCGAGCGCCCGCTGAAGAACCACACGATCTACTGCATGGCCAAGGCCGCCAACCTGATGCTCACCCAATCGCTGGCGAAGGAACTCGGCCCCGAGGTGCGCGTCAACGCCGTCGCCCCCGGCGCCGTGATGTGGCCCGCCGAAGGCAAGCCCGAGCACGAAAAGGCGGCGATGCTGGCCAGCACCGCGCTCAAGCGCGCCGGCGAGGCCGAAGACGTGGCCGAAGCGGTGCGCTGGCTGCTGCAGGACGCGCGCTACACCACCGGCCAGGTCATCCGCGTAGACGGCGGCCGCAGCCTCAACCTCTGAAAAACAAATGCACCAGGTTCATTTGGTTTTGAAGGCGGCCTGGAGTTCGGTGCTGGCGAAGCCCTGGGGGGCCTGGCCGTCCACGGCGTAGCGGTAGACGGCGGCGGAGTACACGCCCGAGAGCGCGGCCTGGATGACGGCGACGCCGGCGATGGCGATCACCGCGAGGATGATTGCGACCAGGGCCAGCTTGCCGCCGCCGATGGCCGCGGCGCCCACCACCATCGCGATCGAGGCGATCACCACCAGGGTGGTCAGGATGCCGAAGGCCAGGCCGATGCCGACGTTGCCGGCCACGTTCTCGCCCCAGGTACGCTTGAGCAGGGTCATCGATTCCTTCACCGCGTCGATCGGGCCGACGTCGCGGGTGACCAGGATCGGCACCACCAGGAAGGTGCCCACGGTCCAGGCCATGCCCAGCAGGCCGATCAGGATCTTGCCGAAGGCGCCGGCGCGCTCGCTGGCGGCCTTGAGCAGCAGGCCCACGGTGGCGGCGATGGCGGCGTAGCCCAGGATCACGCCCAGCTTGGAGCGGGCGATGCGCAGGCCGTCGGCCACCGTCGGGTCGCCGCCCTCGAGGCGGATCATCGCGGCGCCCACGAGCGCCGTATTGAAGAAGAAGATGACGAAGTACTGGCAGAGGTAGAACAGGAAGCCCACCACCGCGCCCAGCACGCCGATCTCGCCGCCCTCGAACAGGCGCAGCCCGACCACCGGCACCGCAAAGGTGGCCGCGACCAGCAGGGTGGAGATGCCCGAGATCACCGGGAACAGCAGCAGCTCCTTGTCGGAGCGCAGCACGGCGGCGCTGGCCTTGACCAGGGTCCAACTGCGGGCGAGACGGTCGAACATGACGGTGGCCTCCGGTGGGGACGCCAACAAATGAACCTGGTTCATTTGTTGGCTGGGTGGCCGTGATTATGGACGGGCGGCGCCTTCACGCAAGGCCGGAAGTCACCCCAGGGCGAGCGCGTCCAGCGCCGGCGGCGACATGGCGTCCGGGTGCGCGGCCCACAGTGCGGCCAGCGTGGCGTCGCCGCCGGGCACGCGGTAGTCCGGCGACAGGTCGGCCAGCGGCTTGAGCACGAAGGCGTGCTTCAGCTCCGGCCTCGGCAGCTCGAGGTTGCCGGGCCCCTTCAGCACGCGGTCGTCGTAGAACACGATGTCGATGTCGAGCGTGCGGCTGGAAAACCGCGGCACGTCGCGGCGCCGGCCCTGCCGGTCTTCCAGCGCGTGCAGCCAGTCGTTGAGCGCGAACGGGTCGAGGTCGCTGTCGATCACCGCGGCGGCGTTGAGGAAGTCCGGACCCTCGAAGCCGACGGCGGGCGTGCGGTAGACCGGCGAGAAGCGCACCGCGCCGAAGCGCGCGCGCAGCGCCTCGGCGGCGGCCGCGAGGTTCGCTTCGGCGTCCTGGTTGCTGCCCAGGCTCAGCCAGGCGGTGCCCATCAGGCGCGCGTGCGCTCGATGATGACGCCCACCGCCTTCGAGCCGCGCACGGCACCCGGCTTGCTCAGCTTCAGGCGCACGTGCTGCACGCCGAACTCGCCGGTGATGATGGCGGCGCAGCGCTCGGCCAGCGTTTCCACCAGGCCGAAATCAGACTCGGACACGTACTGGATCAGGCGCTTGCTGACGGCCTTGTAGTCCAGCGTGTGCTCGATGTTGTCGGTGGCGGCCGGCACGGTGTTGTCGAACGCCATCTCGATGTCGAGCACCACCGGCTGGCGGATCTTGCGCTCCCAGTCGTAGATGCCGATCACGCACTCGATCTCGAGCGCCTCGATGAAAACCTTGTCCATGCCTCGCGACCTCTCCTAAAGGGGCGGCAAGCTTGCCATGTCCCAGCGTGGCGTCACGGTGACGGCCGGGGCCTCGTGCTGGCCGGCCTGCAGCCGCAGCGCGCCGGCGAAGGCGATCATGGCGCCGTTGTCGGTGCAGAAAGCGGGCCTGGGGAAACAGACCCGACCTGTAGGAGGGACTTCAGTCCCGAAGCCCTTGGCCGAACGCTTCGGGACTGAAGTCCCTCCTACAAGGGCGTTCAGGCGGGCGCGGAGGCGGACGTTGGCGCCGACGCCGCCGGCCACCACCAAGGTGCGGGCGCCGGTTTGCCTCAGGGCGCGCTCGCACTTGATGGCCAGGGTCTCGACCACCGCGTCCTCGAAGCCGCGGGCGATGTCGGCCCGGGTCTGCGGGGACCGGTCCGACGCCTGCCAGGCCAGCAGCACTTGGGTCTTGAGGCCCGAGAAGCTGAAGTCGAGCCCGGGCCGGTCGGTCATGGGCCGCGAGAACTTGAACAGTCCGGGGCGGCCGGATTCGGCCAACCGGGCCAGCTCGGGGCCGCCGGGGTAAGGCAGGCCCATCAGCTTGGCGGTCTTGTCGAAGGCCTCGCCGGCCGCGTCGTCCAGGGTCTCGCCCAGCAGGCGGTACACGCCGATCGCGGCGACTTCGACCAGCTGGGTGTGGCCGCCGGAGACCAGCAGGGCCACGAACGGCGGCTTCAGGCCCGGGTCCTCGAGCAACGGGGCCAGCAGGTGGCCCTCCATGTGGTGCACCCCGACGGCCGGCAGGTCCAGGGCCCAGGCCAGGGCCCGGCCGGCCGCGGCACCCACCATCAGGGCGCCCACCAGGCCCGGGCCGGCCGTGTAGGCCACCCCGTCCAGGTCGGCCACGCCCAGCCCGGCCTCGGCCAGGGTCTGGCGTACCAGGGGCAGCAGCTTGCGGACGTGGTCGCGGCTGGCCAACTCGGGCACGACCCCGCCGTATTCGGCGTGCAGGTCGATCTGGCTGTACAGGGCGTGCGCCAGCAGGCCGCGGTCGGTGTCGTACACCGCCACGCCGGTTTCATCGCAGCTGGTTTCGATGCCCAGGACGCGCATGTGCCTGTTTCTTGGGGGT
>LNFM01007955.1_pt1 | contig 16268 bp, 16 predicted proteins | sample 596031 | NCBI WGS metagenome assembly LNFM01 (sample SAMN04254537, study PRJNA301005) | activated carbon metagenome | isolation source: dual media filters at the Ann Arbor, Michigan drinking water treatment plant | place: USA: Ann Arbor
TCACCTTGAACAAGTGCTGGTTCAGCGCGCCCTCTCCGCCGCACCAGACCTCGACTTCGAGGCTGCCCGACCAGGAAAACAGGACATCACCGTTCTGAATGACATATTCAGGCTTGAGGTTTCGGCCAGCGCGGTCGGCGCCCACAGTGTCACCTTTCCTGAGTTGCGCGATCTTGATAACGGGCAACCATGAGTCGTCGCTGGGCGGGAACTTCTGCAGCGCGAGACCGTTCAGGTAGGTCGCGATCTCATCGAGAGCGCGGACCTTCCATCCTTTCGGCACCGACCCCAACGCCGACTCCTCGAAGCTATCGGGAAACAAGGCCGCCGTGGCTTCCTCCATGCCTGCTGGCGACAAGCCTTGCTGCTTGGCGCGAACGGGATCGAAGTCGACGAACCACGACTTGAACAGCGCCTGCGCGATGGCTTCGAGGGTGGCGTTGGTTTCGCGCAGGAGGGCAATGCGGTCTTCAAGCGCTGACACGAACTCCGCAATTTGCTGCCTCTCAGCCGGGGGCGGAAGCGGAATCGGCAGTGCGCGGACGTCCTTCAGATTGATCGTTGTCTGAACAGTCGTGTTCGCCCGTGACCCAAGCAGATGCTGCGAAAGTGGCGATCGAAGGGAGATCGCAATCCACTTGGCGTCTACCCCGTTGGCTGGCTTGATGACTCCGACTGCGCGCGCAACATTGAATCCCGCGCAGGTCTTGGGAACCACAGCGACCTGACCCACCGAGCCAACTAGAGTAAGCAAGACCTCGCCTCCACACAGGCGTGTTCGAGCGTACTTGGCCTCGACATCGGTCGCGATGCGCATGACGTCGGATAAGTCGAGGCCAGTGTCTCTGAAGTTGTTTACCCGAATGATCGGAACACCGTGCACGGTCGGTGAACCAGGCTGCACAACGCCGTAGCTGATCGACCCAGGGACCGTGCAGCTCTCAAGCGGAGCGAATGTCCAGCCGCCGGGGAGCCGCGGGAGGTCAAAACTCATACCCGAGTCCACCCAGCTTCCGTCGAATGACCGCGTCCAGATCAGCGCCCTTCGCCATCTGCTCGCCCAGCTTCTCGGTCAACGCCTGCATCTTGGCCTCGAAGCCTTCATCGTCATCCGCGACGGCTTCCGCGCCCACGTAGCGCCCCGGCGCCAGTACATGTCCATGCTCGGCGATTTCAGCCAGCTTCACGCTGCGGCAGTAGCCCGCCACATCCGCGTACGTACCGGCCCCCGCATCGCCACGCCAAGCCGCCACCGTGCCCGCGATACGATCTACGGCCGCATCCGTCAACTCGCACTGCACACGGCTGATCATCGTGGCCAGCTTGCGGGCGTCGATGAACAGCACCTCGCCACGCCGCGTGCGTTTGTCCTTTGCCAGGAACCACAGGCAGGCCGGAATCTGCGTGTTGAAGAACAGCTGCCCCGGCAGCGCGACCATCACTTCCACCACGTCGGCGTCGACCATCGCCGCGCGGATCTGGCCTTCGTTATTCTGGCTGCTGCTCATGCTGCCGTTGGCCAGCACGATGCCTGCGCGGCCGCCCGGCTTCAGGTGGTGCAGCATGTGCTGCAGCCAGGCGTAGTTGGCATTGCCGGGCGGCGGATCGCCGTACTGCCAGCGCGCGTCGCCGGTCAGGCTGGCGTGCCACCAGTCGCTGATGTTGAAAGGCGGGTTGGCCAGGATGAAGTCGGCCCGCAGGTCGGGGAACTGATTCTTCGTGAACGTGTCGGCGGGCTCGCGGCCCAGGTTGAAGTCGATGCCGCGGATGGCCAGGTTCATCGCCGCCAGCCGCCAGGTGGTGGGATTGGCCTCCTGGCCGAAGATGGCCACGTCGCCCAGCTTGCCGCCGTGGCTGAGGATGAATTCTTCGCTCTGCACGAACATGCCGCCGCTGCCGCAGCAGGGGTCGTACACCTTGCCGTAGTGCGGCGCCAGCACGGCCACCAGCGTCTTGACGATGCTGCGCGGCGTGTAGAACTGGCCGCCGCGCTTGCCCTCGGCGCTGGCGAACATGCCCAGGAAGTATTCGTAGACCTGGCCCAGCACGTCGCGCGCCTCGCGCGCGCTGGCGCCGAAGCCGATGGTGGACACCAGGTCCACCAATTCGCCCAGCTTGCCGTCGGGCAGCTGGGCGCGTGCGAAGCGCTTGTCGAGGATGCCCTTGAGCTTGGGGTTCTCGGCCTCGATCAGGCTCAGCGCGTCGTCGATGCGCTTGCCGATGTCGGGCTGCTTGGCGGCGTTGCGCAGGGCTTCCCATCGTGCCGGCTCGGGTACCCAGAAGACATTGACGGCGCGGTAGTAGTCGCGGTCTTCGAGTTCGGCTTCGATGTCTTCTTCGGCCGCGTCGCCGTAGAAGTATTCATCTGCCGGGTCGCGCAGCCGAGGCCGAAGTTCGGCGCGCCGGGCCTCGAAGGTGTCGCTGATGTACTTGACGAAGATGAGACCCAGCACCAAGTGCTTGTACTCGGCCGCGTCCATGTTGGCGCGCAGCTTGTCGGCGGTAGCCCAGAGGGTCTTCTTCAGGTCATCGAGCATGAGGGTGAGTATGCCAAGCGGTCCTTCAGGCCTGGAGCGGTTCGCTGGTCGTGCGCTGCATCACTTGCTTCAACTTCATCAGCCAGGGTGCCAGACCCTGAACATCCTCTCGCGCCACGTAGCGCATGGTTTGTCCGTCCGGCGGCGTGGTGTGACGCCAGCAATCAGCTGGGATGCAGGCGCGCAGCAGCAGGGGCAGCTCGTGTTCGGGCCAGACCACGGGCGCGTCGTCAAAGGGGCTTACAGCGTTGCCCAGCGCCTGTTCGATGAACTCACCGATTTGGTGAGCCAGCATGAATTTGCCAAAGCACCCTGCGCATTGCACCGTCCAACCGCCGCTGTGGAACCGGCGTTTCGCTGATCGTCCGCAACCCGTGCAAGTGTGTGCCAACGTCTGCGCGGCCTTCCGCGCGAAGCCGTGCAAGACTGGGTCTTCAAACTGCATGGGCTTCGGCAGGCCATTCCTGACATAGACCAGGTTTTCATTCCAGCGCTCGCAGCGGGCGTTGCCGTAGCCTTGAACATAGCGCTCGACGATTTGCGCCCAGCTGGGTGGCAGAGTGGTGGTCGCGTTTTCCATGGTGTCTCCGGTCAGATGAAGCCGAGCCTTGGCTTGGCCGTGGTGGTTGCCGTCTCGTTGGGGATGTCTTCCGCCAACAGGCACTGGCGTCCGGCGCTGGCGGCGCGGCCCACGGCGTCTTCCAGAAGGCGGGATAACTCCCGGGGGGTGCAGCTGCTGAGGCGTTCGATCACCGCCTGCGGGAGCTCCTCTGGAAAGAGGGTCCCCCACGGTCGGCCGCTGCGGAGTTGTCGGTAGACGCTGCGTGCGATCGCGGGCATCTGCTGCTGGCTCGGGGCTGGTACGTGCACAACGCGAAAACGCGAGAGCAGTGCCGGCTCGATGAGCTCAGGTGAGTTGCATGTGGCAACTACGAGCAGGTTTGAGGCATCGACCGGGACTTGCATGTACTCGTCCGTGAATCGATGTGCCGAGACCGGTTCGAGCAGGCTGTAGAGCGCGCCGAGCACCGGGAAGTTGCTCTCAGCGGCTTTGTCGACTTCATCCAGCAGCAGCACACCGGAAGCGGTGGGCGCTTGCAGCAGCGACCACACAGCCCCATGCCGGGCGTCTGACCAGGTTTCGTGCGCGCCGGCCAGCGCGAAACCTGCGGTGGCCGCGGCCACGTCCAGGCGCTTGATGTTCTGGTTCAGGCACCGGGCCATGGCTTCAGCAAACGCCGTCTTGCCCACGCCCGCGCTACCGGCCAGGAGGATCGGTGGCAAGGAAAAGACCTGTCCTGGCAGCATGCGTGCGAGATGGCTGCGCTGCCGGATCAGGTCCAAGACCTCAGAGAAGTGCGGGAAGTCGGTGGCCAACAGCTTCAGCGCCAGGGGGCTCGGCGCGCTGGCGAGCCGACGGATGTCGCCCAGCTTCATCGCCCGCTCAAGCTCGGCCTGCATGACCCGCTCTTTGGACCGCCGGGCTTCTTCCAGGCGAGCGTCCAGTACCACCCGGTCGAACAGCCGAATGTGACCGGCGGGCAGGTCGCTACGCCCGTCTTGCCAGCCGTGAATGGGCAGGAAGGGGATGAGCTCAGTTTCGTGCGCTCGCATCGTTGCCGCGACAGCGGCGACCTGTTGAGCAGCATCGCGGTCTGCGCGGCGTGTGTGGTGAAAGGGCTGATGCATGGGGTCTCTTCCCTTCACTTCAGGTTACGCAGCTTGCGGTAATGCGCCTCCCGGCGGAGCCAAATCGGCTCGGGGCAGCCCTTGGGCCCGAAGTGGCGGGTGATGTCGCAGGTGCGCTGGAAGCTCAGACCAACCAGCGCCTCGTCTCGCTTGCGCCGCAGGTACGGCAAGAGAACGTCGAGCAACTCGGCGGCGGCGCGGCCGTCGTAGGTCAGCGAGTACGTGTCCCGGTTCGCTGTGCCTCTGCGACGAGTCTGGTAGATGCGCCCCTCGACTCCAGTGTGATTCTGGAAGTCGAGCAGCGTGTCGAGGTGGTTCTGGGCGACGGACACCGCGAGCCGGAAGATGTGTTTGCGACGGGCCGTTGCCTTTTTCTGGCGGGCGATATGGACACACCCTTCGCCGTCGAACAGGCCGGCTGCGTGAGCAACGCCCACCGGCCCGGGCAACCTTGCTGCGCTTGTGTTCAGCGCGACCTTGATCCTGACGTTCATCGCTGTTCCTTTCGTCAAATAAATGCGACAAACGAAGCTTACGTATTACTATGCGACGAGTGTTGTGTTTTTATCTCGAACGTTGCTTTTATACGACTATGATCGACGGCATGATCCGATTCAGGCTGCAAGAACGCATGGCGGACCTCGCGTTTGCCAGGGGCCGGCGCGTGACCATGGACGAGGTGGCCGCGGCAACGGGCATTCACCGCGCGACGCTCAGCCGCATGAACAAGCCGGAAGGCGCGAACGTGACGACGGATAACCTCGACAGGCTCTGCCACTTCCTCGGCTGTTCGTTGAGCGAGCTGGCGGAGTACATACGTTCAGAGCCGCCAGAGCCGCGCAAGAAGTCCTCGCGCACCGACAAGGGCGAGTAGCCAGCGACCATCATCACGAGCACCATGACGAACGCCCCCAGTGAATCCGCCACGAAGGAACCGGCCGCACAGGTTCTGCGGCTGTTCGCTCACTGGCAGCTCAGCCCGGCCATGCAGGCCGACTTGCTGGGCCTGAGCTCGATGAACGTGGACGCGCTGAGTCGTCCGTTAGAAGCTGACGGGGCGAGCTCCGCCTCGGATTTCGAAGTGAGGGCGGAGCACCTCCTCGCGATTCACCGGCAGCTGCGACTGCTGTTCCCGCAAAACAGGGAATTGGCCTACCGATGGATGACTGCCCCGAATCGAGCATTCCACGGACAGATGCCCGTGGATGTGGCGCGCGAGCGAGGCGTTGAGGGTCTACGATCCCTCCGCGCCTACCTGTCCGCAGCTGCAAGCGCTTGAAACGCGCCATCAGGCTCCGCGGCGAGTCAGGTGCGACCTGTGGCTTCGGCGCAGCCCAGGGAGGCCATGGCCGCCGATGGCGCGCCACAGCCTCCCATCACCTAACTGGCACCCGTCTCTTCTCTTCCGCGCCCTACAACTGGCCCATCCTCGGTGCCATCGTGCGCAAGCACGCCTTGCCCAATTCGGCTCAACCTCCTCCCCACCGCGCTTGGAAGCCGCGACGCCGAGAGTCAACGCTTCGTTCGCGCCCCAGCCGCCCGAGCAGCGCCGGCGCTCATTGCGGCGATCTCGTCGTCAACACTGCGACTCGCTCGCTCAGTTTCAACGATGAGCAGTTGAGCGTCTGAAGCTGCGCGCTGAGCGTCTGAACCTGCTCGCTGAGCTGCAGCAATTGCGCGCTCTGTCGTTCCAAGACGGCTGACTGCTTCGAGACAAACTCGGACAAGGCCAGCCACTGCTGCTCGGAAGGACCTGTAAGCTCCGAGAGCTTTTGCACCAGCAAGGTTTCGATTTCGCTCATCTTCATTGATCTCCAAGTTGGGCCTCAACACTGACTCGTTGTGGTCGTCTCCGGCGACAGCACGCGATTGACAGGGGGCTGGCGCTGGCTTCGGGTATCGCCGCTGGTTGTACGCAGCCCTCTGCGCTGTGGCCTCTACTGTCCTGAGTCGCGCCGCTGCTGCGGCCACCAGGTCCGGTTCCGATCTGCCAACTGGGGCCAAGGCCAAGGTTTTCTCCAGGAAGTTCGCTGCATCGAAATCCTGGTGGAAGAGTGCTCCTTTGAAGCGAATCGGCTTTTCGCCTTCGCCAAGACGGATCGAGACGTAGTCCTTTCCCGCTCGTTGGATCGATCCGTATTGACCCAGAATGGCCAGCACGTCTTGCCGATTTTTGACCTCGCCATCAGCCACCAAGCGCAATAGGCGATCGCCGATCACATCCTTGGGCCGCGGTTCAATCCCCGTCGAATAGAGGAGGTCCATCACCTCCACGCCCGTCTCGGCGGAGATCCTCTCTACTTCCACGACGGCCTGTTCTTCAGCTCTGCGGCCGCCGGTGTCGCGTTGAACAAGTCGGGCACGAGTCGGATCGTCGGGCCGCGCCCAACCGGCCTTGAAATTCCAGTGGTCTCGGAGGTGATCAAAGTGCCCACGCCAAACCGGCGGCGCAATGTTCATGGCCTTTCCCGAACGTAGTTCCAGTCTGGCCACAAGAATATGGACGTGGTCCCCGTGGCTGACCACGGCATGGCAATACTGGTCTGGCTCAAGGCCTGCGAATGCCAGATGCTCGAAGTCATCCAGGACGCCATTGACTTCGCCCGCCGACGGATGGTCTTCTGGTGCCCAGGCCACGACGGCAGATGTGTACCGATGCACCGTACTCATCGACGAAACGAGTGACGCCAGTTGTGCCGGGTTGCCGCGCAGCACCTTGACGTCCGGACGCAAGGCGCCTTTGTAGTCGTGGGTTGCGAGCAGGTACGACACTGCCCTTGCGACGTCGCCCGTGCCGAAGTTGAGAAACTTGATGTGCACGGTGGCTTTCATTCAATGGGTGAAGCCAGGCCAAAGGCAACGCGCGCCGGACCCATCTGGGACGCCTGCTGGGTGATCAAAGCGGCTTCCGTTCAGGGACACGCTCGTCCAAAGCAGCACTCAGATCCCCAAGGGCGCGTTCGATCACTACAAGGTGGGCCAGGATGGCAGCGGCTGCGACCGGTGATCCCGCCAGTGCACCGGCGTTCGCGCTGCGCGCCAGTTGGTTCATGTTCGAGCCGATCGCCGCGAGCTGCCGCAACAGCGCGGGATCCGCTTTGCTGACGGGCCCGAGCTCAGACAGCTTGCGCCGCCGGGGTGCGCGCGTTCCGCGAACAGGTGCCTCAGTGCTGGCCAGCCGCTGGCGAATGGCATCGGACAGGCTCTGACCGCTCCCGTCGGCCTCGGCCAGGAGGGCTTGACGAAACGACGACGTGATCTTGAGCGACAGCGTAACCATCGGGTCCGCGGATGGGCGTCTTGGCATGAAGACTCGACTCCGAAAATCAGCAGGGTTCGAAGGGGGGCACCCCCTCGCCAGCCCCGTGTAAGACGTAGTCGTATACGGGTAGGCTGGCTGAACCGCACATTGAAAGGCACGTACCAATCAACGAGATCGAAATCCCGGTGACGTGATGCGCATGGAAGGCTCTCGAGAATCGAACGCGCGGCGATGGTCGAAATCGATCCATGCTTTGCGGACTCGGAACTCACGTCGGCGTCGTCTTGCTCGACTCGGGCTCGGCCTTGGAAAGGACACGTCGGGCTTGCTTCAAGAAACCTGAAGCCGCCTTGTGCAGATCCTTGACGGATTCGGTGTCCAGCAGGTCGCTGTCGAGCCCAGAAGTCATGTCATTCAAATCGGCGACTAGGCCGGATACCTTCGACTTCAGGTTCTCCTGCTGCTCCTTCGCGAGAGCCGCCCGGAGTATCTTCAACTCATTGCGGGACAGGTTGTCCAAGAAATGCTCTGGAATCGCATCAGGACTCGTGCCGGCCGGGACGGACCCAACACGTACCTCGATGTTCTTGCCATCAACGACACCGCCATAGCGACTCAGATTGAATTTTCCTGCAGCTTTTCTGATGATCATTTTCAGTTCCTTGAGATTGCCTTGCTAAGGTTCAGCAGCATCAGCTTCGGGTGTGGGTCTGTTAATCGGGGAATTGTCCTAACGCCGTGGAGTGCGGGCTCTCGACCATGTCGTTGGTGGGTCCGTGATCGCACAGTCCCTGGCGGTCGCGCTTCGGCAGAAGCTCTGTGCCATTAGATTCAGTGCGCGAACTCGTCGCTGACGGACTGCTGTGATGCGGAGGAACGCTCTGAGGGGTTTCCGCCAAAGGCTGATCGAGGTAGTCAGACCACGCCTGCATCATTTCGCTGCGCGACTCGGTGAATTGCGTTCGGTTGTACGCTTCGCCATTGGCATCTCGGACCTTGTGATCCAACTGCAATTCGACGACGTCCTTGTGCCAACCCAGGCGCTCCACAAGAATGGTCCTGGCTGTTGCCCTGAACCCGTGGAGAGTCTGATCACTAAGAGTGCTGTAGCCCATGGCCTTGATGGCTTGGTTCAGGGTGTTTTCGGAGATGACGGGATTCCTCCAGCCTTGGCCGGCAAAAACGTAGGGCTGGTCACCAGTGACTTGCCGTAGTTGCATCAGGATTTCGATGGCCTGCCGAGAAAGCGGCACCATGTGGTCTTCCCGGTTCAGTTTTTCTTCCTTCGTTCCCTTCATGCGAACAGCGGGCACCATCCACAGCTGATGATCGAAGTCGATCTCGGACCAACATGCCCAGCGCAGCTCCGCTGATCGCAAAAAGGTCATCAACGCGATCTTGAGCCCGCAGGTGACGACGAATGTCCCTCGGTATTCGTTGATTCTTCTGACGAAGACTTTGAGCTTCCTGGGGTCAGTGATTGCCGCGTGGTGCTTTGTGATGCTGGTCCGCAGCGTCTCTTTCACTTCAGGGCACAGGTTCTCTTCCACAAAGCCCTTGGCCAAGGCGAAGTCGCATACGCGGCGACACGAGGCATAGACGCGCTTTGCCGTGACGATGGTGTCGGCGTCATCGATACTCTTGAACAGACCTGTGAACTCACTGCGCTGGATGCTCTCGATCGGACGCTGGCCGATGACGGGGAAGACGTGCTTTTCCATTCGACCGATGACGCTTTTGGCGTACTCCTCACTCCACGCGTAGGTCCTGACCTCGAACCACGCGCGCGCCAAATGCTCGAACGATCCCACTTCGGCATCCTGCCGTCCCAGCAGCCGCCTGGCGGCTGCTCGGTCGCGGTCGGCCTTCACCTGTGCGCGGCGCTTCTCGGCGGGGTCGATGCCATGGGCCGCGTCGCTGCGCATTTCATGAGAGAGGCGCCTCGCCTCCGCGAGACCGATCTCCGGATAGGCACCCAGGCTCAATGAATTTCTCTTGCGCTTGAACGAGTAGTCCTGGTACCAGTGCTTTCCGCTGTTGGACTGTCTGAGATGCAGACCGGCGCCGTCATTTAGCCGTTTGATGCCAGGTCTCATGGCCTGCACCGTCCGATCGCTGGGAATCAAATTTCTCTTCATCTTGGAACTCCTTCTTCAATGGTTCTGACGGATTCGAGGCGTCAAACCTCGCAGTCATTGACCATGAGTCTGTCGAACCGGCGGCCCTTCCACGAAGCCACTGGACCGTTCGGACGAGTTCTAGAAAACACCTTCCCGCACTGATTCGGCGTCCATTACTTCGCTTTGGACGTCCCTGGACCATCAACAGGATCTCTCCTGCGATTCACAGAGGAATGGTGGGCGGCTCAAAGCGAGGCGCTCGTATTGACTTGCCTGGTCTCGGCAGGGTCAGCGGCGAAGTGGTGACGGGACCGTGGGCGGGAGCAAAGAGATCTCCGATATGCCCCGCTATCGGCGGCCGAGTACAACCCCGTTTGGCGGCCGACAATTATCTTGAGCGCTCAGCGACAACTATCTTGAGCGGTTGACGCACGCCGCCGGGGTGCGTTTTGCGGTTGGGTTCCATAGTGGAAGCCTTCAAATGGAAGGTGGCCACGGTGCCCGGCAAACGCATAACGGACCTACAAGTGAACAGATACAAGGAATTGCGGAGCCAGCACAGCCAGGAAACGGCGGCCGTGAAGGCCGGCATCAGCGTGGCCAGCGCGCGGCGGGTGGAGTCGGCGGGCATGCTGCCTTCGCAGCGCTCGCCCCGACATTGGCGCACCCGTACCGATCCGCTGGCCACGGTCTGGGATGCGGACGTATTGCCGATGCTTGAAGGGGCGCCTTCGCTGATGGCGATCACGGTGCTCGAGGAGTTGCAGCGCCGCTACCCGGAGCGGTTCCCCGATTCGATTCTTCGCACGCTGCAGCGGCGGCTGAGCCAATGGCGAGCCGAGCACGGCGGCGAGCGCGAGATCTTCTTCGCGCAGCAGCACCCGCCCGGGCGACTGGGGCTGTCGGATTTCACGGTGGCCGATGAGTTGAACATCACCCTGTGCGGGATAGCATTCCCGCACAGGCTGTATCAATTCGCGTTGGCCTACAGCGGGTGGCGCCATGCACGGGTCGTGCTGGGCGGTGAGAGCTTCCAGAGCCTGGCCGCCGGTCTTCAGGACGCGCTGTGGATGGCCGGCGGCGTACCGCAGGAACACCGTACCGACAGTCTCTCGGCGGCCTTTAACAACCTGGCCGAGCGCGAAACGCTGACTACGCGATATGAGGAACTGTGCGAGCACTACGGAATGCGGCCCACGCGCAACAACGTGGGCGTGAGCCATGAGAACGGCGCGATCGAGTCTCGTCAGGGCAGCTTGAAGCGCACGTTGGATCAAGGGCTGCTGCTGCGCGGCAGCCGTGAGTTCGCTGATCTGGCGGCCTACGAGCAGTTTATAGCCGAGACGGTTCGCCGGCTCAACGCACGATGCGTGAGGCTGTGGGAAGCCGAACGTGCAAGCCTCAAAAGATTGCCAGCGCGCCGCACGGCAGACTTCGAGGAAGTCGACGCTCGGGTGAGCAAGTTCGGCGTGTTCACCGCAAAGCGTGTGCTCTACACAGTGCCCTCGCGCCTGTGCGGCCATCGGTTGAAGGTTCGCCTGCACAGCGCCCACCTGGAAGCATGGCTGGGCGGGGTGAAGGTGTTTGAGTGCGACCGGCTATACCCGAGCGCGACTGACCGCCACCCCAAGCGCATCGACTGGCGCCACATGCTGCCGGGCTTGAAGCGCAAGCCCGGTGCCTTTGCCCGCTGGGTGCTGCGCGATGCGATGTTCCCCCGAAGCGAGTACGCCCGGGCTTGGCAGCAGATCAGCGAGCAAGTGCCCGAGCGTGCGGCCTGCCAGTTGATGGTGGCCTTGCTGGATCTGGCCGACCGCGCCAACGTGGTGGCCGAACTCGCAGCGGAGCTCAACACGCTGTTCGATCGTGGGATGTTGCCGGACATCGACGTGCTCAGGGAGCGCTTTGCGCCGCGGCCCTCGGTGATGCCGGACGTAGTGGTGCTGTTGCCATCGGCAGCGGTGTACGACGAACTGCTGGAGGCGGCATGAGCGCCGCTGCCCCGGCGCCCACGAGCGCAACCGATACCAGCGGCTCAGGCGCTGCACTTCCGCTGATGCTCACCGAGCTGCGCCTGCCAACCATCAAGCGGTTGTGGCCGGAACTGGCAGCACAGTCGAACCGCGAGGGCTGGACGGCCGAGCGTTTACTGCACACGTTGCTTGGCCACGAGATGGCCGAGCGCGAGACGCGCCGCCTGGCACGCGCCCGGGCCGACAGCCAGCTACCTCCGAACAAGAGCCTGGCCCTGTTCGACTTCGCTGCCGTACCGACCGTTTCCAAAGCGCATGTGATGGCCCTTGCAGAGGCCGACAGCTGGATTGCGCAAGGACACAACCTGCTCGCCTTCGGCCCGCCGGGCGCCGGCAAGACACATCTGCTCGCTGCCATCGGCCATGCGTTGATCGATCGAGGATTGAAGGTGCTGTTCATCCGAACAAGCGAACTGGCGCAGCGCCTGCAGGCGGCTCGGCGCGATCTCAGGCTTCCAGCCGAACTGGCGAAGCTCGACCGGTTCGACCTGATCATCCTCGACGACTTCAGCTACGCCCGACGCGATCAGGCCGAAACCTCGGTCCTGTTCGAACTCATCTCTGAGCGATACGAGCGCAAGAGCATCGCCATCACCGCCAATGCCCCGTTCTCGGCCTGGGACGAGGTATTCCCCGACAAGGCCATGACCGTGGCCGCTGTCGACAGACTGGTTCATCACTCGACCATCCTCGAGATGAACGTGGACAGTTACCGACGCCGCGCTGCAGTACCGGCCCGCCGGCAACGCAGCGCCCCCTCGAATTCGTGAGATCAACCGCCAACCGCACCGCTCAGGATAATTGTCGCTGACGGCTCAGGATAGTTGACGCCGGCCAGTCAGAACAGCCAGCTGGCATTGCCGGCAAAGCGCTTGATGCGCCTTATGTCACATCGCTCCCAAAAATTGCATGGTGGCTAGAGAACAGACTTTTCCGGGATATCGATAGGGACCTCAAGAAAACACAAGCCTCGTCTTCATCGGAATTTCGCGAATTGCTCGCTTGGCTAAAGGCCACTGATTCGAGGTTCAGTGAACTGTTTGATGCAGCAGATGAGGAAGGCGAAGAAAGCGTTCTGGATCACATCGTCTCGCTTTATTGCCATCTACCCACCTATTCGAGCTTTGACAGCGAGCGGGTGAAGCGAATGGTGAGGAGTTCAAACGCCCCCGGGAAACTCCCGGTGATGAATCGAGGGACCGGCCTGCTCGTAAAATGGGCAATAGCAAGATATGCCGACCATTTGCTTTTCAAGGTTACTGCACAAAACTCTGACGTTTCCATTGGAGGAACAGGGTGGCTGCGTTTCATTGCCCACGGCCTGCACTTGTCATCGAGCATTACGGAACTGAAGATTGATTTTTTTCTTGCGCAAGCTGCACTTCAGATTGCGAATCGAAACGAGGTCGGTGCAGCGATATGTGCAAGGTCATTAGTCGAGCACATGGCCGCGCAGGAATGGATGGTTACTCGAATTGAAAAGAACTGGGAGGAAATCAAGAAGCGAGTCCAGAAGGGTTCGCTTTCCGAATCGCATCTCATGAGTATTGATAAGGACTTGGCAATCTTCTTGACGGGGACAAAATCTACCGCCGAGTCCCCACGGGAGTGGGATGGCTCATGGAGGTCAGGCGGCAAAGGTGCCCTGCAAGTGCTCACCCTTGTCGAGGATATGGCGCCTAGCCATAAGCTGTCCTATGACTACTTCTCGGGAGTCATTCATGGGCGCCTGATAAGGGGGCTCGAACTCACAGAGCATCTTGTCATGCCTTCCAGGGCCTCACCAACACTGTTCGACGCACTGAGCAACGCAAACGAAGTATGTGCCTCACTTGAAGAGCAGACCCGTGCCATGCGAAGCGCGGTGATGTCGTCGAGATTTGTGAGTCTTGCAGCTAACATGGAAGGTGGCGAAGCTAATGCCAGGCTACTCGAAAAGGCCACTCTCGCAATGTCAAAGCTGAAGCCGAACGCGCATTATTTTGGCGTTGGCACGGTGGAGGAGCCTTATCGCTTCCGTGAGGGAATTCCCTATCACGAAGCATTCATCATGCTATGCGCACAGCTGGAGTTGAATCCTGAGGCTATTCAATCATTTCCTGCCAATGACGGCTTCCTTGATATGGTTTCAATGGATGGGCACGAAACCTATTTTTTTCGCCTGAATTCAAGTCAAAGCTGACCAAGGCGGCGGATCGAGAACCTGCCGGCGCGGACGCCAGCGATATGAAAATCGCCAGCAACCGAGGCGCGGATGACCGTGCATATACTGCCGAGAAAACGCTATTCCCAAATATCCCCGCGCGTATTCCTGTGCTCGCGTGAGAGGGGCGCTAGATGATCGCCAAAGACCTCAGATCGCGCGTAAGCCGATGGGCGCATGCATCCGGTATCAGCCTGCTGCCAGCGTGAAGGCGCGCCTGCTGCGCGATCTGGAGCGTTTGCAGGCATCCGGTGCGCCCTATGCAGCGCTGGTCGAGCACCTGGACCACATCGAGCGATCCGCTGACGAACCTGTGGTGCCAACCGCCTTCCGGTTGTGCCCCCCGGCGACGGCGAGCGAGCTTGCCCATAGTCGAGCCGGGAAGTGCTGATGGGCAGGCACGACACGGTGTCGGTGCGGTCCGCGTTCGGGCTGCCGTTTGCGCCCAACGAGCGGCCAGTGCGGTCGGGTTCTCCGGCTGCTAAAGAGAACTGAAGCTGCTGCGGAAGCGCCTGTACGTCGGAGGCTTTGCTGAAGGGTGGCGCTGACTATCGCGCAGGTGATGCGGAGCGAAGCCTATGAGGGGGCGCCGCATCCGGCGGTAGAGATCTTCATGCCGCCTTGCATCAAGTGCTGATGACCGCCGCCTCGATGTGCAAGCCGGCGTTCACGATGGTCACATCAATACCCAAAGTTAGCACGGCGGATTCATTCCCATGGCTGCTCCATCGAAAACAAACGGTCGAATGAGTGATACTTGAACAGGGTACGCAGCTCCGTAAACAACACAAGTTCGAGCACTGGGCTGGTTTCGTCGAACAACTCGCGGAGGCATCTCGATACCGCCCGTGCCGCACCTTCGATTAGCGGATCAACCTCGCTTAAGGGCACTGAAGGTAGTGGAGTTGGGAGCGCGCCCTGATCCGCATGTGCCACGCGACTATCGCGGAGCCAGCGCAAGGTTTCGAAGGACTGGGCCAACCCGCTGAACGGCGCGCCCTGCGCTCGAAGCTTCCAGATGTTCGGGGTATCTCCTTCGTCCGGTGCGAATTCATGGGGTCGCATTCCCCCACCGGCGGCTACACGTGGAGTGGCACTGATCATCAATACGTAAAGTTCATCAGCAATCCCTCGCGCTTGGTCGTTCCCTGAAAGGTCAGTTAGCATCTTGTATAGACCTTCGATACAGACGGGTTTGTTCCAGTTATATCTATCGAACAGGCGCCCCATAGCCGAAACGACAGCCTCTTCCAAGTAGCGTCCGAAAATTGGAACTACCATACCCGACGCCTCGAAGCTCTGAAGGTCTCCTTGGCGGTGAAGCTTCAGCAAGGCAAACGCGTATCGAGCCCGTCCAATCTCGGAGCACAGTCGATGCAGGTACTCGCGAAGTGCGCCTTCATTGCTCCCGGTTGAGTCGGGGCGTTCAGCCATCGATTGTTCCTTTGACTAGCGGCATCCGCGGACACTAACACTGGAACTAAAGCTGCTGACGCGCCCCTTTCCGCGTCTATACGGGCATTTGAACGCCACCCTGGCCGCAGATCACCGTCCCGGTGTCGGCGTCTTGCATCACGAGATAGTGGCAATGGCGGCAGGGACGGGGCTGACCGTGGGGTTGGAAGTAGCCCAATGTCCGGATGGAGGCCCAGGTACTGGCGGGGGTCACTCGGGCTCCTGTTCCTTCCGAAGCAACTGCTCCAGCAACTTCCTCGACGGGGTCGGATGCGTCATTGCGAACGCGGGCTCCTCGGGGAGCGGGATTGGTTTGGCCATTTCCTCCTCGAACCGCTTGCGCATTTCGGCTCTTTCCTGAGGCGTCAGTCTGGGCGGCATGGGCGCGGTAGAGGGAAGGAACTGCCGTTGGAGCTCCTCCGGCGAGAGGTTTCTCCTTCTCGGGGTCGGATGCGTCATTTTGACATCGGGCCCCTCGGGAAGCGGGATTGGTTTGGTGCTGTCCACTTCGAACATCTTTCTGAGTTCGGCCTGTTCCTCGGCCGTCAGCTGTCTTCTGGGCATGAGTTAGCTCTGCTTAGAAAAAGCCTATTCGAGAGGGACGCTTCCATCCTGGCCGGGAAGCCGGGGATAGTGAACGCAGCCGTTGCGTGCGCGAACAACCCGACCAGCCCGCCTCGCGTCTTGCGGCACAAGGTAATGGGCGTCGCGGAGGGGTCGCGGATACGCGTGGGGCTGGAAGTGTTCCGACATGCCCCACGATAGCGCCGCACATCGGTGCCAGCAAGCCGGCCGCGTGTTGTGGGTAGGCGCGTGGGTTATGCGCTAGTCGCTCTAGTTGTTATTGTTTCAGAACAAAGGCTTAACGCATCATCTGGCGGAGAGGGTGGGATTCGAACCCACGGTAGGCTTGCACCTACGCCTGATTTCGAGTCAGGTACATTCGACCACTCTGCCACCTCTCCGGGA
>LNFM01009056.1_pt1 | contig 16268 bp, 14 predicted proteins | sample 596031 | NCBI WGS metagenome assembly LNFM01 (sample SAMN04254537, study PRJNA301005) | activated carbon metagenome | isolation source: dual media filters at the Ann Arbor, Michigan drinking water treatment plant | place: USA: Ann Arbor
GATAGGATTGACCGGCCCCAACCGAATCGAGCCGCCATCTCTTTGTTCGTACGAACGCAGGGATGGATTCGAGCACCAACTCCAGGCCTTTGGATTCTTCGGCAAGTGTGCTGACAACCTGCAGTTCACGGAGCAATGGAACCGAGTTCTGAAAATCAGCGAGGTTCAGCTTGGTTGAAAACGCAGCTTCAAGCCGAAGTTCACGCACGACCTCTTCCGATTCGGTTGTGTCTTGCTTCGGGTTTTCATCTTCTGTTTGCTTCGAGTCGAGCTGCGCCATCGTCAATCCAAGTCAATTGAACTGTCCACAGGCCCGGTAGGCCCCCCTTAAGTGGCCCGTCTCATGCGGATGTGAGATTCAGCCAAAGAAACATGTTGACACAAAGTAGCCCGACGTAGGGTGATTGCCCTGCCGAACCTGGACGCTATGTGGAATCGGTCGCACGTTGCACGGCGACAAGGGTCGGAAGGTTGTGTGCCGTGACTCGAACCAACGCGTAACGGAGAGTGTTCACTTATCCCTAGCCGAACGCTCGGTGGTGTTGGTAGGGCTCCATTCAATCGACCTTGGAAGTCACCAGCGCAAGTGCCTCACGCTTGCCCAGAGACAGCTTCTGAAGGATCGCCGGCACTCGACTTGCGCGAGGTGCTGCGCCACCTGATTCCCATTTCCAGATGGAAAGGGCAGAAACCTCCAGCAGCTTACCCATTTGCTCTTGCGTAAAGCCCAGCCTTGCTCGCTGAGTCTTCAGCCGATCCGAGGTGAATACGACTTTGCGTCCAGGCTTGACCCTGACATCAACGTCCTCGCTGAGAGAGCTGACTTTGGCGCTCGGCTTTCTTGAGGTGGTTGAATTGGGCAGCTTTCCAAGCTTGTTGACCTGGGTTTGCATGGCCTTGATCTGCTTCTTCAAGACAGCGATCTCGGACCTGTGGCCTTGGGAGCTTTTTCGCAAGGCTGCGATCTCGTCGCGCAGTTCCTTGCGGGCAATACGAGCGATTTCTTTCTTCAGGGATTCGGCAAAGGTCATCATTCACTCATGGTTTGGTATCAAACGCTCCCCTTGCTCGCGATCTACAGGCTGACATCTTCGGCCATGCGCTGCACGCGGTGGTCTTAGTCGCCACTGACCGGATGTTATTGGAGCACGGTATTTGGTGAGCTGGAAAGAAATTAGCAGGCGGGCGAGGCAGCTTCAACAAGTGCATGAGTTGTTTGGCCAGTCTTGATTCCCACGCGAACTGAGTGAGGCCCCCGTTGGGTATGTGCGCTAACAGTGATTCCATGTGAGAGTTCGAATCCATGGAGTGCCTGCATTAGTGTTGTCGCTCAGCGGGTAAATGTTCTTGTGCCCACTGAGCGAGGTACCACGTCAGCCAAACCTTGAGGTCGCGCATGTTGGGCACTGCGACGTCGACCGGTGGAACGACTGCATCGAACACATTCCTCGGCAGTTCCCAGTCTTTCGCGATGTCTTGCAACGCGAAAGGGATGACCCCACGGACGTCCTCGGGTGTCGGTCGCCCGAAGTCCAGCACCGTGACCCGCGAGAGCAGCGGCGTGGAGAGCCCGGCGAGCGAGTTGGCCGTGGCGATGAACACCAGGCGCGACAGGTCGCACTCGGTCTGAAGGAACGAGTCGAACCAGTTGCGCGCGTTCTCCGGCTCCAGCGTCGACGGCCTTTTCAATCTCATCGAGCAGCACCAAGCTCGATGCCGATTTTTTGTTCAGCAGCGGCTCTAGCAAGACAGATGGCTGGCCAGTGGACCACCCCCGCGCGGTGCCGGTGAGCGAACGGATGTCGGACATGCCAGCAAGTCCGATAGCCCGAAACCCCAAGGCCATCTCTTCGGCAAACCGCCTGGCGAACCGCGTCTTCCCGATACCGGGAGGCCCGAGCAGCAGCACGGGGCGCAGATGAAACACCAGTGAGCCAAAGCTTCTCCGCGTGATCAGCTCGCTGAAGATGATGTGGATGGCGATTCTTGCCCATGGGAATTCGTGCACCAGCCTTGACCGGCTCTCCTCGAGTTGGGCGACCGAGGGCATGAGGGCCACTGGCAGAGGCGACTCCAGTGGCTTGAAGCGCTCAAGCGTTTGGCGGTCACCGGGATCGCCGGCGGGGGGAACCTGACCGCGGACCACGGCCAAGACCGGTGCCTTGGAGCCCGAGCTGTCTGCTGCAGTCTTGAAGCACAGGTCGGAGCCTTCCGGGTCCCGCACGAGCTCCCCGCGCTTTGGTGCAGCAGGGGCGGGTGTAAAAGCATCTTCAATTTGACCAAGCACCACATCGTGCATGCCGCGTTCTAGCGATTCTCGGCGTGAGGGCAACTGCGCGGCCCGGTCTGTGCGGGTCAGCGCCAAGGAGAGTGCGGTCCAGACGGCATAGCCCTCGGTTTGCATGAACCTTCGGCGCTGGATCAGTGACCACTCCCCATTGGGGTGAAGTCCGTGTTGCACGTACATGAACAGCAGATCGGCCGCCTTGAAACAGGCCGAGGTCCCCAGCGTCACCCCCTCTGTCCAAGGGTACATCTCGACGAAGTCCGAGAACCGCTTCATGCACCAAGCGAAGGGGTCGCCCAGTGTCTCGCCAATGGGCAGCGTTCGTTGACCCTGCACCAGCTTGAACGCTCGCTGCTCTGATCCTGTCTCGCGCCGTCTTTCGATGCGAATGCCGTTTGCCGTGAGGTAGGCGGTGGCGAAAGCGTGCATCTTGTCGACTGACCACGGTGTGCGTTCATGGAGCAGGAAAAAATCCGTCAGGAGGGTCTCCCTTCCCACATCAAAAGAGTTGTCGTGGAGCCATCGGCCCACGTAGCGAATCGATGCGTGACGCAGCGTCTCGCTGGTGTCCGGGTCCAAAGACTTCAAGACAAAATTTTCCAGCTCCAGCAAGCGCGGGTCCGCACCCAACGGGTACGGCATGGCCTGGAAGAGGGGATGCCGGAGCTTGAACTCGGCTTCGGGGAACAGGGCTTGGGCCCTGGAAGGAATGGCGGATTCCGGACGTGCTGTTTCCATGCTGCTCTCCACAAGAACGTTGCGGTTCAAGCTGCACAGCAGCCTTCGGAGAGCAACCAACAGGGCGAAGAATCAATGAGACTTTTGCCCGCTTGGTTGGCACTTTAAGTCAGCAAAAATGCGCGCGCAAGCCCAAGTTTTCCGCCCGCTGCTTTGAATGCTGCGTAGGAGATATCACGATGTCTGCGAAGGGGTCGGGTTGTCATAGACGAGCACCGCTCGTCTTGCCGTTCGTCGACTTGCTCAACTATGTCAGCGTAGGTATGTCCGGTCGGCCGAGGGCGCAGAGCGCCGTACAACGCGGCGATTTCGCACCTGGCGTACTTGTGCGGTTGAAGTCGACCGTCGCGTCGACTCTGCTGCACTGCACTGCGGGCGCAAAGCGGTCGGCCCCTCGATCTTGACCGCTTACGGCCAAGCCGCACTGGGTTTCAGCGCAACTCGCGCTCGACGAAATACTGGCGGCCACCATCGATGTCGGGTCCAGACACCAAGTTCCAGCTCATCGACCTAGCCCATTGTGTGCTGTGCTTGGACGCGATGCCGTACTCGCTTGCCAGTCGAGATAAGGGCCTATAGCGTGTGGAGAATCTCTCCATGGCTTCCCGACTAACGAATGCGGCCAACCTTCTTCCTGACTGCCGATGCTGCGTTTCAAGCAGTCCGCGATTGACCAAGTGGTATGCCACCTCGCTCTTTAGACCCAATTGCTTGGCAGCTTCCGTGATGGTGAGCCAACTGCGCTGCGATTCAGTTTGAGGGCTGGATTGCACGGCAAGCCATCGCTTGACGTCAGCGACTATGAGATATGCATTGCGCAAGCCCTCATCGGGGTGCCCATGCGGTTGGGTGCAATAGAGTTGCGGCTGACCCTTACATACTGCATCGATGAACTGAGACGTCAGGTGGGAAGGGATCAAAAGACGAAGCACCTCGCACCAAGGACGAGTGCTCTGCGTTGTTTGCGATACATGAAGGCATTCGCTCAGTTTGAACACAAGGTTGTCTAGCGAACGCCTGGAGACACCATTGCGCCAGGTGGAGTTCAGTACTTCTTTGGAGAGAAGCTCACGCACCCGCGGCAGAGAAATGTGAAGTGTCCTGCTCGCGAACTTATAGCTGCAGTGCTGGTTGAGTTGGTCAAGGACCATGCAGGTATCGACGTTCTGCAGCGAGAATTGGTTTCGGCCCGAATTGTGTTCACGGCGAACGGCATACCTGTTCGGCATTGATGAGAGGACGGTGGAGACGCTGCGGCGCCCATGCCCTGACTTGCGCGCGGCGACTAGCAGGTCGCGAATCCCAGATGGAGGTGACTTCGTGCGATGCCAGATCGGCTCAAGGGAATGCGCAGTAGATCGTATGAAGTCGTCGAGACCTAGCTGCAGGCGCGCCCGCCAGCTTTCATCTGGAATGTGCCGTATGCGCTTGGCAAGACCAGGAAATGCTTCGCTTGCGAGCTGCGCGGTGCCCTGTTTCGAGGGGGCACGAATGCGCTTGAGGAGGTCATTGAATCCCTGAGGCCAATTGAGTAAGCAAGCCGCTCCGCTGATGGATATCACTTTGAGCGTGTCGACGATCTGGCGCGATGCTACCTTGTGAGGTTTACCCTGCAATCCTGCGTAAGCGATTGATCCGCACCACACCAAAACGGACCATGGAATGCCCTCTTCTCGCAGGGCCTTCAACACTGCTTCATCAACCTGTGATGGCTCGGTTTCGCCCCATGCGCTGCCACATCCACACCGCGACAGTTGCACGTTCTTCCATCGAAGGTCCTGTCCGCAAGCGGTGCACCGGTCTTCCAACCATAAATGGTGCTCCTCGCATATTGGTGCGCGTGATTCGGACCAGGGTCGCCGCCAGTAGCGCTTCTCCAAGAGACATAGCGGACAGAATCGAGTGTGACCATGAGCTGCTACACCCAGCTTGGCAAAAAGCCACTCAGGTCTGCACAGCCCGTTCAGGTCAGCAAGGCGAAGCAGATACCCCGCGTCGGCCTCGTCAGAATGCTGACCGCTTCTTACGAGCAGAGCTGACAGCAAACCCGCGGTGCCGTCGATCTCCCGTGCAACCCCTTGCGCATCTTGTAGACATTCGATCATGGTTTGCGTTGGATGAGGTGAATGGCCAAGCGTCTGTGCTATCGATGACCTGCCGCGCTGTGCGCGGGCGTGCGTTCCACAGCATTGATTGTCGGATTTGGAACGTGCACCCTGAATGAAGAAAATCCATATGCACGAAGATCTCTGAACAGGAGCCGCTTGCCCGCCAAAACGTCCATCAGGTCACCCAAAGGGCGGGCTTGGTTTTGTGGCGTTTCGCTCGCAGCTGTGGAGAAGAGCGCGCGCGTTGGAGCGCCTGTTTCAAGAAGAGGTCTCGACAGGCATTGCAGCGTGTCGAGAAGGTGCCAAGCGGAGCGACAGTCGACCTTGAGTGTTCTCTCGACGACCATCGTCGTTAAGCACCCTTCGAGGGACAGGGCACGAACCACGCTCGGTGCGATCAAAAACTCCTCGCAGAAGTGGTTCAACGGCGTTAAGTGAGTCAAGAATCGTTTGACGCCAGTGACCTGACCGCGGTCGAACTGAGGAGACTTCACGGTCAGCACTTGACTCCATGGGGTTGCTTTGATCGCGCCCTTTTGCACCCACTCGTCGAATTGATAGCTGGGTACGTCGAGGAGCCTCATGGCCTCGAGCCGAGCCAAGTCCGCAGTCGTGCTGGTGCGCGTTGGCTGAATGCGTGCGCTGGAGGTTCTGTCGCGAGTCTGAGGTCGAGTTCGGTACAGGTAATCCTGGAGTTCGCCCAATGGCAAACCGTCAAATACCGTCGCACCCCTTTCGCGTGCGTCGGTGGCCATCTGAAGTGTCCTTTCAATCGCCTTGAGGTCGGACGAGTGTGAGGATCGGTCAATGAGTTCACGGACGCCCTGGGCGCTTCCAAGAAGGCTCAAGGCCATCGCCTGTCGAAACCACATCGCTCTCCTGATGCTCCTGCCAGCAAGGGAATCCTCGAGCTGCCCACGGGGGGGCTCACGCATGCGCTGTAGCGCATCAGTGATAAGCAGTGCCCAGCCAAGCCCTTCCTGGAAACCCTGCTCATGCTCTTCGTGGAACTCGACTCCTTGCCAGAGATTGCAATGAGAATCCATCTCGAGCGCATTGCACGGCTTGAAACAGGTCGACTGAAGCAACCACGCAAATTTCTCCTGGTCTCCATCGGCTTTGTTGCAGGCGTTGTCAAGACGCTGACTAAGGTGATCGTCGAGGTCCACGAGAAAGCAGCCATGTCGGGTGCAGATGTCGAAACTTCTGACTCGCCAAAGACGCCGAACATATGATTTCTCCAACATGCACACAGGACACACGCGGGACAAATCGTTGGCTTGAAGTGCCGTCGATTTTGGGAGGGTCAAGTGCGGGAATGGCTGCGTCAACGCGGTTGCCGTGAGCGGCTTGCGCCGGAGGTGCCGATAGCTCCTGTCATCTGGGGCCGCGCACGCGGTCACGGTGCGCTCAATGTCTGGGAGATCGCCTGGAGATGGGCTGGCGAATCCGTTGCTCTGCACCAAGTAGCGCACGAACTCGGGAACCCACTCATCTCGCAGCATGTTGCGTCGCACCAGCAACAGTGGCGCCGGGATTGTTGGATTTGCGCTCATTCGTGCTCAAGAACGTGGAAGGGTTCACCGATGTCGATCAGCGCCATGCCGCTGAAGCTCGCATGGAACGGATTGCGTTTAGGGGTCGCCTTCGGGAAAATGCTTTCGATGAATGCAGAACCCAGAATCGACTGCGTGATCTTTGTCGCTTTCTGCCGTTCTGCGATTCGAATTGCTGCGCAAAGCAGTCGACTGACCGACCGAAGCCGTGCGCCCGTCGCAAGGACCATGAGCCTGGAGTCTGGTTCGGCTGTGAAGTCCCACCCAGCCATATCGCCGAGGAGAGAGCGGTACGTCTTCAGGATGGAGGTGATCTGAGTCTGGCTCGCACGCTCAAGAGACAGCGGAGCAAGGTAGATGCGCTCGGAGAACCGGCTGCCCAGTTGCTCGTTTGTTTCCAGCAGCAGCTCGATCCGTTCTGTACCTGAGAGAACCATGGGTACTCCGCTTGCGCTGATAACCTGCTTGATCCAATCACCCACGTGGTAGTGGGTCTTGCGTGACCCGCGATCTGTGAGGTGATTGACTTCATCGAGGATGATGAGCTTGACCCCGCAGTTTTTCAAGAGCGTCACCAGTTGAAAAGTGCGCTCAGGCTCGTCCCCCTTGTCCGCGAAAGGTGATCCCAGCAAGCGCAGCATGTGCCCGGCGATCGACTTGATGGTGCACTTGGCCGGCACTTCGACATAAAAAACGGGAACAGTGGTGCCGTTCTCGCTGATTACCCTGGGATGGTCTTGAACGAATCGTTTGAGCAGCTTCGTCTTGCCCACTCCTGTGTCACCCAGCAGGGCAAGACATTCCGGGTCCACATCGCGTCCCCCTTGCGCGAGGATACGGTTGAGATGTCCATATATGGCCGAGACATGCGAGAAAGTGCCGAAGAATTCGCGCACGCGCCGCTGGGTCGCTGTGTAGTCCGGGATGAATGTGGCAACGGTCATTTCAATACTCCTGCAGTTCTTTGGGCAACTCGACCACGACGTCAAGCTCGTGGCCAGTGCAAACGTGTTCTTGCGCAAACGAGAAAGATGAGGCTGTCGTTGGATGGTGGGAGTCGACGTCGTCGCGATCAGGGCACCGTGGCACATCCTCGATTTCGCTCACCGTCGAATGTGCGCTTCTCTGGTTCTCCTGCCGGGCACTTTGTTTTCGATCGCGAAGCTTCTTCGAGTCCCTGCCTACTTCAACAATGTTGCGAATCGTCTCCATCGCAGTGGAGCCTGATTTCGCGTATTTGGAGCGGTTCTTCGCACGATGTTCAATGACCGCTTTGGCCTGCTCTAGCGTGAGACCGTCGAACTCCGCACGTTTGTTCTTGACCTGGAAATAGTCGTTGATCGCAGGGTCCCAGACCCAGATATGACCAACGTTGAGCTTGCTCCAGCGAACATCGACTTTGAGTCCCTTGGGGCTGTTGCTCCTCATGGCGGTGAGCTGCCTGCTGGTGTAGACGAAGCCGTTGAGGTTGATACCGTAGTGCTGGGCAATGAGGACTTCGTGTTCGGAGAGTTCGATTTCCACATCGCGTGCGTTCAGCTTGAGTTGCGGTGGGTGCGCTTGCGCCCCCATTTCCCAGACCTGCATGGGAGTCTGACGGTCAAGTCCGCGGTGAGGACGGTTGTGGTACCTCTTGCAGATCCACACATGAAGAATCCGATCGACTTGGGCAAGCGTCAGCAGAGCCTCTTTTTCCGGGTCAAACCCGACCCGAAGGTGGGCCTTGGACAACGTGGTGCCGGGCAGTGTGTGGATCAGGCCCCAGTTCAGCGTGCGAAAGAAGCGCTCGATGAAGGGTTTGTCATTGGGACTTTTGCTGGCGGCGTACTCGACAACGATGTACAGGGAAAGCAAGGCCTTCTTCACGGAATCTGCATGGAACTCCTGACCGTTGTCGGTGAGCAGACGTTCAAACCAGCCAAAGCACGGCCACTCAAGGTCGTCCTCTGGATACAGGCTCTTCAGGTAGGTTTTTGGGAGAAGCGCGTGACGCAAAGCAGCGTAGACGGAGGGGGTCCCATAGCCTGCGAGGCTCAGGTGGTATCCCAGAATGCAACGCGAGTGGCGGTCCAGGATGGTGGTCAGGACGGGGCGGCCGACGACCACGCCATCGTCGTCCACCACCATAAGATCCAATGGCGTGTGATCGATCTCGACCAACTCGAGAATGCGCTTCGTCAAGCGGGAGTTGCCCTTGTGGGCGTGACGTCGGTCTGCCTCGACCTTGCCGTATCGCGCAACATCCAGGTCGTATGAGGGAATCTCTTGCACGCGCCTTTGTATGGTGCGCAACGACATCGTCTGAAGCTGATCGCCGTCAGCGCGGCGCAGGTTCTCAGCGGCGATGAGGACATCAAGACGTTCCTGTACCAGCTCAGCCGCGCACCTTTTCTGCACGAGCACCGTTTCATCAATAGCCTGGTCCAACAACTCCTCGACCTTGGGGTGAAGGCGAGATTTTCCCTTGCCACCGCGTTCGTCGAAACGTGCAAAGAGGCTCTGAATCGCGCGTCCCGTTGCTTCGAACTTCTTTTTCCACCGATAGATGGTCGTGAAGTGAGGCGGTCGATGCTCGCCGCGCCGAGTGGCGATCCGAGCGATGTCGCTCACGAGCTTTTCTCGTGTGCCACTGAACGATTCGGAGCGATCGAGCTCGATGCAGTACTCAATGCGGCGTTGTGACTCGGCTTGGGATGCATCCGAGAGTTTGCTGAAGCGTTTGTCTTCTGCCACGTTGACGTTCTTGAGCGGCTCCAAGAAACGAGTGCTCATCGGCGGACGCGCGATGTTGTTGGGCATTACTCGAAGTTTTCCGAGAACGAACTTTTCGAGCAGTTCGTATGTGGTGCGCTCGATCCGTTGTCCAGTGAGCCGGTTTTCAAGGCGCGTGTGGCGGCCCTCTTCACTCAGCACCTCGAACTCTGCGTCGTCGAGGTAGATGTTTTGGTTTTTCCGAAATGGTGTCATGGTTGCACCTCAGACAGTCAGCATGCCAATGAACTCATCGGGATCCCTGCGCATGACACGTTCGAGCAGAGCGTTGCATTCGCTTTGTGCTGTCAGCCAGCGATTGGCGAACTCCCCCGCGGGTTGGGCGTCCATGCACGGGTTCCAACCATTGGGGTTGATGGCTTGTGAGGGATGGCGCGCGATTGGGCGATATCTCATCAGCTCGCGAAGTTCTTCGCCCAGCCCGGAGGCCTCAATGTCCTCGGCTACCACCAAGGCGAAGGGAATGGCCAAGGCACGTAGGGACCTGCTGGCGCGCGACACAGTTAAGCGAGCTCGTGCACTCTTGCGCAGATAGGAGCCCTTGGTCTCCACCACGAGAAGGCTGCTTTGAAGTGAAACCACGGCGTCTGGCGTGTAGTGGAAATGCTGGTTTGGTTTGTCAGGGCAGGCAAGCCTCAGCACGAAGGGGTGGGATTTGATTTCGACTGTGCTCGTGGCGGTTTCTAGGGCCAGTAGAACGATGCTTTCGAGGTTGCTGTCAAAACGTACGTTGGAGCCTTTGATAGAAGGTGTGTGACCACGCACGCGCTTGCCACCGCGGTAGACGATCTTGGAAACCTTGCGCGGGGAGATAACGCGGGATAGGCTGACTTCGACTTCTGATTGGGGTGGCAGCTTGCCTGGGTAAGGTACGGACATGACGATCTCCTGCCCCGCGAAGCATTCGCGGTGCTATGGGTTTTGAAGGTGGGAATCACTCCTTTGCAGCGGTGCGTGACACCTGCGGCCTAAAACGAGGCGTGCAGGCATGGGCAAGCCGTGGGAGGCCGCCGCACTGAGTGATGAAAGGCGGAGGTGACAGCACGTGCGCGTGAGCGCGCAGCTTCAAACGCGCCAGGTTTGGCCGCGTGTGTGCTGCTTCCAGCTATCGCATCGTGTTGAAAGGCGCTCTCTGCCGGTCAAGGCACAGGTACGCCAAGCGCGCCGCGCATCAGGCTTTGGGCGCGCGCGGATTGACCGCTGCGGGCACAATCGGCATACTTCGGATTCCACTCAGAAGTCGCGAAAGCGCATCCGCAAGCGGGACGGCCGAAAGGTTTGTCCCGTTTGTTTTTTACATGGGGTGCTCCTCTGACTTTGCTGTCGACGACAGCTTTGGTCCAAGTGTTCGTGAGCCTTCGGCGGTGCTGTAGCTTTCCAGCACACCATTCAAGGCCCGTATTTGTGAAGAACTGAGGTTCTCCAACTGAGAGAACACGTTCGTGACGAACTCATAGGCTGCGCCAGGCACGCCTAGCGGTATGGTGTGCGTCCGCTTGGACTTCTCCCCAGATATCTGAAGACGCTGAGCATCCGCAGCACTGAGATCCAAGGCCGCGACCACACGCTCGACAAACTGCTTGCCAGGCGAAGGGCGCGTGTCGTTTTCCAGCGCTGATAGGTACGTGCGATCGCACCCCAAAGCCTCGGCCAGTGCTTGCTGAGATACGCCCAGCTCAAAGCGGAGCTTGCGGAGCTCTGTTGCGAAGGGACTCATGTGTGAGCGGCTCGTTTGCAGTTCGAGTAGCGATTCGGGATCTTGGACTGTAGCGGGAGTCAAGCACTTACGCAAGCATAAAAGTGTCGTAAGTACTTGATATATATGGGTTTATTGGATATCTAATACGCACGCCTTGCTGGCGATCTGAGGACGAGTACGCCTCTTTTGTCAGTGAGCTTCGCTCTGCGCAGTTAGCCAGACTCCATAGTTCTTCGTGGAAGTTCAAGTCGCAACGACATCAGATGCAGGGTGTGCATAGGTTGGCCGCGCCTGGCTGTTCTGCCAATGCTGTTGCCCCATTGAGGGGTAGGCAGGTCCCGAGAGTGTCTGACCAGGAAACCGTGCAGAATCAGGTTACGAAAAGATACAGCGAGGGAGCCCGCTTGAACACATTCCACAACCCCGACCGCTTCATGTCGGACCTCCGGCAGATCCTGTCTCAAGGTCGGAAGCGCATTGGTCTGTTGGTTGGCGCTGGGGCACCAATGTCGATCCGAGTGAACGCGGATGGGACATTGGTATCCGAGGGTGGAAGCCCATTGATGCCTGGGGTCGAAGAGTTGACCAACCAAGCTATTGAAGGATTGACCGGACAGCAGAAAGCCGCTGCCGAGACGATTCGCGCAGAACTTGGTGCTGCCGCAAATATTGAATCTATCCTCACTCGCATCCGACTGTTGCAACAGGCACTTGGGCCAGCCCAAGTACATGGACTGGACTCCGACGGTTACAAGGCGCTCGGTGTTGAGGTGTGCAGAAAGATTGGCGAAGTAGTGGGCGCTGCTCTACCCAAAGAGCGAAACGCCTACTCAGAATTGGTCTCTTGGGTCAGCGGAACGCTTCGGGCGCACGCTGTCGAAATCTTCACGACCAACTACGACTTGTTGTTCGAAGAGGCGTTCGAACGATCCAGGGCATCCTATTTCGACGGATTCACCGGGGGACATCTGCCTTTCTTTGATCCAGTCAGCGTCGCCAGCGACGATCTACCACCAAGGTGGTCCCGGCTCTGGAAGTTGCATGGTTCCTTAGGCTGGGCACTAGAAGGCGACTCGGTTGTTCGCGGACGCGGGCGAGCAGCCTCTCAACTTGTTTACCCCGACCACCTGAAGTACGAGCTGACGCAGAAGCAACCCTACTCGGCCTTGTTCGAGCGGTTACGCCAGTTTCTACTTACCCCGGACAGCATCTTGCTCACCTCGGGCTTCTCGTTCCGAGACGCACACATTTGCGCAGTGTTGGACGAAGCGCTTGCCATGAATGCGAACGCTTCGGTGATGGCATTCCAGTACATGCCATTGGCGTCTGAAGGTCCCGCCTGCAAGCTGGCATTTGAACGCCCCAACCTTTCGGTGTATGCGTCCGACGGCGCTGTGATTGGAGGCGTCAAGGGAACGTGGCGCCCCGGAGATCCACCAAAGAACTGGGAGGACATCCGTGCGACTTTCTGGGGGCCACGGCGGCCTGGGGAACAGAGCAAGTTCCTGCTTGGCGACTTTGCGCTCCTTACCCGCTTCTGCGCCCTTGCTCAAGCAACCGAAATGAGCGCACAGGCGACACCCGACGACGCCCTCGCAGTCCTGGGAGGAGGCGCTCCCGCTGCAATTGCTGTTGCCGTAGCGCATGCCGGGGAGCCTAAAGCGTGAGCGCCAAGGACCCTACCTTCCTTGGGTTGGTGACATCCGTTTCGGGTCCGACCGTAACAGTGTCGCTCGCCGAGTCCCTCGCATCAGGCATCGCCATGATTGAAGGGCACATGTACCGCGTTGCTCAGGTCGGGGGCTTCGTGCGGATACCTCAGGGATACCAAGACCTGTTCGGCATCGTGAGCGAGGTGGGCGCATCGGCAGATTCCAAAGCAGCTGGCGGTGGACGTTGGATGAAGGTGGAACTCGCTGGAGAGGCCCTGGGCCAAAGCTTTGAGCGCGGACTTAGCCAATTGCCGTCCATTAACGACGCGGTGCACATCGTTAGCGAGGGAGATCTAAGACGAATCTATGGGAGCGATGGCGTTGACCAGATTGCCATAGGCACGCTGTCCAGTTCGGAGAGCATCACCGTCAAACTCTCGCTGGACGCATTAGTCACTCGGCACTCCGCCATCTTGGGATCAACTGGCTCAGGCAAATCAACAACTGTTGCAAGCCTGTTGCGCTCGATCATTCGGCCAAATCAGGAAGGGGGTGCGCCAGCGTCTCGGATCCTTCTTCTTGACCTGCACGGTGAATACACCCATGCCCTCGCGGATCTCGCCCGCGTGTACAGCGCCACGCCACAACCAGGTGAACGCCCGCTTTTCGTGCCCTACTGGGCGCTCCAATCGAAAGACCTTCTGGACTTCGTTGCAGGAGGCCTGACCGAGAACCAAGAAATTGCGTTCTCCGACAAGATCCAGGAAATGAAGGCGACGGTGCTGGCGGCGGCCAACTTCGCCGGATTAGACCCTCAATCGCTTACCGTCGATAGCCCTGTGCCGTTCAGCCTCAAGCAATGCTGGTACGACCTCATCGACTTCGAGATGCGGACGCTCAACGGGCCGCAGCGGGACCAGCCAGCACTGGAAATAGCCGGTAACCCTACAACTCTGACTCCCCCCAAGTACACCCCGGCGGCGTTGGGCTCTGCGGGACCATTCTTGAACACGCAGGCAAAGGGGATTCGCCGACAGCTAAATTTGATGCGGTCACGGCTGCTAGATCACCGGTTCGACTTCATCCTGCACCCTGGCCCGTGGGAGCCTGCGCTAGACGGAACCATTGCGCTTGATCTGGACAAACTCTTGGACGACTGGTTGGGGCACGAAAAACCGGTGACCATCCTGGACCTTTCTGGTGTACCAAGCTCTGTGCTGACGACTCTTATCGGTTCCATCCTGCGGATCGTCTATGAGGCGCTCTATTGGAGCCGCGAGAAGACCGAAGGAGGCATACACCGCCCGCTGCTGGTCGTGATGGAAGAGGCACACCGATACCTATCCGGCGCCAAGGAAGACGGTCCGGCGGCCGACGTTGTGAAACGGATCGCCAAGGAGGGACGCAAGTACGGTATTGGCGCAATGGTGGTTTCTCAACGCCCCGCTGAGGTCGATGAGACCATCCTGTCACAGTGCGGCACGATCATGGCCTTGCGCCTTTCAAACCCTGAAGATCGTGCCAGGGTGAAGGGTGCACTTCCCGACAACCTTGGCGGGTTGATGGACCTACTTCCAGTATTGAGAACGGGTGAGGCAATCGTAGCCGGAGAGGCTGCCAGACTGCCCGTGCGATGCCGCGTCACGCTGCCCGCTCCTGAGCACCGCCCGAAAAGCTCTGACCCCAAGGTCTCCGAAGCTTGGGCCACCAAACGGATCGCAGAGGGGTATGACCGAGTCGTGGCCTCTTGGCGTGCGCAGAGGACGTTCGCAGTCACGCGAGACCTTGGCATCGTGCGAGTTCCAGTCGAAGACACACCAGAACCACAGGTACGTGAACAATGAACCGAGAACCAGTTGCTTCGTCCAATATCGCCTCAATCGGCTACGACGAACCGTCGCAGACATTGGAAGTGGAGTTCACGAGCGGCGGCATCTACCAGTACTACAACGTGACGTTGGCGCTCTTTGAGCAGCTAATGCAGGCAGGATCCAAGGGGCAATTCTTGGCCTATCAGATCAAGAATGCTCACCCGTACTCCCGCGTCGGATAGGCCCTGTCCCGTGCCAGCAAAGGTCGCGAGGGCCGATGACCGCTTGGTCGCACCTACCGCAAATGGGCCTGCTTGATTCGAGTGGCAGTGACCGCTGCACTTCCGACTGCTGGAGATCGGCCGGCGCCTTCAGTTAAGGGTTGTAGGACGCCCTCCCGCGCAGGCGCGCGGACGACACACGCCGACCACGAAGGGTGGGCGTCGTACAAGCCTCTAGGGAGGAAACCGCGGGGAGCACCCATCTGGGCGTACCAGCTGGAAGCTATGGGGATTTGACAGTGCGCAGAGATGTTGGCGATGGCAACTGCGCCAACTGGCCAGTGCGCGAAGGCGCCATCACGGTGTGTTGTGCCGTTTCAGATGAACAGCTGTAGCCGATCTTGCAGGGGCAGCACCGTGGATTTCTGAGTCGGGCGCAGAGATCTGCGGCGAGCCGTGGTGAGCCCGCTCTAGACACAATCAAAGTTGCGAACGCCGAGGTGCTCACGGTGGACCTCGCTGGTGCGGTGTGCGAATGGGCTGCCCACGAGCGAACGTCTCGACGATGAGCATCATCGCGCCGCAGTGAACGCACACGAAGGTCGGGCGGATCTCCTCGGCCGCACCACACCCAGCCTTCTCGGCTGTTGCACTCGGCGCCTCGGGCACAAGCAGCTGGCGCGCACGTTCGACGCATTCGCGGCGGTTGATGTTGGCCAGCAGCCCGTAGTGCCGGATGCGGTGGAAACCGCTGGGCAAGACGTGCAGCAGGAAGCGGCGCATGAATTCCTCCGGCGAGAGCGTCATCGTCTTGTGGCGTGTCTTGCCTTGGCCTCGGTCCTTGTCACGGTAGTCCTTCCAGCGGAACGTCACACCTCTCTCGTCGTGTGCGACCAGGCGCGAGTTGGAGATCGCCACCCGGTGCGTATAGCGCGAGAGGTAGGCCAACACCACGCCTGGGCCCGCAAACGGCTTCTTGGCATAGACCACCCATTCACACCGGCGCAGCGGTGCGAGCCACCGCGCGAAGGCCTTCGGGTCGGCCAGCACGGTGTGTTGCGAGAAGAACTGCAACGTGCCCGCGCGGTGCTCTTGCTCCAGTGCTTCCAGGAAGCGCCGCCTGAACAGGCGCGAGAGCACGCGCACCGGCAGGAAGAAGCCCGGTCGGCACCCCACCCAACGCTGGCCGTCGAGCGAGAGGCCGCCACCGGGCACGATGCCGTGGACGTGCGGGTGGTGCGTGAGCGCCGAACCCCAGGTGTGCAGCACCAGGGTGGCACCGATCTGCGCACCCAGGTGCCGTGGATCGGCGGCGATGGTGCGCAGCGTCTGTGCCGCCACCTCGAACAGCAGGCCGTAGACGACGGCCTTGTTCCAGTACGCGATCTCGCTGATGGGTGCGGGCAGCGTGAAGACCACATGGA
>LNFM01007956.1_pt1 | contig 16267 bp, 23 predicted proteins | sample 596031 | NCBI WGS metagenome assembly LNFM01 (sample SAMN04254537, study PRJNA301005) | activated carbon metagenome | isolation source: dual media filters at the Ann Arbor, Michigan drinking water treatment plant | place: USA: Ann Arbor
AGGCGTAGACAACAGTGGAAAATCGACACTGGCACGAATGATTGCGCGCCGACTGGGCTATGCCCTCATTGAGAGTGAAGGTCCACCGAAATACAACGGCGAAATGAACGCGCGCGTGGAGAAATACTTCGGGTTCGGCCATCGGATGGTCTACGCCCGTCACCCCTGTGTCAGCCAGGTGATCTACTCCAAGATGCGTGCTGATCCCAACGAGGAGAAAGTGAAGAGTCAGTTCGTCGTGGAGTTCTACGATCAGGGTCACGTGTTCGTCTACTGTGATCCGGCGGGGCGTCGTCTGGGCGAGCACGTTCATAAAGAGCATGACACCCTCGAGCACTTGGCGAAAATCGAAGAGAACTACGACGTGCTCCACGGCCTGTATACTGAGTGGGCTCTCACTCGAGCCAACCTAATCTACCGTATCGGCGACAGCATGGAGCGAGTGGTGCAGGCATGCTCTGCGATGGTAAATGTGAACAGGCGATAAAAGCCAATCCAAACCTGCTCGTCCCGTGGTGGTTGATGGCGGCCTATGCCTATGAGCACGAAAACAAGCCGGTCATTTCGGATGATCTCTGGGACAACCTTTGTATTCGACTCCATCGCCGCTGGGATAACATTCGGCATCGCCATAAGTGGATCATCGATAAACGAGCTCTCCCGACTTGTACTGCTCTATACCTCAGCAAGGATGATTTCCCTTGCTTGGTATTGGGTGCTCTATCGCAACTCAGGAAAGAGATAACCCGTGACAATCAAACGAGTCGCTCCCGACGTCGTACTCGACGTAGACGAGTTCCATAGAAAGTACCGTATCGAGTACGATGGGCTGCCGCGAGCCCTACCAGAGGACCTTCTCAATTTCAGACATAAGTTCTTGCGCGAGGAGCTTGTCGAGTACACAATGCATTCTCGACTCGCTCTCGAAGCGGCCGAAGCGGGCAATCCCGAGCAGGTCACGATCCACCTGGACGAGGCATTGGACGCGTTGGTCGATATCGTTTACGTGGCTGTGGGCACTGCTCACTTTCATGGCTTCGACTGGGACGAGGCGTGGCGTCGGGTGCATCAGGCGAACATGTTGAAAGTACGCGTTGCACGTGAGGAGGACTCGAAGCGAGGATCGAAGTACGACGTAGTGAAACCGACGGACTGGGTTCCTCCCTGCCATCTGGACCTGGTCCATAACCACATTCATCAAGGAGATCACCGTGGCAATTCGACTGTACGTAGCGAGCAAGACACCGCACGGCCCGATGTGGCAGAAGCTGCGGGAAGAGTTGAAAGCCCGACCTGACTTCGTCATCATCTCGACCTGGATCGACGAGTGGGAGCAAGGTGCCACGAAGAACTTCCAGGATTTGTGGGCTCGATGCATCTTCGAGGCTTCTACCTGCGATCGGCTGATCGTATACCGCGAGACAGGTGATGAACTCAAGGGTGCGCTCGTAGAGGTCGGATGCGCCCTCAGTCGCGGACGCGAGGTCTACGCCATCGGCTGCGGCGGGTTCTCTTGGGTCAATCACCCGCTGGTAACACAGGTGGGTCGCATTGAGGATGCACTCCGGTGAGCCACTGCTACGCCCCGCCGTTCACCGCGGAGCCTCGGGACCTTGACAGCCAGGTAATGGTTGTCAAGGACTCAAGTGGTCAGGTTATCGCTGAAGCGTGCAACTCATATACAGCGACGCTGATCACCACCGCTCTGCAGTTCTACGTCAAGCACGCCATGGTCGTAGTGATCGATCCGATCAGTACCGCCCTCATGCATCTGAGAGATACGCAAGGTGAAGGGGACTCCGAAGAAATCGAGAAGTACCGTAGGATACTCGACGATACCAACGAGGAGGTAGTCGAGTCCTACCGATCGGGGGCAGTCGGGTGAAACGCGAATGGATGGAACACTGCGTCCGTCTCTCCAAGCGAGAGGCGGACTTTTATAGTGGAGCCCGCAAGATCATTCGCGGAGTTAGGCTCAAGTTCAAGGACTGGGATGAGAACCCAGGTCTGACATTGGCCGACTCGGGCTACACGAAGTCGAAGATGTCCCACCTCATTCGAGGCTATCTGCACGAGGAGAGTCGGGACAAGGCCCTCGAGCTCTGGGAGCGTCGACTCAAGCAGGCGAAGTATGGCAGTGTGGGGTTCACCTGCTACAATCACTACGTAAAGAACAATCCCGAGAAGATGTCCAAGCGCGCCAGCGTCATGGGACCCTGTATTCAAGCGGTCACCTTGACATGGGTCAACCCCAAGCTGGTGAGTATTGACGCATACTACCGCACGACCGAGCTCTACAAGAAATTCCCGGCTGACCTGGTATTCATGCGGGATGTGCTTCTCGAGCCCTTCGATCTGCCCAAGGAGATGGACGTCGAACTGGTCTGTCACTTCGCCAACGTGACGATGCACCCCATGTACTTCGTCACGATCATCCCGCAGATGAAAGATATATGGACTGAGCTGGGCAGCATTCTCGATGCTGATCCATACTTCCACGAGTGGATCATCAAGTGGACAGCCCGATATGTCTGCCCCGAGCATCGGCGCGGGATCGAGAAGTTCGCTCAGGCTATGCGTGTCTACAAGGACGCCAATGAACGGATCGAGCTTGGGCCTCTGGGTGATCTCCGTGCTTGGATCAACGAGAACCCGCCCAAATTCCGTAACGATTACACAGCACCCGAAGAGGACGAAGAGTAATGCAACGGTTAACCTTCAGCGAGGCTTGTGACACGGCCGAGAGGCTTCTGAAGTTCTGCAGTGAACGCGTGCATACCGAGCGATGGCAGGGTGTTGATATCTCGAAGAGACCTGAAGCCGAGATGCACGAGGTGCGGTATTTCGGCTTCGAGGCTCAGATGCCCGTCGAGGAGATTCAGTTCTACCGTGACAGCCTGAAGCCCAACCTGCCCTGGGCTGACGACCATTTCCAGGAGCGCGTCTGTGGGAAACCACTCAACCCAGGAGTACAGTGGAAGAATTGGCCTTATGCTCGATCAGCGAACGGGTTTAGATCGGGAGACATGGGTCCAAGGATAGACCACCGAGATTGGGCCTACTTGGCGGGTTTGGTGGACGGAGAGGGTACTATCTACTGGCGTAAAAACACCGACCGATGGCAGGGTGTAATACGGGTTTATCAAAAGGATCGGATGATCTGCGATCGTCTCCTGGGGGTTTTCAAGGTGGGTAGAGTAAGGGTGAATGGCGAAGGTCGAACAACCACCCTACCAGATAGAACCGAGGGTGTTCCGAACGAGTGTCATTTCTGGCAGGTGAACGCTATCAATGAGGTTAAGTGGCTACTCGAAAACTTGATACCATACCTCGTTATCAAAAAGGAGGGAGCCCTAAAAGCCTTAGACATAGTATCTCAACAGGAAGTTATAGTTGGTAGTCCTCGAAAGAGGCTTTGGGACCAAGACTGGGAACCGCAATTCAATCACTCGTACATGAGTCGATACTGGCCGCAAGATGATAATGGTAAACCTTATCAAGGCATCAAGTATAGGTATGGTGACTTGAATGACCTTGTCGAGCAACTCCATCGAGAACCTCTAACACGTCAAGCCTATCTGCCAATCTTCTTTCCCGAGGACACGGGCGTCGCGAACCCCGAGCGCAAGCCTTGCACGCTCGGGTACTTGTTCCTGATGCGCAACAACCGTCTCGACGTGACATACTACATTCGATCCTGCGACTTCGTCCGTCACTTCCGAGATGATGTCTACATGACAGTTCGTCTTAACCTGTGGATACTCGATCAGCTTCGGCAGATCGACGCCCGATGGTTAGACGTAAAACCGGGGCTGTTCCGAATGGATATCGGTAGCCTGCACATGTTCCGCAACGACTACATCCAGATGTTTGAGGTGAAGAAGTGAACCCGATCCACATACTCGAGAACAAGAAGTCAGAACTCGAGCAAGAGCTGACCGCTGTTCGATCCCTGCGGAACGAGCTCTCCAAGTCGGTTGTCGAGGCAAACAAACGAGAAGGAGAGCTCATAGAAGGTCTGATCGAGTATGAGCAGTCGATCAACCAACTACGCTTCCTCAAACTCCAGGCACAGAGGCTTCAGGCGGTAAACCGAGGAGCAACACAGGATCAGGCAGCAGAGCGACCGCAGGAGAAATCGACGTGAGGATCGGCCGAGAGCAGATGTTCATGGAAATCGCCCATGTTGTCGCGAAGCGGTCAACCTGCTTTCGCCTCAACGTGGGTGCGGTCGTTGTGCGAGACGATCGAGTGATCAGCATAGGTTACAACGGTGCGCCTCCGGGCGCACCACATTGCACTGGCGCGTCCTGCCCCGGTGCGAAGCAGTGCACGAGGACTATCCACGCTGAAGAGAATGCGTTCCTCTATGCATTCCGTCAGATGCCTCCCGTGATGGCCGGTGATCAAGGAAGACCACTCGGCGGATGCGACCTGTATGTTACGGATAGCCCGTGTCAGCACTGCGCAGAACTGATCTTCAACTATGGTATCGAACGAGTGCTCTTCGGTAAACCCTACCGCATTACCGATCCACTCGATTGGCTGCACGATCGCGGTGTCCTGCTGTTTCAGATCACACCAGCCGGTTACCACATTAACTGGATCAGCAAGGAAATCTGAGTGTGATCGAGAAGCCGCCCAAATTCGGCTCTATGGCCGAGATGTTCACGACGCTGGTGCCGGAATACAGGGGCAGGAGTTGGTCGCCGTTTTGGGTCAGGTTTATCTGGGACCCGAAGATCGCTCAGTTCATGAAGTCGATCAGCAAGCGACGGTGCCAGCGTCGACTCGACTCCTACATCATCCCGGGAGAACTTGAACGATCCACAGCCAGCATGAGGTTCGGCAACAAGAAGGAGGGCCACGGGTATCAGGGCAAGCGCGGCGACTTCTGCCTGATCGGCGCTACCCTCGATAAGAACCACCTGACGCTGTTTTACCGTAGTCTCGAGCTTATCGGCGGTCTACACTACGATACCGCCATCATCAACGAGATCGACAAACGAGCCCCCGTCGATATCAAACACGTCACCATCATGGCTGCCTCGGCGTTCTGCTTCGCCCGTCGGGGTAACAGCAATGAGAAGCTCTACAAGCAGTTGACGGATCACTATGGATCTGTTTGAGAAAGCGTGGGGTTTCCCGTTGCCTACACCGAGCGATAACCGTCCCGTCAAGCTCGATAACGGCCTGGTACGAGACAGCAAGTGCAAGAGTTGCAAGCTGTGCTCCACAGCCAAGTACGTATGCCTGCTCGGCAATGGGCCGACAGACGCCGAGATCATGATCATCGGCGAGGCGCCAGGACAGCGTGAGGACGACTCAGGCACGCCGTTCGTAGGGCGATCCGGTCAATTGCTGCGACGGCTCCTCAGCGAGCATGAGATTGACCCTGATCGCGTGTTTATCACCAATGCTGTGTCCTGTCGGCCGCCTGACAATCGCAAGCCGAGCAAAGCGGAGATCAAGGCTTGTAAGGCGTGGCTCGACTATCAAATCGAGATGGTGAACCCGCGGTACGTTCTACTACTGGGGAACACGCCGATCCAATCACTGCTCGAGAAATCAGGCATTCGCAAGCTGAGGGGCAAACCGATTGAAAAAGATGGTATCATTTTCTTCCCAACATATCATCCTGCATTTGCACTCTACGACCCGAAGAATGTATCTGTTCTTGAACGTGACATCCGAGCCTTCGCGGACATTATACACTTTGGTGGAATACCGGAAGAAAGAGAACTCGACTACACCATCGTCGATACGTGGGATCGAGTCGACGCCATGCTCGACGACCTTCGGGGCGCGGTGGCGATCGACACTGAGACTAATGGGCTTTATCCTTGGGCTGAAGGTGCCCAGCTAGTCAGCATTGGACTCGGGACGGCAAACAAGCAGTGGGTTATACCTGCCGAACAAGCGGAAGTATGGTCGCATGAACACCTCATCGAAATCATCGATCAAGTCACGGAAGCCCTCGAAGGCTGCTACATCATCGGGCATAACTGGAAGTTCGATGCTCTGTGGATGCGCGTTCGTCTTGGCGTATGTTGGACTGCTGACTTTGATACTATGCTTGCCCACTACCTTGTGGACGAAAACGACCTCCACGGGCTCAAGTACCTTGCCCAAAAGTTGCTTGGTGCCAGCGACTGGGACATTGGGGGTGAGGAGAAGAAATCCTGGTCCCCCAAAAACGCGAAATACCTAGCCCACGACCTGTACTACACACGCAAGCTGCGCTACTACCTGGGCAAGAAACTCAAGGCCGATCCCGAGATCAATCGCGTTTTCGAGAAGATTATGATGCCTTGTGTGACTATGTTCACCGAGGCCGAGTACAATGGCGTCTATATCAACGTCGAAGGTGTGGACGAGGCCGAGGTATTCCTCCGTGACAAGAAGGCCACCGCACAGAAGAAGCTCGACAAGTGGGGAAAGATTAATTGGCGATCGCCTAAGCAAGTCTGCAAGCTCCTGTTTGAAGATCTCGAGATCGAAGTTATCGAACGCACCAAAAAAGGTGCGCCCTCGGTCAGTGAGTCGGTTATCAAGCGCATCGACCACCCGATCGCCGGTGATCTCCTCTTGTTTCGAGAGGCTGACAAGCAACTAAGCGCCTTTATCGAGGGCTGGCGTCCCTACCTGGTCAATGGCAGGCTTCATCCGTCGATCAAGCTGCATGGCACGGTGACCGGCCGGCTCTCCTGCGAGCATCCTAACCTTCAGCAGGTACCGCGCGACAAGCGCATCCGTTCACTGATCACGGCTCCTCCCGGCTGGACGATGGTCGAATGCGACCTGTCCCAGATTGAGCTTCGTATCGCCGCTGAGTTGGCGAACGAGTTGAACATGCTCGAGATGTTTAGGAGTGGAAGGGACGTTCACTGGACAACTGCCCTGAGTGAGTTGGAACGCGGAGGCGGTGGCGATCATACGGAGATGATGTATGGGACAGTGGATATGTATCTCATGCGGACTGGACTACCACCCAACGGGGCGAGCGCAGAAATACTGCTCAACCTGTGGCAAGCACAGGGTAAAGGACCGGGGACGCCAACGCTCCTACAATTGGAGAGTGAAGAATGGGCTGATAACAAATCCAGGGGTGGGGAGTGGAGGAAATCAGAGAAACGAGTTAAACCCCTACTGGAAAGGTGGCGGCCCGATCTGGGCGAGGAAGCATCGAAAAAAGTACTGCGAGCAATGCAAGAGTACATCGAATTTGTGTCTTCACCACAAAGACGAGGATCGAACCAACAATCAAAAATCCAATTTGGTGACGTTGTGTCGATCCTGTCATGCATTGGTCCATCTGTTGCACAGGAATTTCACGAAGAATGGGCCGAACTTCGGAAGAAAGGGAAAGCGGTAGGGTTCGGTTATTTGTTCGGCATGTGGTGGAAGAAGTTCAAGATGTACGCCCGTGATAACTACGGCGTCACGGTGACCGACAAGCAGGCCAAGGAAAGCCGAGAGAACTTCTTCGAGCTCTACAACTATGAACCGTGGCACAAGCGCCAGCGCAACTTTGCAAAGAGTGAAGGCTATGTTAGAAGCCTTAGTGGTCGCAAACGTCGTCTGCCTGACGCTATGGACTATCGCGATACTCCGGAGCGCGGCGAGGCGCTTCGACAAGCTATCAACAGTCCCGTCCAATCTTTTGCTAACGAAATCAATCTTATGTCCGCATTGCAGATCACTTCTGAGTATCCACGTTCGGTCTGTCGTCTCGTCTGTACCATCCACGACGCCATCCTGCTCGAAGTCAGAGACGACTACGTCGAGCGAGTCACGCGACGACTGCTCGAAATCATGACGAGGCCTGCCCTGTTCGATGAGTTTGATATCGAACTGTCCGTGCCGATCATGGGTGAAGCGAAAATTGGACCCTGGGGCTCGGGTGTGAGCCTCGATAAGTGGTTAGCAGCGAGGAAAGCGGCATGAAACTCATAGCCCAGAAAGTACCCTTCAGCAGTACCGTTGGGAGCTCCATAGTGCTCAAGGATAGCAAGACGGGGGAGTGCGTGGCTCTCCTGCTGATATCCACTCCCAACGTTCGTTTCCCGTTCAAGGAAACACAAGTTTCTGTGGCGGACGCCGTTACTGAACTACTCAAGGATGGTGTAGAGATATGACCTTCGCGGTAAGCCAGAGCAAGATCAAGTCGTGGCTGTCGTGTCGGCAGCAGTACCATTACAAGTATGTGGACTTCCTAAAGAAGAAACGCATCAAACGCCCGTTCCAATTCGGTCGCATCATCCACAGCATGTGCGAGGCGGAGCTCGAGGGTGACGACCCCTTCGATATCCTCAAAAAGATCGACCTTCACAATGCGAACATGTTCAAGGCTGAGAAGGAAGAGTATGGGGCGATTATCGAAGACATTGAAGTGATCATGCGTGAATATTTCACGTACTGGAAACGTCAACCACTGAAGCCGGTCCGCGTTAACAAGCGATCCACAGAACACCTGTTTGAAGTGCCGATCACTAAGACGATCGTGGCGAAGGGCCGTATCGACGCGGTGGTGCGAGCCAAAGACCTACGGTGGCTTGTCGAGCATAAGTCCTTCGGTCGCATGCCAACCGAGGACACCCGGTGGCGCAGCATTCAGTCAGCATCGTACCATCGCATCATCCAGATCATGGGGTGGAAGCCGGTCGACGGTACACTGTGGGATTACATCTGGTCGAAGCCGCCCAGTCGTCCGGAGATACTTCAGTCCGGCAAAATGAGCCAGAAATCAAATACCGTGTCACTGCCGGGCATGGTTCGGCTGGTGTTGAAGAAAAATAACCTGAAAGAGGCTGACTACGCCGAATATATCAAGTTGATGGAGTTCAACAGACCGCGTTATTTTGATCGCATATTCTCGCCACGGAAAAAGGTAGTCGAGGATCAGCTTTTCGCTGATTACGTCGAAGTGGCGCAGGAAATGGAAAAGCTCGCCGGTACATCGAAACGTCGCACGATAGGCTTTCACTGCACGAATTGCGACTATGAGCCTCTGTGTCGCGCTGCGCTTCAAGGGTCCGACGTCGAGTTCGTCAAAGAGAGAGAGTACATCGTAGATGAAAACGACTACCAGGAAGAGCTCATCCCAGAAGAGCTATGACGAGTTGCCCGTGAGAGACCCAGGACACCGAGGTAAGAAAGACATCCACAGGTCCTACGTGTTCTACGGACGCAGTGGGACCGGGAAGACGACCATATCGTCAACCTTCCCAAAACCCATCCTCCTGATCGATGCGAACGACCGGGGCGATGACAGCGTTTCCGACGTCAAAGACCTAAAGGTTTTCGATGCTGTCGAGTGGGAGGATATCGAGCAAGCCTACTGGCACCGGAAGAAAAACCCGGGCAAGTACAAAACGGTGGTGCTCGATACCGTCACGATGATCCAGGGTCTCGCCATGGAGTTCGTGATGGCGAGTAAGTCCAAGAAAAATGAAGCCCTCGGTAACTGGGGCACAATGACGAAACAGGAGTGGGGCAAGGTTGCCCAGCTTATGAAGACCTGGATCGTCAATTTTCGCGATCTCCCAATGGAGGTCGTATTCATCGCACAGGATCGCACGTTCAACTTCGACGGCGAGGAAAGCGATCAGGAGGAGAATGTCCTCACTCCCGAAGTCGGTCCCAGGCTTATGCCGAGTGTCGCATCCGGGCTCAATGCAGCCGTGCATGTGATCGGTAACACCTTTACCCGCATCGAGTATTACAAGAAGGAGGTTAACGGCAAGAAAAAAGAGTTCAAGCGTACGGATTACTGTCTTCGCATTGGACCTAATCCTGTGTATATAACGAAAGTGCGCAAACCGAAATCGATCGAGGCGCCATCCTATATCGTCGATCCAACCTACGACGATATTATAGACACCATCGAAGGAGCATGAAATTGGCACGTGCAACCCGTTCCAGCGGTCGTTCCAGCCGCAATGATCGAAGCATCAAGGTCGACTTCACGGACGTCGGCGAGTCGCTGTTCCGTCCGCCGGAGGACGAATACCGGGTCAAGATCGTCAAGGTCAACAAGACGACCTCGAACAACGACAACGACCAGCTCGAGATGGACTTCGAAATCCTCGAGGGCAAGTACACCGGCAAGGTGTTCCGCAACTGGTTCAGCCTCGTCCCGCAGGCACTCTGGAAGCTCGCCGGTGTGCTGCGATCGGCCGGTGTCGAAATCCCGGAGGACGAACTGGAGCTCGACTTCGACGAGATCGAAGGCTGCGAACTGAACGTGATGATCGAACATCGCGAGTTCAACGATCGCATCAAGGCCGAGATCGCCGACTCGTCCGAGGCCGAGGACAGCAAGCCTGCCAAGGGCAAGAAGGCCGCCAAGGACGAGGAGGAAGAGAAACCCGCTCGTGCCCGTCGCGGTCGTGCTGCGAAGGAAGAAGAGCCGGAGGAAAAGCCCACGCGCACTCGGCGTGGTCGTCCGGCCAAGGACGAGGAGCCCGAGGAGAAGCCGCGACGCGGTCGAAAGGGCAAGGAGAAAGAACTCGAGAAGATGACCGCTGACGAAGTCAGCGACATGGACGAGGACGATCTCGCCAGCCTGATCGAGAAGTACGACCTCGACGTGGACCTCGACGACTACAAGACGCTTCGCAAGAAGGCGGCGGCCACCGTCGATGCCATGGAAGAAGCCGGGCATATCGAGGACTGATATCCGGCAACGAATTGAGCAAGGAGGAGCGGGGTCACAAGCCCCGCTCTTTTCATAGGAGGAGTGTCATGAATGGACCTCGTCTCGTACGAGTCAGTTGGAACTGGACACCTACACATACTCGTTGGGGTTATGTTGTCGGGTGGATTTCGAGCAATGATCAACCTGTCGCCATGGTGCAACCCGATGACGACTACGTGGTTATCGCGGTAAAGTATGATGATCTAACGTTTTGGAGGCTACCATGAAAGTATTCTTTGTTCTGATCTGGATCACAGCCGCGGGCAGCGAGCCGATCGCACACTATGACTCGCTCGCGCTCTGTCAGGCCGTCGCTTCGTTGGCCGTGAGGAATGAGCCGGGCGCCAAAGCCTTATGCCTGCCTGTGCCGATACCCGAGGACCTGCCCCGTGACAAAGAAAGCTGAGTCGCGACTTCAACAGCGCATCCACAAATACCTGGAGGCGAAGTTCAACTGCTACTTCTTCAAGGTATGGGCGGGTCCGTATACACAGGTGGGGCTGCCCGACCTCATTGGCTGTGTAGATGGGTTGTTCGTCGCATTCGAGGTGAAACGTGACGCGAGAGATTCGAAGGCCAGCGCGCTCCAAATCGAAACGCTCCGCAGGTTCAGGCAAGTCGGTGGCTGTGCCTTCGTCGTCGTCAGTCCTGAAGAAGCCGGAGCGGTTATTCGAGCGTTTAAGAGAGTATCAGAAGACGGCGGTGAACTTCTCGCTGACCCGACCGGGCGCTGCGCTGTTCTGCGACCCGAGGACTGGGAAGACCTGGATAGCCTTGTCGATCATTCAAGAGTCAAAAGCCCAACGCGGGTTGATCGTCGTACCGCTGACGAACAAGAACTCTACATGGTTGAAGCTCATCACCGAGCTATTACCCGAGTACTCGGTAACGAGCGACTACAACGACTACAAGAAACTACCAAACCCGAAACTGTTCGTCATCCACTACGAGGAACTAAGAGGCGTAAGTAAGAAGATCGCCAACCAGAAATGGGACCTCGTGATTGCTGACGAGTGCCAGAGGCTCAAGAGCCGTAACTCGAAACAGTCACGAGACCTGCGTCGACTTCGTCATGTCGATCGACGCATCGGCCTGAGCGGTACCCCGATCGACGGTGATCCGATCGATCTGTGGGGTCAGATGCGTTTCATCCAGCCGCTCGCTCTTGGAGAAAACTGGGGTCACTTCGAGGCTCAGTTCCTGCGCAAGACGGGGTACATGGGGTACAAGCGCGAGTTCATAGAAGAACGTCGCGATGACTTCAATAACTTGATTGAACCCCACTGCTTGCGTGTCACGCGCGACGAGGCCGGGATAGCCGAGCCGACGATGATCTGGTGCGGCGTGCCGCTCCTGGGCCGTCAGGCAGCATTCTACGAGCGTCTAAATCGCGACTGGATAGCATCCATCGGCCAATCTGACGTGACCGTAAAGCTCGAAGTGAGTAAAATGGTAAAGCTCCAACAGATAACCGGCGGCTTTGTCTATGATGATACGGGCAATGAGGTATGGCTGGGCGAGGCCAAGGAGCGCAAGCTGCGGCACCTGCTTAAGAGAAAAATTACTAAGCCCGCAGTCATCTTCACACAGTTCATCCCCGAGATCGGCATCTGCTATGATGTGTGTCGAGAGTTCAGCGATCGAGTCGAGTGCCTTCACGGAGCGGTGAAGGACACGAAGAACAGCAAAGCCCGTACCGAGATTATCGAACGTTTCCAAGCAGGTGAGATCGATTACCTGATCTGTCAGCAGAGGACCGGCGGCGTCGGCATTGACCTCTACCGGGCACGCAACGCCATCGTGTATTCTCACAACCACAGCTTTATCGACTTCGATCAGATGAAGTCCCGATTGGACGTCGTTAATTCTGAACCGCCCACCATATTCTTAATCTATGCTGTCGAGTCTATTGACGCCGACAAGAAAGACGCTGTAATGTCTAAACGTTCAATCACGGATGTGATCCTCGATCGACTCAAACAAAGGAGATGACTATGGCTGAGAAGACGAACGGCAAGAAGGCGAGCAAGCCCGCGGCTGACGCCGCTCCCGCCGAGAAGAAGAAGTCCAACCTGCCCGAGCGGCCGAAGTACAAGTACGGCGTCGCCGAGCTGGCCGACAAGCTGGGCATCGAGCCCGCCAGCGTTCGCGTCGCGCTCCGCAAGGCCAATGTCGAGAAGGCGCCCGGCGGCGTGTATGGCTGGGACACCAAGACGGCCTTCGACGAGGTGGTCGCCGACCTGAAGCCGGAGAAGCCCGAGAAGAAGCCGACCAAAAAGGCGGCCTGATCGCTTCCTGACTTCTGACTATGAAAGCGTCGGGCCCTCGTTAATTCGGGGGCCCTTTTTTATGGAGACCTACATGAACCAGATGATTTGCTCCGTCTGCTCCAAGACACCCGAGCAGGTTGGCACGCTGTACTGTGTCCACAGACACGACAGTAACCTCTATAGCATTCGATGCAAGGAACATATCGAGGAGGGTATACCACCGCGGAAGGGCTACAGTGTTCCGTACATCATAATCCTAGGTGACGCGGTCGCTGAGAGCTTGAAGAACGTCGACCCCCGAGCAATCAAAATCCTGGACGCGGTGATCGAGACCATCAAGAGTGAGGAGGGGTGGCGCTGGTACCCGGGCTTCGATGCTCGCGTGGCAATCCTGAAGGTGATCGAGAAGCAGATCGACAAGGAGACGGATGGTGATTGACAATTCCATAATGCCAACAAGCCAAGATATGCCGACAGCTTATCGCGAATCCGGCCCTACGGTTACGTCAAACTCAACGACCGCGTCCCTCCCCGAGACTGTCGAGGCGCCGGGCGAGCAATACCTGCGCCTTCATAAAGAACTCATGCGGATGATGCGTGAGGATTTCGACCCGACGCCGGCAGGTTGGGAAGGCCGCGAGTGGAATGACAATGCCGAAGATGTCGCGAATGCAATGTTGCGCGTCATGTTCGCCGCCCGCCCCACCGCGGCCGAGACTGGGGTGGAGCCGTTGGCTGCGCGTCAGTGGCGAGAAGCGTTTGAGCGTTCGTGCGACGATTGCGCCTCCCTCCGCACACAGCTCGCCGAGGAGAGCAAGGAAGTCGCTGGCCTTCGGAACGAGGCGTCAACTAAGTTCAAGGTGAGTGACCAGGTGCAACGGAGCAAGAGCGACTATAAGTTCCCTGGCGAGTGTCGATCTGTGTTCACCAAGAAGAGCGGCGTCGTCCGTTACGTCTTCGAAGACGATCGCGGTATCCTGTTCATCGGGAACGACAATGATTGGGAGCATCGGGACTGATGCCGACCTATAGCTGCGATCACTGCGAACAGCCCTTCCGAGCTAAGACCGCAGACCGTAACAGGGGCTGGGCGCGTTATTGCTCGAAGTCGTGCAAGATGTTGCACCAGCGCGGGTCAAAGAAAAAGGCCCCAAAACGAGCAAGGGCCCCCAATCACTCATGGAGTGTGTGGGAAGACCTCAAGCTGATCGATCTGTGGAGAAAGGGCGTTATAGCCAAGAATATCGAGCATGAGATGGGGTTGAGTGAGAATGCCATCCGTACTCGGATTGACAACCTGATTAAGTGGGGCAGGATCGAACCCCGAGCACCGAGGACAGGTCAAGGCAGACGTACTCGTCGTCATACCGACGTCATGGTCTCATTCAATGAGACCGACTGGGCGTTGATACGGCCGGTGGCACGATCACTCAACGTGACGCCATCGGCCTATATCCGGAACCTGGTGCGTGCAGAGGTTAACCGATTGCAGAGCCAAACGACACCCAGTGCTCCAACTTCGCCACAATCCCAAGAGCCCCACCGAGGGCCGTCCCAATAGCCAGACCGATTGCAACGTAAATCCATTGCTTAGTGGGCACTGTCCTGTCGCCCTCCTTGATCGCACCAGCGGTCAGGTGCATGACAGCGAACATACCGGACAGGACGATCAGGAATGGGATATCGAGCGCATTGCTCCATTCACTCGGTCGCCCTGCCAAGCGGAACCAAACACCGCGTAGTCCGAAGGCTGCTTCGGCCCCCCATGATCCACAGATGCCCAGCGTGAGGTAGCCCCAACGCTCGGGCCTGCGCTGAAGACAAACGTGGTAAGCGGCTGGCAGGTAGGCGAAAAACACTGCCGTCGAAAACACGAGCCGCAATGCTTGGGCGATCAGGATGAAAGGTTCTCGCTCGATCACCGAGGCGAAGATCGTGAATACCAGGATAACGCCGAGCAGAGCCCACACCATAGGGCTTCGGAGAAGGAGGCTCGGATGCTCCCGCCAGGGAGGCAGTTGAACTCTAAAGGGCATTGGTCAACCTCGATGCTTCAGGACGTCTTCAGCCAGGACGTTGATATCCCTGATCCGGCTCTCCAATCGAGCACTCACTCGAGTCGCGCTCTGTGTACGCTGACGCTTCTCGGCGATCGACTGCGATACCTCGGCGGCTTGGCCCCGAAGCTCGTGACTAACCTTTTCCACTTCTACCGAACGCGCACTCCGAAATAGGCTCATGATCCACGCCCACGCTCCACGTGACGTTGAAGATGCCGTAGTTCGATTGTGTTCTCTGATATGATCTGCTTCAGATCGCGGTGGGACTCGGTGACGCTCTGGTGTCCACGTTCCATGGCTTCCCATGTCCTCACTCTCTGCTCGTCGAGTTTCTGTCCGTCCTCCATCAACTCCTTGATCTCTCCGAGAAGCGCCTTCATCTCCAATGCGTCGATCAATCGGGCGTCGTGGTTTTTCTCGTTCTTGTCCCACAGCTTCCACACGATGAAGGACAGGCCGCATATCACCAGGATCAGGAAGCCGAGAAACCCTAGCTCCTTGATCCTCTCCACCAGAGCCAGGCCACTCTCTACCCCGTCCACCCACTCGACCCCCCGTTACCGACGTATCAACGAGTGAAGGCCCATTAGAGCGCCAGCTCCCGAGACTCCACCGACTCCGAGAAGTACTTGGTTCACGGTGCTGTCGAAGGGCTCCGGGAACGATGCGACGTTCCAAGGTTGAGGCCAGAGCGTGTCGTACCAGATGAATACCCAATAGATTACGACCGTATAGGCCACCACCAAGAAGGGTATCGCCATCAGGTAGGTCAACACGGTGAACCCGTTGATCGCGTAGGTCTGCTGAAGTGACGATCGAGACGTCACCTCGGCTTCCATGACTCGCGTCAAGCCTTGACCTACCTGAGCCTGGCCGTAGATGTGTGCCTGGGTAGTGGCTTCCCGGGCGTTGAACATCCCAGCCAGGCCCGGTATGAGGCCTAGCACGTATTTGATCATAGACCACATCAGACGATCTTTCCATCGGCGTAGTCTTCCTTCATGCCCTTCTTGGCCTGGCTTGCCTTCAGAGCAAAGGCACCAAAGATGCAGATGACGACCACAGCATACACGTACCAGGGCATCCCGACAAAAAATGATTTGATGCCGGATAGCGCATCACCGACAGACTCAAACGTGTCAGTGATCATGCCGAGGAAGGTAGCACCGATACTACCCCAGAAGCCCGCCCACGTCCAACGAACCTGCTGCACGATCGGAGTAGCCGTGCGCGGCGCA
>LNFM01007957.1_pt1 | contig 16267 bp, 14 predicted proteins | sample 596031 | NCBI WGS metagenome assembly LNFM01 (sample SAMN04254537, study PRJNA301005) | activated carbon metagenome | isolation source: dual media filters at the Ann Arbor, Michigan drinking water treatment plant | place: USA: Ann Arbor
CGAGCAGCGGCGCCGAGCCGCCGGTGCTGGCGGTCGAGCCGTGGAAATTGAACTCCGGCCGGTCCATGGCCTCGAAGGCCGCGACCAGCACCGGGAAATGCTCCGGCAGGCAACCCGCCATCACGGCATTGACCGCCGCCGAATGCAGCGAGAGGTCGAGCCCGGTCGCGGGATGGTGGGAGATCACGGTCTCGGCCGGCCTGGTGTCGGCGGCCAGCATCGCTTTCACCCGCGAGACTTCGGGCGGAACGACCGGCAGGCCGTCGGTCCAGCCCTGCTCGTAGCAGAAGTCGATGGCGGCGAGCAGGTCGTCCGGCGCCTCGTGGATGCGGGGAGCGACTGCCGCCATTCTTACAGGTACTTGGCCGGGCGGATGATCGCCCGCCACATGTGGGCGACCGGGCTGTTGTCGAAGCCGAGGCCCTGGCTGGGCTGGCGGAAGTTGCGGCCGATGATGTCGGTGAATTCCTCCAGCTCGACATGCACGTTGGGATCGAACGAGTAGATGTCGTTCACGGTGATCATGCGGCCCGACATGTACCACTTGTGGCTCTTCATCCGCTTATAATCTTCGTCGATGTACGGGTCGGTCTCGTAATCGGCACCGAAGAGCGTGATGTAGGCCTCGGGATATTCGTAGCCGACCGATTCATCGGCATAGAAGCGCAGCACTTGGTGGGCACGGATCGCCCAGGTCACTTCCTCGTCGACGTAGGGCTCGACGAGCTGGGCGCCCCAGTAGCCGTGGTCGCCGCGGATGAAACCGACGCCGGCAATATCGTGCAGCAGGCAGGCCAGCACCATCTTCTCGGGCAGCCCGTTCTTGACGGCGTGCCGCGCGCTCTGCAGCAGGTGCGCGGAGGGGCCGAAGCGGTACTTGAAGAAATCGATCAGCGTCGGCTTCTCCGGCATCGCCGGCAGGCGCGGATCATTTCCCATCAACACGCGCGCATTGGGATTGGCATTTAACTGCGGCACGACACTGCCCGGCGAGCTCATGTCGCCCTCGGCCCAAGTGTGAAGCCGTGACTTCACGACGATGTAGTCGAGGTCGCGCGCCATCTTCTCTTCGAGAGCGTCGGCACGCTGCGACAGGGTCATGGTGTCAGTCATGGCGATCTCCTCGATGGGCCTCTTGGAGGGCTGCCGTCAGCCTAGCACAACCTTCAGTGTGCTAGCAGAAGAGGCACCGGGCAGGAAGCGATCACCTTCGCGGTGGCGCCGCCCAGGCCCAGGAAGTTCGTGAGCCCGCCATGGCCGTAGGCGCCCATCACCAGGAGGTCGGCGCCTTTGTCCCTGGTGTACTCCAGCAAGGCGCGACCGCGGGCGCGGCCGGTGATGTCGCCGTGATCCACGGTCTCCACGGTGGCATCGACGCCGTGGCGACCGAGCGTGCGCAGCAGGAAGGGCATACCGAGTTCGTCGGGCGAGGCGTCGGCGACCAGGATCGTGACCTTGGCCGCGTGAGCCAGGAACGGCAGGGCAAAGCCCGCGGCTCGCGCCGCCTGGGCGCTGCCGTTCCAGGCGACCACGACGGACGCGAACCCGCCCTTTCCCACGTTGGGTGGAGCGACGACGACCGGGCCCGCGCAATCGTAGATTGCGGCTTTCACCGTATCTGGCGCGATGTTTTCGGCGTCGAAGCTCGGCCGGCCGACCAGAACCAGGTTGGCGAAGCGTCCCATGCGGACCAGCTGATCGCGCGTGACGGCGTGGCCGCCGGTGAAGGTGGCGCCCGCCAGTGGCGCAAGCAGCTCCTTGTAGGCGCGCTCGGACTCGCGCGCGCGCGAATTCAGGCGATCGTCGGCCACGCGCTTCATGAACGGCATGGCCTGGCCTGCGATATCGGCATCGCCGGGACGGGTCTCCGAGTAATGGACCGCATCCACGGTGCCGCCGAACATCGACGCGATCCGGTGGGCGAGCCGAAAGGAGATCGCCGCTTCCGGGCCGCCCTCGGAGATCGCGAGTATCGATTTGTACATCAGACCTTCTCGACCTCGCCGCCGGCATCGACCCAGCCCTTGAAGCCGCCGAGGTTGCGCACGTTGGTGTAGCCCATGTCCTTCAACGTCTTGCCGACGAGCGCCGAGCGGCCGCCGGAGGCGCAATAGGTCACGACCGTCTTGGACTTGTCGAAGGACTTGTCGTGCATGGGTGAGGCGGAATCGGCGCGAAACTCCACGAGACCGCGCGGCACGGCGACGGCGCCCGGCACCTTGCCTGAGGTCGCGACCTCGGCCGGCTCGCGGACATCGAGAAACAGCACGTCGGCGCGACCGACCAGGCCCTTGGCCTCGTCGGGGCCGATGCGCGGCACGGCGGCGTCGGCTTCGGCCAGCATCGATTGGACGGTTTTCATGCGATTTACTCCGGATTGAAAATTCAGCTCAGGAACCCGCCATCGACCACCAGCGGGCTGCCGATCATAGCCGAAGCCGCATCAGAGCAAAGGAAGAGCACGGCATTCGCCACCTCGTCCGGCGAGGCGATCTTTCCGCGCGGCGTCATGCCGGTGATGGCGGCGGCGAACTTCGGATCGGCCGCCATCCATTCGGCGATGGGCGGCGTCTCGACCCAACCCGGCGCCACCGCCGCGATGCGTACGCCGCTCGCGGCATACTGGCGGGCAGCACTATTGGTGAGGCCCAGCACGCCATGCTTGGCCGCAGCATAGGCGCCACCGCCCGGGATCGAATGGCCGCGCAGCCCGTAGATCGACGACATGTTGACGATGACACCGCGTTTGGCCGCCAGCATGGGCGGAAGCTGGTGACGCATGCAGAGGAAGACCGACGTCAGATAGCCATCGATGGTCCGGCGCCAGCTTTCCTCGCTCATCTCGGCAATCGGCGCGACGTCTTCGTTGCCGATGCTGCCGCCATTGTTGAAGGCGTAGTCGAGACGGCCGTGACGCTCGACGATCGTTTGGACCAAGCGCGCCACCGACTGGCCATCGGAAGTGTCGCTGGCGACCCATGACGCCGACGCGCCATCTCCAAATGTCTCGAGTGCCGCCTGTGCGCGCTTCTCGTTGCGGCTGGTGAGCACAATCGTGGCGCCCTCGCGAGCAAAGCCCCGGGCCGCCGCGAGCCCGATGCCGCTGGTGCCGCCGGTCACGAGGGCAACCTTGCCCTTCATTTCCGGGTAGCGGCGAACCTGCTGGCCGTCAGTTGTCATCGATCAAAGCCCGGCACGGCGAGCGGCGCGAAACCGGAAGACGATGAAGGCGGCCGTGCCCACGGCGATGGCGTAGTTGAGGTAGATGTAATAGGGCGTAAACCTGCCTAGGCTGTAGAATCGGCGATCCAGTTCCACCAGCAACAGGGCCCCCAGGCTGGCGGCGAAGAGCACCAGCGCCCATCGCGGGGCGGACTTGTCGATCGTCTGGCAGGTGCGCCGGACGTCCGCCAGCAGGCGCGTGGTATCGAGCTTCATCGTTCCTCCCCCGGACATCCGAAGCGGGAGTTTATCTCTCTGCCGGGCGGATCGGCCAGAGGCCGCGAGGTTGTTTCGGCTGCCTCGATGTTCCAGTCTCGGCCAATAGAAGCGCGATCAGGGGAAGCGATGAAGGTCAAATCGTATGAAGTCTTCCAATGCGACGCCGGCTGGCGGACCTTCTCCTTCCTGAAACTGGTCACCGACGACGGCATCGCCGGTTGGTCGGAATACAACGAGAGTTTCGGCAGTCCCGGCCTGTCGGCGGTGATCGACGTGCTGATGCCGAACGTGGTCGGTATGGACCCGATGGCGCTCGAGCTGATCAATGCCGTTCTCGCCACCAAGTCGACCCAGTCGCGGGGCGGCGTCGTGCGCCAGGCGATCGCGGCGATCGAGAACGCGCTGCTCGACATCAAGGGCAAGGCGCTGGACGTCCCCGTCTATCAGCTGTTCGGCGGCAAGCTGCGCGACCGTATCCCGGTCTACTGGTCGCACTGCGGCTCCTACCGGATGCGCAATGCCGAGCTGGTCGGCACACCACCCGTCAAGACCTACGACGACATGACCGCGGTAGGCCGCGAGGTGAAGGCCCGCGGCTTCTCGGCGCTGAAGACCAACATCGCCATCGAGATGGACGGGCAGATCAGCGCCTATCGGCCGGGCTTCGTCGTGGGCCGAGGCTTTCCCGAGCGCAACTGGGATGCCTTCATCGCCCGCAGCGCCGCCAAGACCGTGGAAGCCTTCCGTCAGGGTTGCGGGCCCGACGTCGGCATCATGCTCGACCTCAACTTCCACTTCCGCACCGAAGGCTTTAGGCGGATCGCCGAAGCCGTCGCGCCGACCCAACTCACCTGGCTGGAACTCGACGCACACGATCCGAAGTCGATTGCCCTCATCCGCCGCGACGCGCCCTGCCCGATCGCCTCGGGCGAGACGCTGCTCGAACGCCGCGATTTCCGACCCTACCTCGAGGCTTATGCCTTCGACACGGCTATCGTCGATGTCATCTGGAACGGCTTCTACGAGTCGCTGAAGATCGCGGCTATGGCGGAAGTCTACGAGGTCAACGTGGCGCCGCATAACTTCTATGGCCATCTCGCCAGCGCCATCAGCGCGCATTTCTGTGCCGCGGTTCCCAATTTCCGCATCATGGAGATCGACATCGACAGCGTGACGTGGCGCGACGATTTCGTGAAGACTCCACCCGTCATCGAGAATGGCGATTACATCCTGCCGACAGGTCCGGGCTGGGGTGTCGAGGTCAACGAAGCCGGATTGAAAGCGCATCCCGTCAAGCGCGGGTGAGGATCACCACTGACCGAAGAAGACACCGGCTTTCTTGTGGGTGGCGGTGCGCTGGGCGACGTAAGCATCGTCGACGGTAACCCTCGTCTTGCGCGCCTTCAGCCACGCCCCGAGCCGCTCCTCCATCTCGTGGCAGACGGGCGCGCAGGCCTCGTCGGCACCGAGATCGCGGCGCTCCTGCGGATCGTTGGCGAGATCGAACAGCATCGGCCTGAAGTCCTGCCACCACACGTATTTCCAGCGATCGGTCCGGACCATGATGGCGCGGCATTCGCCTGGCTTGCGCTTCAGGATCAGCCGTGCCTGGCGAAAGGAATAGTCGAGCTCTGAAAAGACGGCATCGCGCCAGGTGTCGAGGTGGATCCGGCGCGTGAGCGGGACCAGCGACCGACCCTCGACGAGATGGTCATGCGGCGGCAAACCCAACGCCTCGAGCATGGTCGGCACGACGTCGACCGCCTCGACGAACCTTTCATCGACGGTGCCGCGTGTAGAGTCGGCGTCGGGGTCGGGATCGACGACGATGAAGGGCACGCGTAGCGCCTCCTCGTAGAACATCTCCTTTTCGCCCAGCCAATGGTCGCCTTGGAAATCGCCATGGTCGGAAGTGAAGAAGATCAGCGTGTCGTCGAGGCGCCCGCTCTTTTCCATGTGGGCGAAGAGGCGGCCGAGCCAATCGTCGAGCTGTTTGATCAGGCCCATGTAGGCCGGACGCACGATCCCGGGCGCCTCGGGCCGCGAGAAGGAGATCGATTCCTCGTGCTCACGGTAGGCGGCCAGCACGGGATGCTCATCCACCCGCTCCTGCTCGTCGCGGTTCAACGGCAGCGTGTCGGCGGCGCCGTACATATTGTGATAGGGCGCCGGCGCCATGTAGGGCCAATGCGGCTTCACGTACGAGAGATGCAGGCACCAGGGCTTGTCGCCCTGCTCGTCCATGAAGCGCATGGCCTCACGTGTCATGTACGCGGTCTCGGAATGCTCTTCCTTGACGCGCGCCGGGAGGTGGACGTTGCGCATGTGCCAGCCTGAAAGCGTGTCGCCGTTCGGCCCATCGGCCGCGATCACATAGTCGGTCCAGGGATCGTCGGAGTTGTAGCCGTGCTTTCGGAGATAGTCGGGGTAGCCGCTCTCCTTGCCCGGCGGATGGTGGCCGTCGTAACGATCGATCTCCTCGAAGCGGCCGGCACGCAGCAGCGCTTCGAGCGCCGAACCGCCTTCGATGCCGTAGCGCTCAAGCCCTTCGAGATCGGGCATGACGTGGGTCTTGCCGGCCAATGCCACTTTTATACCGGCGGGGGTCAGGTAGTCGCCGATGGTCTTCTCCCGCAAGCTGAGCGGCACGCGATTCCAGGTAGCACCGTGAGAGAACATGTAGCGGCCGGTGTAGTAGCTCATGCGGCTTGGCCCGCAGACACCCGACTGAACGTAAGCGCGCGGGAAGCGCACGCCGCGCCTGGCCAGCGCATCGATTGCGGGAGTCTGCAGGTGTGGATGGCCGGCGCACGACAGGTGGTCGGCGCGCAACTGGTCGCACATGATGAAGAGAACGTTCTTGACCTTGCCCACGGCGATTTTCCTCTTGCTTGTCATCCTGAGCGAAGCGAAGGATCCTTCACTTCGTTCAGGATGACATCTTCATATGACTGACTCCATCCGCGATATCCTCGATTTCTGGTTCCTGCCGCTGGACCATCCCGACCACGGCAAGCCTCGGGAGATCTGGTGGCGCAGCACCGCCGATTTCGACGCCGAGACGGTGGCGCGCTTCGGCGGCCGCATCGAGCAGGCGGTGGCGGGCGGGCTCGATGCCTGGCGGGACTCGCCCGAGGGCGCGTTGGCGCTGATCCTTCTGTGCGACCAATTCCCGCGCAACTGCTTCCGCAAGACGGCACGCGCTTTCTCGGGCGATGCCAAGGCGCTGGAGACGGCGCGGCTTTCGCTCGCCCGCTTCTATCCCGTGGGCTTCGGGACCAACCACCGGCTCTTCTTCTACATGCCGTTCGGCCACAGCGAAGTGCTGGCCGATCAGCTCATGGCCTGCGCGCTTTTCGACACGATCGGGGGTGAGGAAAACCTGAGATCGGCGGCCGAACACCGCGATGTCGTCGCCCGCTTCGGCCGCTTCCCGCATCGCAACGAGGTGCTGGGCCGCACGAGCACACCCGATGAGCTCGTCTATCTCCAGGACGCTAAGCGCTACGGCCAATGATCTCGCGGTAAAGCTCTGCCGTCGCCGCGTCGAAGCAGCAGAAGATGATCCGCTCGGGCATGCGGATCATGCGGGCTTCCTGCACGGCGATCTCCGCCGCGGGCTTTTTCGGGTAGCCGTAGACGCCGGTCGAAATGGCGGGAAAGGCGATTCTACCAAGACCATGCACGACGGCGAGCGCCACGCTGTTGCGGTAGCAGCGCGCAAGCAGTTCGGGTTCACCGGAGGTGCCGCCGCGCCACACCGGCCCCACGGTATGGATCACGTAACGTGCCTTGAGCCGGTAGCCTTTGGTGATCCTGGCCTTGCCAGTGGGGCAGCCGCCCAGGGTCCGGCATTCAACGAGCAACTCGGGGCCTGCAGCTCGATGAATTGCGCCATCCACGCCACCACCACCCAAAAGACTTTCGTTGGCGGCGTTCACGATGACATCGACATCGAGGCGCGTGATGTCGCCTTCGACGATCTCGATGCTGTTCACTGTTACCAGTAGCGAACCGGGCCGGTGTCGAGGTGGACGAAGCCGGAACGCGGATAGAAGCCGACGCCACCCATGTTGAGCGACCGCGCGGCCTGGCGGATCTTGAACACCGGCACGCCGGGGAAGCGGATGTCCATGGCGTTGCCGTTCATATGCTGGCTGTCGCGCGCCACGCCGCGGCTGACGCTGGCCAGCCAGGCGTTGGTGGCTGGCGAACGGAAAGCCGACAGGACCTCGATCGAGCCGCCGTACCCCACGATCTGCATCGTGTGCCACAGCACGTCGAACAGCAGCGGGTCCATCTCGGTCTTTAGATTGTCGCGGCTGTCGCGGAGGAAGTGGTTCAGCTTGTCGAGCGCGTCGCGGTGATAGGCGCCGTTCGACCAATAGGTGACAGTGATCGTCTCCTGGGTGTTGAAGCTGACCAGGCTGAGGCTGCGCGGGCTCACCGTGTCGAGCGGCGGAGGCGGGCCGGGTGGCTGCGCCGGCGCAAACCCGCCGTACCGGGCAGCACGCAGGGTCTCGGGCGTCGCGCGTTGCGGCGTGCTGCGCTGCGCCGTCGGCGCGACAGCGGCTTTTTGGGCGGTGACTTTGTTGGCGGGTGCTGCCGTCTTCGCGCCAGCCGGCGTCTTCTTCTTCGTAGCAGGATCGGCCGACGTGCCGCGCAGGACCTCAGGCGTGACCGATCCCGCGGGATTGGTCTGGGCGGCACTGGTACCGGCAAATGCCAGCATGGCCACCAGGCTCAATACATAAAACCGCATCCCCGCCCCGGGTTGTTGCATTTTTATCACAGCCGCTCTTATCAGAGACCTACGCGTGACTCAAAGTGAAATTCCCGGGCCTTGGCCTCTCCAGATTGGGGCCCGCCAGCTTGGGCCATGGCCAGCCCGACGACCTCACCCACCATGCAGAGAGTGGGACCCTGCAGGTGCGCTCGCAGTGCCAGACGCTCGATGGTGGCCAGTGTGCCGACGACGCGGCGCTCGCGGTCGGTCGTGCCGTTCTCGATCAAGGCAACCGGCGTCGAGGACGGCAGGCCGTGGGCGACAAGCTGGCTCGCGATCGCCAACAACGAATTCGCGCCCATATAGATCACGACCGTCTGGCGCGGTCGCGCCAGCATCGGCCAGTCGAGATCGACGCTGCCGTTCTTGAGATGGCCGGTCACGAAGACGCAGGCTTGGGCGTGATCGCGATGCGTCAGCGGAATGCCGGCGCTGGCCGCACAGCCCAGCGCCGCCGTGATGCCGGGCACGACCTCGACGGCGACGCCAGCACGGGCGAGTGCTTCTATCTCCTCACCACCACGGCCAAACACGAACGGATCACCACCCTTCAACCGCACGACGCTCTTGCCGGCGCGCGCCAGTGCCACCAGGCGTTGGTGGATCTCGTCCTGCGACAGGCAGTGGTTCGCACGACGCTTGCCGACGTAGATTCGTTCGGCATCGCGCCTCGCCATGGCCAGCACGTCGGTCGAGACCAGGCGGTCGTAGACCACGACATCCGCGCGCTGCAGCAGCCGGTGGGCCTTCATGGTCAGCAGATCGGGATCGCCAGGGCCGGCGCCTACGAGATGCACCATGCCGGTTGTGGGCCCGGTCTCGCGGCGCGAGCCGTCGAGCAGCCGGATCAATTCACGTCGGGCCCCGATCTCGTCACCGGCCAGTGCCAGTTCAGCGATGCGGCCCTCGAACACGCGATCCCAGAAGCGGCGGCGCGTGCGCGGCTGGTCGAGCGTGCGGCGTACCTGCTCACGGAAGACTTCGGCGAAGCGTGCGAGGCGGCCGATTGCGGCCGGCATCGTCCGCTCGATTTCCGCCCGAAGCCGCCGCGCCAGCGCCGGCGCGGCACCGCCGGTCGAGATGGCGATGGTGATCGGCGATCGATCGACGATGGCGGGCATGATGAAACTGGAGAGCTTCGGCCGGTCAACGACGTTCACCGGCAGGCAGCGTTGCTGGGCAGCGAGTGAGACACGCGCCTGCAACGCCTCGTCGTCGCTCGCGACCACGACCAGCGACACGCCGGCGAGATCCACCTCGTCGAAGGCGCGGCCCGCCCACGAGATGCGGCCTTCGTCGATCAACTGGGAGATCTCGCCCACGACCGTGTCGGCAATGAGTGTCACCTGAGCGCCTGCCGACAGCAGCAGCTCGACCTTGCGCGCCGCCGCCTCGGTGCCGCCGGCCACCAGTGCGCGGCGGCCCTGCAGGGACATGAACAGGGGGAAAGTCTGCATCACGCGGCCTTTTCGAGGCGTGCGGCCCGCAGGAGCGCACGCAGTTCGGGGCGGCACGAGCCGCAATTGGTGCCAGCCTGCGTGGCGGCGCCCAGGGCAGCGAGTGAAACGGCGCCGTTGTCGATGGCCGCCGTCACGGCAGCCATCGATACGCCGAAGCACGCACAGACCTCGCCCCCGCGATCCGTGGCATTGCCGCCATGCAGCAATACATTGCGCTCTTCAATGGAGAGGCGGTCCACTGCCATGAACGGTGCGAAGCGATCATGCGCCCGCTCGTCATGCGAGGGGTCGAGCACGAGAACGGCTTCGAGTCGACCATCAGCAATCACCGCACCCATGCCCTGCTCGCCCACGAGCCATGGCCCGGGATTGGTGGCGCGCACCGCAGCCGACAGCGCCTGTCGTGCGACGCCGAACGGCTGCTCGCCCGCCAAAAGGTAGGTGTGATAGCCGGCGCCCCGCGCTCGCGCCCAGTAGGCGATCTCAGGCAGCATCACCGGCCTGCGAGCGAGAATCGTGCCATGCCAACGCATATCTAGCCGGCGAATTTCGACGGGTGTGTGCTTAAGCTCGGGTTGGCCGGAGATCGGATCGACCGCAGGATTGACAGCGGCGTTGATGGCCCCGGCGCGCGAGACCTGCGCCGTCCAGTGCATGGGCGCAAAAGCATCGCCGATGCGTAGGGAGTCCGTAAGGTGGACGCGGAGTGCCGCGCGGCCCCAGTCGCTCGTCACCTCGGCGATGTCGCCATTGCCCAGACCGCGCGCGATTGCATCGCCGGGATGCATCTCGATCAAGGGCTCCGGCCGATGGCCGGCCAGACGGACGGACTTCCCGGTGCGAGTCATCGTATGCCACTGGTCGCGGACGCGACCGGTGTTCAGCCGCAGCGGTCGCTCGGCATCCGGCGCATGCATGGGAGGGCGCGGCGCCGTCGCGATGAAGCGCGCGCGGCGGTCGCCGTGGAAGAAGCCGCCATCGGCGAAGAAGCGCCCGTCTGGCGTCTCGCCTGCCCGAGTTCCGTTGACAGTGGCGGGCCACACGAACGGCGCGAGCCTGTCGTAGGCCTCATCGTCGAGAACGGCATAGGCGCCGATGTCGAAATCGCGGCGTCCATCGTTCTCGAAGGCCGAGAGGGCGGCGTGCTCGCGGAAGATGTCGGCGACGCCGGTCCAGGAAAATGCCTCGTCGTATCCCAGGCGTCGCGCGACCTCGGCCAGGATCCACCAGTCCTGCCGCGCTTCACCCGGTGCGGGGAGGAACGGGCGCTGACGCGAGATGCCGCGTTCGGAGTTGGTAACGGTGCCGTTCTTCTCGGCCCAGGCGAGCGCCGGCAAGCGGATGCGGCAGGCATCGACGGTGTCGCTGGCGCGCACCGCTTCCGAAACAATGGACAGCTCGCAGGCCTTCAGCGCCGCGCGGACGGCCTCGGCGTCGGGCAGGCTGGCAACCGGGTTGGTTGCCATGATCCATACTGCCTTTATGCGGCCGGACTTCACCGCGTCGAACAGCTCGACCGCCTTCAGCCCGGGCCGCTTCGCCATGCCGGGGCTGCGCCAGAAGCGGCCAACCCGGTCCACATCCTCGATGGCGAAGTCCATGTGTGCCGCCAGCGTGTTGCTGAGCGCGCCAACCTCGCGGCCGCCCATGGCGTTGGGCTGGCCAGTAATCGAGAACGGCCCCATGCCGGGCCGGCCGATGCGCCCGGTCAGCAGATGACAGTTGATGATGGCGTTCACCTTGTCGACGCCGGCGCTCGACTGGTTCACGCCCTGCGAATAGAGCGTCACCGTCTTCTCGGCGCGGGCGAACCACTCGACGAAGGTGGAAACGTCGGCCGGAGGCAGGTCGCACTGCGCAAGATTGCTGGCGTGTGCAGCGATCAGCGCCTCTTCGAAACCCGCGGTATGCCGCTGGACATACTGCTTCGCCGTGACGCCGCGGCGGTGCAGTTCGGCCAGCAGGCCGTTGAACAGCGCCACGTCGCTGCCTGGACGAAGCGCCAGATGCAGGTCGGCGATCTCGCAGGTGTCCGTGCGGCGCGGATCGATCACCACGATGTTCATCCCGGGCCGCGCGCGCTTGGCGGCTTCGAGACGCTGGAACAGCACGGGATGGCACCAGGCGAGATTGCTGCCGACCAACACCACGAGGTCGGCCAACTCGAAATCCTCGTAGAGGCCGGGCACCGTGTCGCTGCCGAAGGCACGCTTGTGACCCGCGACGGACGAGGCCATGCAGAGCCTGGAATTGGTGTCGATGTTGGCGGTGCCGAGGAAGCCCTTTATGAGCTTGTTGGCGGCGTAATAGTCCTCGGTGAGGAGCTGGCCCGAGACATAGAACGCCACCGCATCAGGCCCATGTTCGGCGATGACGTCACGAAAACCGTTGGCCACCGTGTCGAGCGCCGTCTCCCAAGGGACGCGCCGGCCATCGATCTCGGGATGAAGCAGCCGGTCCTCGAGTGACAGCGTCTCACCCAGCGCCGCACCCTTGGAGCAGATCCGGCCGCGATTGGCCGGATGGTCCTTGTCGCCCGCAATCTCGGCCCCGCCGCGCCCGTCGGGCGTCGCCACGATGCCGCAACCGACGCCGCAATAGGGGCAAGTGGTGTGCACCATCGTTCGTTCAGTAGACGTCGCGCTGGTATCGGCTGGCCTTGGCGAGCCCGTCGAGCCAACTCTTGGCCTCGGCCACGCTCTTGCCGCCGTGCTCGGCCGCGATCTTCAGCAGAGTGTCCTCGACATCCTTGGCCATGCGCTTGGCATCGCCGCAGACATAGAAGTGGGCACCCTCCTCCAGCCATTTCCACAGCTCTGCCGCGCTCTCGGCCATGCGGGTCTGGACGTAGATCTTCTCGGCCTGGTCGCGCGAGAAGGCTAGGTCGAGCCGATCGATCAGCCCGCGGCGGTGCCAATCCAGGATCTGGTCTTCGTAGAGGAAATCGGTGACGCGCTTCTGGTCACCGAAGAACAACCAGTTACGGCCTTTCGCTCCCCTCGCCTCGCGCTCCTCGAGGAAGGCACGGAAAGGCGCGATGCCGGTGCCAGGCCCGACCATGATGGCCGGTGCATTGTCGTCGGCCGGAGGCGCGAAGCCATGGCTCTTCTGGACGAAGACCGGAATGACGTCGCCCGGCTTGGCGAAGTCGGCGAGATAGCAGGAACCGATGCCTGTGCGTGTGCGGTCGTTGTTGTCCCAGCGCACCGCCGACACCGTGAGATGGACTTCGCGCGGATGGGCCTTCGACGACGATGCGATCGAATAGAGCCGGGGTTGCAGGCGGTCGAGTGACATCAGCAGACCGGGCAGCGACGGCGACACCGACGGAAAGGCATGCAGGAGATCGAGCAGATCGGCATCGGCCAACTCCGGCGGACCGTTGCCGTCGGCCAGCGCCTGCAGCTTGAGTGCCTCCTCGCCGTTGAAGGCGCGGGTCGCAAGAAACAGCATGCACTCGTCGCTGGGCCGGGCGATGTCGACCTTGCTCAGGAGGACTTGGCGCAGCGGCAAGGCCTCTCCATCGAAGGCCACCATCTCCTCGCCGGTGGCGCCGACGCGATCGAGCACGGCCTGAACCAGCTGCGGGTTCTTGCGGGCGAAGACGCCCAGGCTGTCGCCGGCTTCATAGGTCACGTCGGTGGTCGAGAGGTCCAGCACCACGTGGCGCACGTCCTTCTCGGAGCCGGGACGGTTGAGCGGATGAGCGTCGACCAGCGTGGCAAGGGCGGGCCGGTCGCGCGAGAAGCCGTGGACGCCAGCGGGCTTGGCAACCGGCGCCGAGGCCGGCGTGCCGCGTTCGCCTTCCAGTGCCGAGACCAACTCCTTCACCTTACGCTGGGTTTCCTTGCCGCCCGGCACGCAGCGGCCCATATCGGCATCGGCGCCTGACCACACGGCCTCGGCATAGGTCTGGCAGAGATAGCCGCACTGGCCGCAATCGAGCTGCGCCATGGCCGCCATCAGCTTGCGTTCGGGCTTCGCCTCCTTCGCGAGCTCCATTCGCTCCGGCAGCGCGAGCGCCGCGTCGTGCCAGGGGAAATCCTCGGGCTCGGCCGGCTCGGCACTCTCGCCGGCCGCCGTCTCGGCCACGCCGAGATAGGCCGAGAAGAAGCCGTTCAACCAAGCGCGCTGCTCACCCGAAAAGGGTGCGTTCTCCGGAATGAGCGACGGCAGGGGCGACATAGCGTTCATTTGGGGGCGTTCATGCCGCCAGCGCCCGCACCGGCGCCGAGTCGGCGAGTTTGCGCAACTGGGCGATCTCGTGCCGACGGCAGAATTCGAAGAACGACTCGGCCGGAGCCTGTCGATGCTCGAGATAGGCCGCGAGCAGACGCTCCAGCAGCGGCGGCAGATCGTCGAACGCGACCGACTGCGCATACTCGCGCGCCATCGCCTGCTCGGCGGTCGAGGCGGCACCGCCACCGATATAGACGTGATAGCCCTCAACGCTGCCCTCGCCGCGATCGACCTTGGCGGCCAGCAGCCCGATATCGCCGACATAGTGCTGGGCGCAGGAATGATGGCAGCCGGTGAGATGGATGTTCACCGGCGCGTCGATGGCCACACGCGCTTCCAGATAGTCGGCCAACTTCAGCGCATGGCCCTTGGTATTAGAGGCCGCGAACTTGCAGCCGGCATTGCCGGTGCAGGCGACGAGGCCACGACGGATGGCGCTGGCCTCGATCCCGAGACCTAGCGCGTTGATGGCCGCGATGCAGATGCCGACGTCTCGGTCGGCCACATCCGAGATCAGCAGGTTCTGCCACACGGTGAAGCGCAGCGTGCCGCTGCCGAAACGTTCGGCGATCTGGGCGATACCGCGCATCTGCTCGGAGGTGATCCGGCCCACCGGCAGCACCAGGCCGAGATAGTTGAGTCCCGGCTGCTTCTGCCCGTGGACGCCGACATGGCCGTGCTTGTCGGCCAGCACGCGCGGCGTGATTTCGGTGCCGGCCGAGCGCGGAAGCGGCTTGCCGTATTCCCTCTCGACTTCCGCGACGAACGCCTCGCGACCCATGCGGTCGATCACGTATTTCAGTCGCGCTTTGGCGCGATTGGTGCGATCTCCATGGACGGCGAAGGCGCGCACGACCGCGCCGGCCACGATCACGCATTCCTCGGGCTTCAGCAAAACACCGGTCTCGAAAGCGAAGTCGAGATGGCCGGTGATGCCGCCCAACTGGAGTCGAAAATAGACACCCGGCTCGAACCCGACGCCGCCGGTCACCTCCGTCGCCACGAAGCCGATGTCGTTGGTGTCTTCCAGCAACGGCACGCGGCCGCCACCGTCGAAGGCGATGTTGAACTTGCGCGGCAGGCCGTACATCTCGCGATGATTGAGGATGTAGTGGTGCATGGCACGGCAGAGCGGCCGCGTGTCGTAGAGCTCCTGCGGATCGATGCCGGCCGTCGGGCTGCCGGTGATGTTGCGGATATTGTCGGCGCCGGAGCCGCGCGAGGTGAGGCCGAGATCCTGCACGGCCAGCAGCAGATCGACGGCATGGCGCGCCGGGATCTCGCGGATCTGCAGGTTGGCGCGCGTCGTCACGTCGGCGTAGCCGCCGCCGAAGGAGTCGGCCGCATTCGCCAGCCCCTGCATCTGGCCCGACGTCAGGATGCCGTTGGGGATGCGCAGCCGGCACATGAAGGAATCCTGCGCCGGCGCGACGTAGAACAGACCCTGGTACTTGGTGAGGAAGACGTCGATGCCCTTGGGAAACCGTCCGGCCTCGGCGCGGCCTACTACCTCGTCCCAGCGATCGAGCGGATGACGCGCGCGCTTGGCGGTTTCCTCGGCGACCAGCTTGCCGCCCGCCGCAATCGTGCGGTCCTGGGCGGCGTGTTGCAGGGCATCAGGACCAATGGGCGTGGCGGCCGGCACGCCGGCAGAGCGGCCCGCCAGTCTGTCGGCTGCCTTGCGCGCTTCGATGCCGCTGACGAAGCCCTGCAGCCATTGCTTCTGCTGGTCGTCAAAGTCGCTCATGTCGCTCTTCAGGCCGCTGCCCGCGCCGGAACGCGGTGGCGCGCGTAGAGGAACTCCAGCACGGCCGCCCGGCAGCGCGCATATTCTGGATCGGCCGCGAGCTCGAGCCGGCGGCGCGGCCGCGGCAGATCGATGGCCAGGATCTCGCCAATGGTGGCGGCGGGGCCATTGGTCATCATGACCACGCGATCCGACAGCAGCACCGCCTCATCAACGTCGTGGGTGATCATCAGCACGGTGTTGCCGAGCTTGGCGTGGATCTCCATCACGCTGTCCTGCAGATGGGCGCGGGTCAGGGCATCGAGCGCGCCGAACGGCTCATCCATCAGCAGCACCTTGGGCTGCATGGCGAGCGCCCGGGCAATGCCGACGCGCTGCTTCATGCCACCCGAGATCTCGTGCGGGCGCTTGTCCTTTGCCTGGGCCATCTGCACCAGTTCGAGATTGTGCATGACCCATTCATGGCGCTCGGCCTTGTTCTTGCCCGCCTCCCTGGAGTGGCCGAACACCTTGTCGACGGCGATGGCGATGTTGCCGTAGACGGTGAGCCAGGGCAGCAGCGAGTGGTTCTGGAAGACGATGGCGCGGTCGGGA
>LNFM01013339.1_pt1 | contig 16262 bp, 13 predicted proteins | sample 596031 | NCBI WGS metagenome assembly LNFM01 (sample SAMN04254537, study PRJNA301005) | activated carbon metagenome | isolation source: dual media filters at the Ann Arbor, Michigan drinking water treatment plant | place: USA: Ann Arbor
CTCGACCTCTCGATCGACCCGGCGCGTACCGCCGAATTCCTCGCCCTGATCAAGGGCGTCGCCCCCGATACGCGCGCCTACGAAGGCTGCCGCCTGTTCGACATCTGGACCGATCAGGACAAGCCGGGCCACGTGTTCTTCTACGAAATCTGGGATTCACGCAGCCACCAGGAGAAGTATTTCGGCTGGCGCGTCGAGACCGGCCTCGTCGAGAAGATTGGCCCCTTCATGACCGCGCCGCCCGTCATCACCTACTACGACAAGTTCGACGGCTGAGCGGCATCACGGGCCGGCGCGCGGCACCTGCCGCGCGTTGAGGTTGCCTGACCGGCGCCATGTGCTGGAGGCCCTGGCTTACGTATTGACGTGCGCGGACTGCGTGTCGGCAAGGCGCGTCTCGCGGATGAGCTGTACGCGCTGGTGGGCGGCGTCGAGCGTGTAGCCGACCGCTTCGAGCACGTGCCCGCTGAGCTGCAGCGCGGCCTCGAGCGTTTCCGGCACCACGCGCTGCACGCCGGCCGCGCGCAGCGTCGCCGCATGCGCTTCGTCGCGTGCGCGGGCCAGCACCGGCAGTCCGGGCAGACGCTGACGCAGCTGGCGCGCGATGCCGATCGCGGCCTCGGGCTTGTCCAGCGTGATGACGACGGCAATCGCGGCGTCGGCGACGCCGCCCGCCAGCAGGTCCGGATGTTCCGCGTCGCCGAAGTACACCGGCGCGCCCGCCGCATGCAGGGCCGCGACGCGCGCCGAATCGCGGTCGATCGCCAGGTACGGAATGCCCTCGCGGTCGAGCACTTCGCCGAGCAGTTGCCCGACGCGGCCGAAGCCCGCGATCACGACGTGATCGGCGAGCGTCGGGATGCTCGCATCGGGCGTGCCGGCCGGCGCCGCCACGCTGAGGCGCCGGCCCAGCGTCGCGCCGAGCCGCGCCATCAATGGCGCGGCGAGCATGCTGAAGCCGACGACGATCAACATGAACTGCCCGACCTCGGGCCCCATCAGCCCGCGCGTCAGCGCAATGCCGATGACGATGAAAGCGAACTCGCCACCCTGGCCGAGCAGCAGGCCGCCTTCGACGGCTGCGCCCCAACGCAGGCCGAACAGCCGCATGGCGCCGGCCGTGACGACGAACTTCAGCGTATAGAGCCCGAGCACCGAAACCGGAATCCACAGCGGCTCCTCGCGCAGCGCGCGGAGATCGATGCCCATGCCGACGGCGAGAAAGAACAGGCCGATGAACAGGCCCTTGAACGGTTCGATGGTCAACGCGATCTGATGGCGGTAGGCGGTTTCGGCCAGCAGCAGGCCGGCGAGAAACGCGCCGAGCGCAAGCGACAGGCCTGCCGCCCAGGTCGCGGCGGCGGTGCCGAGCGTCACCAGCAGGGTCAGCGCCATGAACGCGTCCGGCTGGTGGCTCGCGGAGACGCGGTGGAACAGCGGCTGCACGAGACGGCGGCCGACCACCGCGATAAGCGCAATGGCCGCGACTGCCTTGCCGGCGGCGATCAGCAGCGCAGCCGCGAGCGACGACCCGACGTTGTCGCCGACATACTCGACGAGCACGAGCAGGGGCACGACCATCAGATCCTGCATCAGCAGCACGGCGAAACTGACGCGGCCGACCGGTGAGCCGAGCTCATGCCGCTCGGCGAGCAGCTGCATGACGATGGCAGTCGACGACAGGGCGAGCGCGAGCCCCAGCACGCTGGCGGCCGCCCAGCTGTTGCCGAACGCCTGGGCGAGGACTGCGATCAGGCCCGCGGTGACGAAAATCTGCACGCAGCCGAGACCGAACACCCAGCGCCGCAAGGCCCAGAGCTTGCTGACCGACATCTCGAGGCCCAGCGTGAACAGCAGGAACACGACGCCGAACTCGGCGATGCTCTTGGCACCGTCGACATCGGTGATCACGAGCTGGCGCAACAGCGCGTCGGCCGGCAGCAGGCTGGCAAAGCCGAACGGGCCGATCGCGGCGCCGACGATGAGGAACGCGAGCACCTGGCTGAAATGCAGACGCCGCACGAGCGGGATCAGGACGCCGGCGATTGCGCAGAACACCAGCAGTTCGCGCAGCAGCGGCAGACCCGTGTGCAGGGCCGGCGTCATCGGGTGTTCGAAAGTCCAGCGTGCATGGCTTCAAGCTACCCGACGACGGCACCGAATGCCATGCAGGCGGATCAAGTCTGCGGTGAGGCGTTGTTGAACCGGACTTTGTCACGGGACGTAAGCATGATGCCGTCGCTTGGCAATCTCGCTTAACATGCCGACTGAGGCAGACGCGGAACTTCCGCCTGCACCACGGTTCCCATTCGTCGCCGGTCCGTGATCCGGTTCACGACCGGATCCGACGTCCGAATCCCGCCCCGGTCCTGGTGACCAGACAGAGGTTGACTGAACATGGAAGCAGCGCCGCGCCGCGCGCGCCGGGCGAAATGGTGGATATTGCCGCTGCTGGCCGCGATCGGCGGCGGCGCGTACTGGTATCAGCAGAAATCCGCCAGTGAGGCCTCGGCGCCCGGCCCGGAGAGCTTCGTCACGATCGCGCAGGGCACGGTGGAGGAAGTCGTCACCGCACAGGGCAAGCTCGAACCGCGCGAGTACGTCGACGTCGGTGCCCAGGTGTCCGGGCAGGTCAAACGCATCCATGTCGAGATCGGCGATGTCGTCAAGAAGGGCCAGTTGCTGGCCGAGATCGACCCGCGCGTCTACGAGGCGCGCGTGCAGGCCAACGAGGCCAGGCTGCGCACGCTGCGCGCCCAGCTCGCCGAACAGCAGGCACAGATTCGACTGGCCGATCGCATCTATTCGCGCAACAAGCGCCTGATCGCCGAGCAGGCGGTCAGCCAGGAAGCACTCGAAGACAGCGAGACGAACTGGCGCGTCGCGCAGGCACGCGCCGATTCGCTGCGCGCGCAGATCGAAGAAGCCGAATCGACGCTCGACGGCGACCGCACCAACCTGACGTTCACGAAAATCTTCGCGCCGATGGACGGCACCGTGGTCCTGCAGAGCGCGCAGGAAGGGCAGACCCTGAACGCCGTGCAGCAGGCGCCCGTCATCGTGCAGCTCGCGAATCTCGATCGCATGACGGTGCGCGCGCAGGTCGCCGAGGCGGACGTGATGCGGATCACGCCCGGGCAGTCGGCATACTTCACGACGCTCGGCGCGATGGACGATCGCTGGCAGGGCGAAGTACGCCAGGTATTGCCCTCGCCCGAAGTGATCAATGAAGTGGTGCTCTACAACGCGCTGCTCGACGTCGACAACCGCGATCGACGCCTGATGACCGGCATGAGCGTACAGGTGTTCTTCGTGCTCGGTCGCGCCGAGGACAAGCCGCTGGTGCCGCTCGCGGCCCTCGGCGAGCGCGTGCCCGACGCCGACCAGGCCGGCGGCGAGGCGCACCGCGTGCAGGTGAAAACGGCCACAGGAATGGCGCCGCGCGTGGTGCAGGTCGGGATCCGGAACCGGCGCGTCGGCGCGGTGCTCGAGGGCCTCGAGGTCGGCGACGAAGTCCTGTTGCCGGGCGCCATGCCGGCCGCCGCGGCTGGCATGCCGAAGTTTCCGCCGCGGCTGTGAGCGCAGCCCCGCTGCTCGAACTCGACGCCGTGAGCCGCTTCTACGTGAGCGGCACCACGGTGGTTCGCGCGCTCGACGACTGTTCGCTGAAGATCTGGGCCGGCGAGTTCGTCGCCATCATGGGCCAGTCGGGTTCCGGCAAGTCGACGCTGATGAACGTGATCGGTTGCCTCGACCGGCCGACCGCCGGCCACTATCGCGTCAATGGCCAGGATGTCGCGAGCTTCGATGGCGACGGCCTCGCCGAACTTCGGCGCAACACCTTCGGCTTCATTTTCCAGCGCTACAACCTGCTCGCGAATGCGACTGCCGAGGAGAACGTCGAGATTCCCGCGGTGTACGCCGGCCTCGCGCGCGACGAGCGTCGGTCACGGGCGCGCGAGCTGCTCGTGCAGCTGGGGCTCGGTGAGCGCAGTCACCACCGGCCGACGGAACTCTCCGGCGGCCAGCAGCAGCGTGTGGCGATCGCGCGCGCGCTGATGAACGATCCGCCGGTGATCCTCGCCGACGAGCCGACCGGTGCGCTCGACAGCCGCAGCGGTCTCGAAGTGATGGCGTTGCTGAAGGAACTGCATGCGACCGGTCGCACGCTGATCCTCATCACCCACGACGAACACATCGCGAGCCAGGCCGAGCGCGTGATCAGGCTGCGCGATGGCCGGGTGATCGACGGCTTCGATGCGGTCGCGCCGACCACGCCGCGTCTGCCCTCGGCGCATCGCGGCGGCACCCCGGGTTTGCTGCCGGAGATCCTCGAGTCGACGAAGATGGCACTGCGCTCGCTGCGCGTGAACTTCTTTCGCACGGCGCTGACCCTCCTCGGCATCGTCATCGGCGTCGCGTCGGTGGTCACGATGCTCGCGATCGGCAGCGGCAGCACGAAGAAAGTCATGGAGCAGATTTCCGCGATGGGCACCAACCTGCTGATCGCGCGGCCGGGTGCGCTCGGCTTTCGTGGCGGCGGCGACATCGTGACGATGACACCCGACGATGCCGAGGCGATGACGGAGATCCCGAACGTCGACCTCGTGCTGCCCGAACGCAGCAGCCGCTATACCGCGCGCTTCGGCAACCTCGACTACATGACGACCGTCACCGGCGCATGGCCGTCGATGCCGGAGATGCGCGACTGGGCGCTGAGTGCGGGCTCGTTCTTCAACGATCGCGACCTCGCCGGCTACGCGCCGGTGACGGTGCTCGGCAGCACGGTCGTCAAACAGCTCTTTCCGAACGACGAAGATCCGATCGGGCGCTTCGTGCTCCTGCGCAACGTGCCCTTCGAGGTGATCGGCGTGCTGGCGCCGAAGGGCGCGTCGATGTTCGGCAGCGACCAGGACGATGTCGTCTTCATTCCGCTGAGCACGGGTCTCATCCGGCTGTTCGGCGGCGCGCACGTCCACAGCATCACGATGAAGGTCGCCGATCTGACGCGTATCGCGGAGACCGAGCAGGCCATCACGAAGCTGCTGCGCGAGCGCCATCGGATCGAGGATTTCAGTGTGCGCAACATGGCATCGATGATCGAAATGGCGACCGCCACGCAGAAGACCCTGACCTTGCTGCTCGGCGCGGTGGCGTTGATTTCGCTGATCGTCGGCGGCATCGGCGTGATGAACATCATGCTCGTCAGCGTCACCGAGCGCATGCGCGAAATTGGCGTGCGCGTGGCGACCGGCGCCCGCATGCGCGACATCATGCTGCAGTTCAACACCGAGGCCGCCGTGGTATGCATGATCGGCGGCGTGATTGGCGTGGCGCTCGGCATCGGCATCGGGCTGCTGCTGCGCGCGTTCGGCATCGACGTCCTGTTCTCACCGTGGCCGTCGGTCGGTGCGTTCGCCAGTGCGCTCGTCACGGGCCTCGTGTTCGGCTTCCTGCCCGCACGCAAGGCGGCGCGGCTCGACCCCGTCGTGGCGCTGGCGAGCGAATGAACGCCGTACACGCCCTGAAGATTGGCGGCATCGTGTCGCTCGCCATGGCGCTGGCGGCCTGCTCGCTGGTGCCGATGGACGGGCCGCCTGACCAGGCGCTGCCCGCGCAGTACAGCGACGGCGCGGGTGCCTCGGCGACGGCGACGTCGCTCGCCGACTGGTGGGCGCAGTTCGACAATCCGTCGCTGAGCGGCGCGATCGACGCCGCGCTCGCCGGCAACCAGGATCTCGTGGCGGCGCTCGCCCGCATCGAACAGGCGCGCGCGACGCTGCGCGTGGCCGGTGCCGACCGTTTCCCCGCGATCGACGCCAGCCTCGGGTCGAACCGCACCTTCATCTCCGGCGACAGTTTCGGCGGTGGCGCATTCAGTGGCGGCACCACCGGTGGTTTTGGTGGTGGCGGTTTCGGCAGCGGCACGTCGCACCAGGCGAGCGTCAGCGTCAGTTACGAAGTCGACCTGTTCGGGCGCATCCGCGCGCAGACCGCGGCGGCTGCCGAGCGCTACAGCGCGAGCCGCCAGGATCGCGCGGCGCTCGAACTCGTGACGGTCGCCGATGTTGCCGACGGCTTCATCGCCGCGACAAGCCTGCGCGAGCGGCTCGCGATCGCGCGTGCGAACCTGTTGAGCAACCGGCAGGTGCTCGCCATCGTCGAAGCGCGGCTGCGCGAAGGCGCGACCTCACGACTCGAAGTCGCGCAGCAGCGCACGACGGTGGCGAACGTCGAAGCGGCGGTCGCCGCGCTCGAGCAGCAACTGCGCGACAGTGGCTACGCGCTCGCCGTGCTGAAGGGCGTGGTGCCGGACAGTGAGCCCGCGGGCGCGGCCTCGCTCGCGGCGCTGAAGCTGCCGGCGATCGCCCCCGGACAACCGTCGCTGCTGCTGACGCGGCGCCCGGATCTGCAGCGCGCCGAAGCGGAGCTTGCGGCGGCGAACGCCGATATCGGCGTGGCGCGCGCGGCGATGCTGCCGCGCCTGTCGCTGAGCGGCAGCGGCAACTTCGGCATCGACCCGGTCTCGACCATCGGCAGTCTCGCCGCGGCGCTCGCCGCGCCGATCTTCCAGGGTGGGCGCCTCGCTGGTGAAGTCGAGCGCACGCGCGCGCGCCGTGCGGAACTCGTCGCGAATTACCGCCAGGCGGTGCTGAACGCCACGCGCGAAGTCGAAGTCGCATTGAATGCGGTGGCGGCGAGCGCGAAGCGCCGCGCGGCGCTGGCCATCGCCGCCGACGAAGCGCAGGCCGCGACGCGGCTCGCGCGCGAGCGCTATGTCGCCGGCCGCATCGATTTCCTCACGCTGTTGAACAGCCAGGTCGCCGAGTTCTCCGCCGAAGACGCCCATGTCGATGCGCGCCGCGCGGAATACAGCGCGGCGATCGCGCTGTACCGCGCGCTCGGCGGCGGCTGGTCGGAGCGCGCGGAATAGCGGCCGACCCTGCCAGTTCGCGCATCGGCGTGAGTTGCTGTGAAAGTGCATGCGCCGGGCACGAAGTAGCCCGGGAGTAGCGCGCAGCGCGGATCCCGGGAGGGGCCTGTCAGCCCCTGCAGATCCCGGGTTCGACTGCGTGACACCCGGGCTACACCGAGGTCTCGTGATGCCGGATAGGGCAGCCTCACCTAGCCCGGATGCAGCATTGCGGAATCCGGCGTCGCGGCGGCGCCGGCGCTCATCTCCGGCACCCGCACCACGCCGTCCGGTTGCCGCGGTACAACGCCGTGCAGACCCCCGATCCTGGATTCTGCGATGCTGCATCCGGGCCACGCCAGGCGATACCGGGCTTTCATGATGCCGGGTGGGGCAGGCGCTTCATGACCGTTGGGCTGACGAAGGAAGCCCAACTCAGACAACAACGAAGGCCCGTGCAGCCCCGCTTGGAGTCGGGCGCCGCTTCGCCGTGATGTGGCATCATTCCGGCGTCTTCCGCCCAACCGCAAGGACTCGACGCCCATGACGACCCCCGCACCCGTGACCCCCGGCTCCGATCAGGCCGCATACTGGAACGAAGAGGGGGGGCGGCGCTGGGTCGACAACATCGAACGCGTCGAGCGCATGTTGCAGCCGCTGGCCGATCGCCTGATCACGCTGGCCGCGCCGAAAAAGGGCGAGACCGTGCTCGATGTCGGGTGTGGTGGCGGGCTGACGAGTGCGGCGGCGGCCGGCGCCGTGGGACCCACGGGCCGCGTGACCGGCTGCGACGTGTCGGCGGTGATCCTCGATGTCGCCCGTGCCCGCTTCAAGCCGACGGGCAACCTGTCGTTCGCCCTCGGCGATGCGGCAGCGATGCCGCTGTCGGGCTATGACCTCGTGGTGTCGCGTTTCGGCGTGATGTTCTTCCCCGATCCGGTGGCAGCGTTCAGGAACCTGCGCAGCGCCCTGAAACCGGGAGGCCGTCTCGCGTTCATCTGCTGGCGCTCGCTCGATGAAAACCCGTGGATGGCCGACTGCGTGCGCGCCGCCTTCACGGTGCTGCCACGGCCCGAGCCGACGCCGCCGGGTGCACCGGGTCCGTTCGCCTTCGCCGACGCGCAGCGCCTGCGCGGCATTCTCGCCGACGCCGGCTTCGGCGCAATCGAGATCGTGTCGCACGATGAAACCCTCGAACTCGGCACCATGGACGATGCGCTCGAACAGATGACGCGCATGGGGCCACCGGCCGCCGGTTTTGCCGCCGCGTCCGCGGCAGACCGGGACGCAGTGCTCGCGGCGCTGCGCGCGACGCTCGAACCGCGGCTCGTCGACGGCCGCGTGCACATGCCGAGCGGCACCTGGCTGGTCACTGCCCGCCCGGCATGACGCGCATCACAGATCGCGCACGCGGCGATACACCTGCACCGGCCCACGGACGCTAAGATCGCCGATGCCGCCGGTCCTCCCTCTCTTGCGAACAGGAGGGGAGCGCATGCAGGCCGGGTGAGCCCCGGCGATGGCGCGCAGCACCCGATGCCGTCAACGCCGATGCAGGTGCCCGATGTCTCAGCATGCCCGCGAATACCGTCCCGAACTCTCACTGGTGCGGCCGCCGCCGCCCGCCCCCTTTTCCCATGATTTGATGACCGCGGCAGCGCTGCTCGGGCTGCTGACCGTCGTCGCCTGTCTCGCCGCCGACGCCCCTGCCGCGGTGCTCGCCGGCGCACCGCTGCTGTGGCTCACGCGGCGCGCGCATCTCGCCGTGGCCGCGCGCGTGCTGGGGCCGCTGCCGGCCAGCCGCCGGCGAGGGAGGGCCTGACACATGGGCATCAGCCTGGGCCTCACCACGCCGGTCCTCGATCCGGCACAGATCGCCGAATTCCATGCGACGGGTTTTCTGCTCGTGCGCCGCTCGCTCGCGCCGCCGATGGCTGCCACGCTGCAGCGCTGGGCGGCCGAGGCCGCGGCGCTGCCTGAAGTGCCGGGCCGCCAGCGCGTGCATCACACGCAGTGCCTGAAGCATCACGGCCACTGTCTGATCAGCGGCATCGAGCGCCTCACGCCGTTCCACGAAGGCTTTCGCCAGCTGACCCACGCCCTGACCTCGCCGGCCGCGCAGTTGCTCGGCGCGCCCGCGGTGCTGCTGATGGAGAAGCTCGAATTCAGCCTGCCCGGCCATCCGGGCAGCGGGCCGGGCCGCGATGTCGATGACGGATGGGCCTACTACGCGGACACCTTCGTCAGCGTGATCGTCGGCATCGACGCCGATCCGGCAACGCAGGGCTGCCTGCAGATCGCGCCGCGCCGACATCGCGTCGGGCTGCAGCGTGCGCGTGCACCGCTGACCGACGCCGAAGCGGCCTCGCTGGTCTACACCGGGGTCGCGCTCGCGCCGGGCGATCTGTTGTATCTCGACGCCGCCGCGCCTTACCGCCTGTTGTCGAACGGGGGCCCGGGCGCCTGCCGGCGCTACCGGGCAACGTTCAACCGCCAGACCGCAGGCGACCATCAGGTGCGTTACTACGCCGATCGGCACCAAAATGAGCCGTGCGAGGTCGGTTGCTGATCGCCCCGATCGCGGCGTCCCGTGCCGTGTACATCGGCCGGGCGTCCTGCCGCCGGCAGTGGCACCGTTCTTGCCCCTTCGTGATCGTCATCGCACCGGGGCATCGACATGCAATTACAGATCTACCGCTCCCTGTGGGGCGCGGGCGAGGACTACGCGAGGATTGCCGCTGACGCGCGTGCGGCGGGCTTCGACGGCCTCGAAGGCCAATTGCCGGCACATGCACAGGGCCTGACCGCGCTGACGCGCGGCCTGCGCGAACAGGGCCTGCGCTACATCGGCGAAATCTGCACCGGCGGCAGCAGCGACGCGTACTGGATACCGGTGCGCGCGGCGAGCGTCGACGAACACCTGCGCAGCCTCGCCGCCGGCATCGAGCGCCTGCTCGACAGCGGCATCCCGTTCGAATTCATCAACTGCATGGGCGGCCTCGACGCGTGGCCACTGGCCGCGAACGTCGATTTCTTCGGCCGCGCGATGGACCTCGGGAATGCTTACGGCGTGACGCTGAGCTTCGAAACCCACCGCGCGCGCTCGATGTTCTCGCCGTGGGCAACGCAGGCGATCGTGGAAGCGCTGCCCGACCTGCGCATCACCTGCGATTTCAGCCACTGGTGCGTCGTCGCCGAGCGCCTGATCGACGAAGAGGTCGAAGCGCTCGCAGCGGTGTGCCCGCGCGCTTTTCACATCCAGTGCCGGGTGGGTTACGAACAGGGCCCGCAGGTCCCGCACCCCGCAGCGCCCGAGTACCGATACGCGCTGATCGCGCATCAACGCTGGTGGGCGCAGGTGTGGCAACAGCACCGCGCGCAGGGCCGCGAAATCACCACGATGACCCCCGAGTTCGGCCCGAACGGCTACCTGCAGGCCGCACCGTTCACCGGCATGCCGGTCGGCGACCTGTGGGAAATCAACCGCTGGATGGCCGACACCGAGCGTCGGCATTTCGCGGACTGGACGGGGCGGTGGTGATGATGGGCGCGGTGCGGGTGGTGGTGTTTGGGATGACCGAGGGAAAAGATGAATGGCTCGCAGCCGCCGCGAAGCAAGCGGTAGCACGATCTTTCAAGATCCGTCTGCGCGGCTGAAACGCGATTCTCACCGCGTAGGGTGCTGTGAAAGTGCCCCTCAGGCGCGCTCGTGTAGCCCGGGTGTAGCGCGCAGCGCCGAACCCGGGAGCGGCCTGTTCGACGCCGCAAATCCCGGGTTCCACCCCGTTCCACCCGTGCTACACCGAGCTTTGATGAAGGCCGGGTGGGGCAGAAGCTTCATGACCGTCCGCTGTTCTGCTCGCGCCAACCGTTGATCTTCGGTCATCAGCCCGGTGCTGCGGCTACCGTCGTCGTGAAGGCGGCCGCCAACTATCCAGTTTCCCCCTCGGTGCTCTCTGTGTTCTCGGTGGCCAATACTAGCCCCTGAGCGATACCGCGCACTTCTGCTATCGTCCGTCGCCACCCACCCACGGCATCGCGATGGACTCTCTGCTGCAGACCGCTCTTCAACCGCACATCGCGCGCAACGCGGTGAAGATTGCGCTGGTCGTCGGCAGCGTGTTGAACCTGATCAACCAGGGCGAGGCGCTGTGGCGCGGCAGCGGCGTGTCGTGGCCGCATGTGCTGCTGAATTTTCTCGTGCCCTACTGCGTGGCCTCGTACAGCGCCGCGAAGAACGAGCGCGCGCAACAGGTTGAGCGTTAGGCGCGCAGCGGTCGACGGCCGCATTTCCCCGCGGCCAGTCTCGTTTTGCTGCGCATGCACATTGCTCGAACCGGCGCGCGCAAAATTGCCGACTCGCGCGCCGCGCTACGTTACTATTCCGCCGCTATGACACATGCAATTTTCAATTCGGCAACGGATCGTGCGCGCGCAGGGGCCGGCCATGGATAGCATGCTCGGCGTGCGCGTGGTGCCCGACGCGGCCGGTGGCCTGCGGATTGACTGGGACGACTCTTTTACCACCGGCCTGGTCGACATCTGGGCGGGCAGTGAGCCGAACCTGGCCGATGTCGAAGCGCCCGTGCTCCGCGACGCACGCAGCGGTGCCAGGTTGCCGGCACTCGGTCCAGGGCGTCACTATTTCAGGCTGGTGCCCGCGCAGGGCGAGGCGCTGATCGTCGCGCGGCGCGACGTGCCGCTCGACGGCTGCGTGAACTTCCGCGACCTCGGCGGCTACCTTACCGACGAGAAGCGCCGCGTGCGCTGGGGCCGCGTGTTCCGCTCCGGCCACATGGCGAACCTCACCGAGGCCGGCAAGCACGACTTCGCCGCCCTCGACATCCGTGCGATCTGCGATTTCCGCATGGAAGAAGAGCGGGCGGCCGAGAACGCCGATCTGCCGGGCTCGCCCGCGATGGCGACCCTGGGCATTCCGCCCGGCGTCGGCGATCGCGAGTTCTTCCATCGCGTGTTCGCGTCGACCGACGATCCAATGGTCGTGCGCGAAGCGATCCACGAGACGATGCGCGCCATTGTGAAAGCGTCCGCCGCGCGCTATGCGCGCATGTTCGATGTGCTGCTGGCTTCGCGCGAAGGCAGCGTGCTGCTGAACTGCTCGGCCGGCAAGGAGCGCACGGGCATCGGCTCTGCGCTGTTCCTGAGCGCGCTCGGCGTGCCGCGTGACACCATCCTGTTCGACTTCATGCTGTCACGCCAATATTTTCCGGCCGCGACCGAAGTCGGCCGCGTGCGCGAGAAGTACGCCGTGCGCGCCAACAACGAGGCGACCGCGAACGCACTGGTGATGCCGCTGCTGGAGACGCACGAGTCCTATCTCGCGGCGGCCTTTGCGGCGATCGACGACAGCCATGCCTCGATAAAGGCCTTTCTGGCGCAGGCCTGCGGCCTCGGCGACGCCGAGCTGCGGCACCTGCGCGAGCACTACACCTGCTGAGGGAGTTTTTGACATGAGCGCCAGGCTCTATACCGATACAGACAAGTACGCGTGGCAGTCCGAGTTTCCGCTCGTCGAGGCCTACAACAGTGCGGTGAAGGATCTCGTGCGCAAGCGCTTCGCCGAGTTCGGCGGCGAGTGGCGGGACTTCGTCGCCGGCGCCGGCGAAACCGCGATCACCAAGGAAGACCTGCTGCGCATCGAACAGCGCGTGCTCGACTACGGCTATCGCTTCGAGCCGTCCGCGATCTCCTCGGCCGCCGAGCGGCCGCAGGCCTACAAGGACAAGGGCCTGAACCAGGCCGACTTCAGCTTCGAACACGAACAGGCGCCAACCGCCGCACCGGACGCGCAGGGCCGCGAACTGCGCGGCGCCGGCGACAACGTCGTCACGCGCACGCAGACGGTCGTCGGCATTGCGCGCTACGTGCGCACCAGCGACACAGTGCTGAAGTACCTGACCGAAGGCGTGCCGGCCGACACCATCGCGATCGTGGATGACTCCGGCGGCACCTTGACGGCGCCCGTGCTCGAGCAGTTCAAGGGCGTGCTGTGCGCGGGCGGCACCACGCGCTCGCATCTTGCGATTCTGACGCGCGAATACGGCATTCCGTGCCTGATGAACGTGAAGCTGTCCGGCATCAAGGACGGGCAGAGGATAGAAGTGGAATGCACGGCGCGCGCGAAGACGGGTGACGACTACGCGAGCGGCACCGAAGTGCCGGCACGCGTGTGGCGGCTCGCTTGAACCAGGAACACACAAAGATGAGCGACTACAAACCGACTTACGCCCAACTGCTCGAGACCAACAACCTCATCCAGCAGAACGCCGATGAAGTGTACTGGCTGTGCGCCACGCGCACGGTGCAGGAATCGAAGATCTTTCCGGTCTCGGCCTACATTCTGTTCTCCTACCTGAACTGCTACTACCGCTATCCCGAACTGCTGCGGAAGATCGAAGCGCAGATGTCGATGGAGGAAATCGGCGATCGCGCGCGCAACCAGGGCATCAAGATCGTCGCGTGGACTTTCCCGTGCTTCTACCTGCTCGGCCGCGAGATGCTGATCAACTGGGGGCTCATCGAGCCGACGGACGCGGTCGAAGACGTGAGCTATGTGCTCGACTGCTGGAAGCGTTTCCAGCTCTCCTGGCACCGGAACAACGGCAACCTGACGAACCGCCAGGCCGGCCATCGCGCGCAGGTGATGCCCGAGCAGAAGCTGCAGGTGTTCCACGCGGATGCCTTCGAATGCCGCGAAGGCGACGCGCTCCACAAGGCGGCGCAGGGTTTCCTCGCCGCAACCGCGCAGTACGGCTTCCTCGTGTCCTGCGAGAGCCGGCTCACCTTGCACAACTACGGGCCGTACAAGGTCGGTGACAGGCGCGAGATGCTGGTACGGGATTTCCGCGAACTGTCCGAGAGCGACTACCCGTGGCTCGACGGCGTGGGCGCCGACATCCCGTACAACAATCTCACGGTGACGATGATCGTCGAAGGCGTGCACATCAACCTGCTCGACGACTGGGGCTCGTTCGAGTCCGTGCCGGAACTGAAAGCCGAGCACATGGTGGGCGTCGGCCTCTACACGGCGGACAACCTGAGCGAAGGCCACGTGCCGGTGGGCATGGGCAGCGCCGAGGAGCTCACCGCGACCTTCAACGACCTGACCAGTCGCATCAAACACGCCACTTCGCTGCTGTGGAAGACCATGGCCGGCTGGACCCGCGACCAGCAGCTCGACGCCGGCGCGCTGACCTACTTCGCCGTCATCAAGGAGTTCGCGCACATCGCGGGCTGCTACGAAGTGGACGACTGGATGAAGATCGACGAGCGTGCCGAACGCTTCCGGCCGCTGTTGAACGACGAGTACGGCAACCTGTTCCTCGGCGAACTCGTGGGCTACATCAGCTCACCGAGCCAGCGCCTCCATGACTACACGATGATGCAGCACAACGACAACCCGACGCGCTCGCTGTCCTACTTCCCGTACTCGATGCTGACGGATGGCCAGTACACGCGCGGTGTGGGCCCGATGCGACCGGGCGTGAGCAACCTGCCCGACAAGCAGGATCGCTACCGCACCTCGCGCGGCGTGCTCACACTCGCCGAGTACAACCGCCTGTCCCGCGAGTTCACGCCGACGCTGTGCCAGGAGCCGTACCGCTTCCTGTGTGCGGACTGGGTGAAGTACCACTACGACACGCCGCAGGCCGACACGATGTTCAAGCTCGAACAGCAGCACTCGCGTGTGCTCAAGGACAAGGGCGCGGGACTCCGGCGCGAAGACGTGGAAGCGCTGCGGGGGCGGACATGAGCAGCCTCGGCCTCTCCGTTCGCACCGGCGCGCAGCACGTCCCGGATCTCCACCTCGTGATGCACGCCGTGGCCATCAAGAAACACGCCGCCCCCGCGGCCATCGCAAGCGTCGCCGGCCTGCCGGCCGCACGCGTCACTGCGGCACTGGCCATCGGCGTCACCAAAGGGCGACTTGTCGAGGCCGACGGCCGCTACGTGCTGACCCCGGCCGGGCGGCTGATGCTCGACGGCGAATATTCACGCTACTGCGGCGCCCTGCGCGCAGACGCGCGCTTCAGCAGCGGCTACGAGCGCTTCGAAGTGATCAACCGCGATCTGAAGCAGCTGATCACCGACTGGCAGACCGTCGACATCGGCGGCAAACGCGTGCCGAACGATCATTCGAACAAGGAACACGACGCGCGCATCCTCGACCGCCTCGGCGATCTGCACGAGCGCTTCGAGCCGATCCTCCAAGGCCTCGTCGCCTGCGCGCCGCGCCTCGCGGTGTACCAGCAGAAACTCGAAGCGGCCTTGGAGAAAGCCGAAGACGGCGACCACGCCTGGGTCAGCGACGCCCGCACCGAGAGCTACCACACCGTGTGGTTCGAACTGCACGAAGACCTGCTGCGCCTGTTGGGGCGCGTGCGGGACGAATAGGTTTTTTTGCCACCGAGAACACCGAGAACACCGAGTAAGAAATTGATAGATCCGGCCTGACAGTCAGTGCCGTGACTGTCGGCGTGCGCCACCGCTCCCGGTTGGCTGGGCCAATCTTCCTCTTCCTCTGTGTTCTCTGTGTTCTCGGTGGCCAATCCAGCACCTAAAGGAAAGGCACAAATGGGTCGGCTAGAGAACAAGATTGCCCTGGTCACTGGCGCAGGCACCGGCATTGGCCGCGCCTGCATGGTGATGTTCGCAAAAGAGGGCGCCACCGTCTTCGGCGTGTCCCGCACGCAGGCGAACCTTGATGAAACGCTCTCGCAGGTGAAGGCCGCCGGCGGCAAGGGCAGCGTCTGCAGCGCGGATCTCGCGACACCCGAAGGAGCCGAGAAGGCCGTCAACCAGTGCATCAAAGAGTACGGCCGCATCGACATCCTGCTGAATGCCGCCGGTGTCGGCTACAACTGGCGCGAGACCAGCATCGGCTCGATGGACCCCGTGCACAGCACGCCCATCGACAAGTGGCACGAAGTGATGGGGCTCAATCTCCACAGCCTCTTCTACGTGAGCCGCCTGGTGCTGCAGCAGATGATCAAGCAGGACAAGGGCTCGATCGTCAACGTCGCCAGCATCTTCGGCATGGGCGGCGCCCCCGACGCCCACACCTACACCGCCACCAAGGGCGCCATCATCAACCTCTCCAAATCCATCGCCGTCGGCTACGTCGACAACCACATCCGCTGCAATGTCGTCGCGCCGGGCTTCGTGCAGACGCAGATGGTGGAAAGCGTGCTGCCGATGCTGTTCTCGCCGGAGAACCCGAAGCTGATCGCGCCGATGGGGCGGCCGGCGACGGTTGAGGAAGTGGCTTACGGGTGTTTGTACCTGGCGTCGGATGAGGCGTCTTACTGCACGGGGACGGTGTTGGCGA
>LNFM01007959.1_pt1 | contig 16258 bp, 17 predicted proteins | sample 596031 | NCBI WGS metagenome assembly LNFM01 (sample SAMN04254537, study PRJNA301005) | activated carbon metagenome | isolation source: dual media filters at the Ann Arbor, Michigan drinking water treatment plant | place: USA: Ann Arbor
GCGCGAGGGATGTCCGCAGGCGCCGATCCAGTGCGTGAAGATGTGGGCGTGGCAGTCGACGATCATGTTACGTCAACAAAGCTACCTTCTTGCGCTCGATCAGCTTGAAATCGATGGCCGCGCCCAGGCCGGGACCGTTGGGCACATGCACCATGCCGTCGCGGCCGACGACGATATCGTGCTCCAGCCCGTACTTCTGCGCCGCATCAGGCAGCAGCACCTCGAAGAAATTCGCGTTCTTCATCGAGGCGATAACATGCAGGTTGGCGACGTTGTTCAGCGAATTGCCGCCGTGGTGGACCTCGTAGTTCATGCGGAAGGATTCGGCCAGATGCGCGGTCTTCACCAGAGTGGTGATGCCGCCCTTTACCGCAACGTCGCCGCGCAAAAAGTCGGTCGCCTGCAGCATGATCCAGGGCTGGTAGGAGTCGAGGCCGGTGATGGGATATTCGGTGGCCATGATCGGGATCGAGAGCTGCTGCTTCAGCTTCACGTAATTGTAGATGTCCTGATCGGCCAACGGGTCCTCGTACCAGTAGTAATCCATCTCCTCGACGGCGCGACCGACGCGCACCGCCGCCGGATAGTCGTAGCTCCAGGTCGAGTCGAGCATGATCGTGTAGTCGCCGACGGCGCGGCGCACGGCCTCGCAGACCTTGATGTCCTGCTTCCATTGCGTCGGCGGATGGATCTTGTAGGCGGCCCAGCCGCCTTCCTTGAAGCGCATTGCCTCCTCGGCATACTCCGTCGGCGACGACATCACGGCCGAGCTCGCATAGGCCGGCACCGATTCGCGATAGGTGCCGAGCAGGCGATGGATCGGCTGGCCCATCGACTTGCCTAGAAGATCCCATAGCGCCACGTCGGCGGCGCCGATGGCGCGCACGCCGCAGGCCCGTTGCTTCTTCCAGAGGTCCTGGACGAGCGCTTCGCGATGGAGCGGATTGCGGCCCATCAGCATCGGCTTCAGGTGGGTGATCAGCCCCTGCCCGTCCGTCGCGGCGGAGTTGGAGGCCGAGCCCAGGAAGGCGTGCCCCTCGACGCCCTCGTCGGTGACGATGCGCAGCAACCCCAGCGCGCTCGACCCGGAGAAGCGGCTGTGCGCGCCGTAGGTGGTTGGCGGAATGTCGTCCCAGGCGAACAGCGTCAGCGTGACGTCGGTGATTTTCATGGTCTTGTCTCCCAGAGAAGCCGTTCGGTGCCGTAGGGGTCGTTCTCGACCCGGCATGTCGTGTCGAAGATCATCGTGGCCCGCTCGGTCGTCGAGTAACCCGGCCACGCCGGCAGCCCGCCATGGTCAGGCCGGCCATGGCGGGCAAAGGCCAGCCACGCGCGGCTCATCTTGTCCGCAAGTTTTGCCCGCGCCGGATCGTTGCCGGTGAGGGCCGCGGTCTCGACATTGCCGAACACGAAAGGAATTTCCAGCGTGTGGCAGGAGCGCAGCCGGCCGCCGAGGACCGGCGTCTCCCAGGCGAAGAGATAGACGAACACCTGTGCCGCCGTTTGCGCGAGCTTGCGGTCGGCGATCTGCAGCGACGGCGAGCGGATGCCGAGATCGGAGACGATGGCGATGGCGATCTCGTCCGCCGGCTTCTGCGGCTGCGCCGCGCGGTAGGTGGCGATCGCCTCGTCGGCGCGGTCGCCGAGATAGGGTTTCAGCGATTGGGGCAGCGTGTCGAAGGTGGCTTCCGTCACCCAGGGCAAATGGCCGATGAACAGCGCCTGCTCGTCCTTGTTGGTGCCGATCATCAGCGGCACATCGGCCGAGACAGCGGGCGCCGCGGGCGCAAAGGGTCCACCGGGGAAGATCCTGCCGTCGATCACGGGATTGAAGCCGAGGCGCCGTCGGTTGGCGAACGAAGCGCGGCTCACGCCCGACAGCACGGCGACCTGCGCCTCGAGCAACCGCGCGGCGGGAGTCTTTCGCAGCTCGCCGGCCTGCGCCGGTTCGAGCCCTAGATGGACCAGCACCTGCCGCGCCGTGTTGGTGCCATCGTTGCGGTCGGCCATCTGCACGGCGGGGCCACTTTGAACGATGGCCTTATGAAAAAGCCCCTTGGCACCGGGCAGCGCCATGAGCACGCACACTTTGGCGCCACCGCCCGACTCGCCGAAGATGGTGACGTTGCCGGGATCGCCGCCGAACGATGCGATATTGTCGCGCACCCATTCGAGGGCGGCCACGATATCCATCAGGCCGGCCGTGCCCGCGCCATCGAAATCGTCGCCGGCGATGTCTTCGAGATGGAGATAGCCCAGCGCCCCGAGACGATGGTTGAACGAGACCACCACGACATCGTCGGTGCGGCAGAGGTTGGCGCCGTCGGACCACGGCGAGGAGCCCGAGCCGGTGATGAAGGCGCCGCCATGGCACCAGAACAGGACGGGCCGCTTGGCGCCCGATACGCCTGACGACCAGACGTTGAGGTAGAGACAATCCTCGTCGCACGTCTCGCGACCGCCAAGAGTGAAGAGTTTTAGGAGATCGGGCGGCAGGGCGAAGACGTTCTCGCTCTGCACCGACCTGTTGCCGTAGGCCACGGCCTCGCGCACGCCAGCCCACGGTTCGACCTTGCGTGGCGGCCGCAGGCGCAACGGCCCCAGCGGCGGTGCCGCGTAGGGAATGCCTTTGAAGACGCTGACGCCGCGCTCCACTTCGCCACGCACTTTCCCCGACGCGGTCTCGACGACGATGCCAGCGGTCATGCGCGTTTCATTCTCCCTTTTGTTCAGTATAGACTGAGCCGATGAGCGACAAAGCGCGATCCGAACTGGCCCCCACCGGCGTCCTGCGCGCCGGGATCAATCTCTCCAACTTCCTGCTGGTCACCGGCCGCACTGCGAACGCCGAGCCCGTGGGCGTGTCGCCCGACATGGCGCGCGCCGCCGCCGCGGCGCTGGGCGTGCCGGTCCAGTACGTGCCTTTCAAGACTCCGGGCGAACTGGGCGACCAGGTGGGCAAGAACATCTGGGACATCGGCCTGATCGGCGCCGAGCCGCAGCGCGCCGAGAAGATCGCCTTCAGCGCCGCCTACTGCGAGATCGAGGCGACCTACATGGTGCCGGCCGGCTCGCCCATCACCTCCCTCGCCGAGGTCGACAGGAAGGGCGTGCGCATCGCCGTCTCGGCACGCAGCGCCTACGATCTCTGGCTGGTGAACAACATCAAGAACGCCACGCTGGTGCAGGTCAGCGGGCTCGACGCCGCCTACGAGAAGTTCATGTCCGACAAGCTCGAGGTGCTGGCGGGACTCCGGCCGGGCCTGCTCAAGGACGTCGAGAAGGCCCCGGGGCTAAAGATCCTCGACGGCAAGTTCACTGCCGTGCAGCAGGCGATCGGCACGGCCAAGGCCAACGTGGCGGGCGCGGCGTTCCTCGCCGACTTCGTCGAGAAAGCAAAGAAGTCGGGCATGGTCGCCGAGTTCATCGAGCGTCATAAGGTCAAAGGCCTGTCGGTCGCCCCGCCAGCGTAGCAACCAAAGTCCTCTTGCGGCGTTTCAATAACTCGGGCGCCATTGCAGAGATCAGTCGAACTTGTCCAAATTTGGACAGTTCTCTCGTTCCAATCACCGATAATTTATCTGGACCGGTGTCGGCCGCGTATGATTTGGCTGCGAGAGACGGGTAGTTTCCGCGTGGCGGCGACCGTTGTGACGCTTTCATCAAGGATTACATCGTCCATGAGCGACACACGCTCCGAACCGCTTAAAGCACCTCGCCGCGCCACCATCGTTTCGCTCGCCACCGCCGTACCGAGTCATCGGCTGACACAGGCTCATGCCGCCGATGTGGCGCGCGATGCATTCGCCCATCGGTTTCCCGATTTCGGCCGCATCTCTCGAGTCTTCAAGACGACAGGGATCGAGTCACGGCATGTCATCAAGCCGATCGACTGGTATCTGAAGCCGATGGGCTGGCCGGAACGTACGGCGGCTTACCTGGAGGGCGCCCAGGAACTTTTCGTCGCGGCCGCCCACAAGTCGCTCGCCGCAGCGGGCTGCCAGGCAGCCGAAGTGGATACGGTCGTCACGATCTCTTCGACCGGCATTGCCACCCCGAGCCTGGAGGCGCGCGTTGCGGGCCGCATGGGCTTCCGCGCCGATGTCGAACGTGTGCCGGTTTTCGGCCTGGGTTGCGCCGGTGGTGTGACCGGCCTCGCGATCGCCGGACGGCTGGCACAGGCACGGCCCGGTTCGACGGTGCTGGTGGTCGCCGTCGAAGTCTGCTCGACGGCCTTTCGCCTCGACCACCTGACCAAGGCCAACATGGTGGCAACGGCGCTGTTCGGCGATGGCGCGGCGGCCTGCGTCGTCCGTGCCGGTGATGGCGGGATCGCCGAGATCGAAGGGGCCGGCGAGCATATGTGGCCGGACACTCTCGACATCATGGGCTGGAACATCGACGACCACGGGCTCGGCGTCATTTTCGACCGCGACATCCCGCCCTTCGCGCACCGGAACGTGGGTCCCGCCATCGACGGCATCCTGGAGCGGCTGGGCATAGCGCGCTGCTCGATCGATCGCTTCACCTGCCATCCCGGCGGCGCCAAGGTGATCACCGCCCTGGAACAGACGCTGCATCTCCAACAAGGTGCGCTCGACCACGAACGCGCCGTGCTTTCGGACTACGGCAACATGTCGGCGCCCACGGTGCTGTTCGTGCTCGACCGCGTCGTCGCCGCCGGACTGCCCAAGCGCACGGTCATGACGGCGATGGGCCCGGGCTTTTCGTGCGGCGTGCTGTCACTGGCGCGAGCCGCATGACGCTGACGATCCTTGTTCTAGCGTTCGTCACCCTGCAGCGCCTGGGCGAATTGTTTCTCGCCCGTCGCAACACCGCCCGCCTTTTCGAACGCGGCGCCATCGAAGTGGCGCCGGAACATTACCCGCTGATCGTGGGCGTACATGCGCTGTGGCTGGCCGGGCTGTGGTATCTTCCGCTTGCGCAGAGCCTCACGCCCGACCTTTTCCTGCTGGCGATCTTCGCCGTTCTGCAGGGATTGCGCGTGTGGGTGCTGGCAACCCTGGGGCCGCGCTGGACCACGCGCATCCTCGTCATTCCCGGCGAGGAGTTGATCGCGAGCGGCCCCTACCGCTACCTGTCCCACCCCAACTACTGGGTCGTGATCGGCGAGATCCTCGTGCTGCCCCTGGCGTTCGGGCTGGTCTGGTACGCTGCCCTCTTCTCGATCCTGAATCTCGCCGTCCTTTGGGTGCGCATCCGCGCCGAGAACAAGGCGCTCGGCCTATGAGGATCTGGGCGGGTTTCGCGGCCATGGCGCTCGGCATGTTCATGGCCATCCTCGACATCCAGATCGTGGTCACGTCGTTGCCCAACATCCAGGCGGCGCTCGACATCGAGCCCGAGCAGATGAGCTGGGTGCAGACGTCCTATCTGATCGCCGAGGTGATCGCGATCCCGTTGACCGGCCTGCTCACGCGCGTGTTCACGATGCGCGGCCTGTTCGTGGCGGCCATCCTGCTGTTCAGCGCAGCCTCGCTCGGCTGCGCCGCCAGCGGCGGCTTCGCCTCGCTGATCGCCTGGCGTGTCGTCCAGGGCTTCGCCGGGGGCGTCCTGATCCCCTCGGTGTTCACCGCCGTGTTCCTGCTCTTTCCGCCGCGCCAGCAGACGGTCGCCACGACCTTTGCCGGGGTGCTGGCCGTTCTCGCACCCACGGTCGGGCCGCTGGCCGGCGGCTGGCTCACCGAAACCTATTCCTGGCACTGGCTGTTCCTGATCAACATCGGACCGGGCATCGTGGCCGCGGCGCTGGCCGCCTGGTTCCTGCCGACCGGAAAGGCCGACCTTGCCCACGCCCGACGCCTCGACATCGTAGCGCTTGGCCTGATGGCGCTGGCCCTGGCGTCGCTGGAGATCGCGCTGAAGGAGGCGCCGCACCACGGCTGGGCATCCGGTCTCGTGCTCGGCCTGCTGGTGTTGAGCGCCGCCAGCCTCACGGCTTTCGTGCGACGCACGCTCGGGCGCGAGACGCCCATCGTCGGTCTCAGCGCGCTGGCCGACCGCAACTTCGCCATCAGCTGTGCGCTCAGTTTCCTGCTCGGCATCGGCCTCTACGGCTCGGTCTACCTGATGCCGGTGTTCCTGGGCTTCGTGCGCGGCCACGATTCGCTCGAGATCGGCACGATCATGCTGGTGACCGGCCTCGCCCAGCTCGCCACCGCACCGCTGGCCGTCCAGCTCGAACGCCGCCTCGACGCCCGCCTTCTCACCGCCGCGGGTTTCGCCCTGTTCGCGGTGGGCCTCGGCCTCAGCGCCTTCCAGACGCGGCTGTCGGATTACGACGACATGTTCTGGCCGCAGATCCTGCGCGGCGCCGCGATCATGTTCTGCCTGCTGCCGCCGACCCGGCTGGCGCTGGGCCATCTCGCGCCCGAGCGCGTTGCCGATGCCAGCGGGCTCTTCAACCTGATGCGCAATCTGGGCGGCGCCATCGGCCTCGCCCTGATCGACACCGTGATCTACGGCCGTGGCCCGCTCCATGTCGAGCGCATGGTCGCCGACCTGAAGATGGGCGACATCGTGACCGGCCGGCTGGTCGGGCTGCCCGAGGGATCGCTGACCGGCGCCACGCCGCAGAACGTCGATCCCGACACCATCGCGCTCGTCCGCGCACTGGTCGAGAAGGCAGCACTCGTGACTTCGGTCAACGAGGCCTGGGCGATGCTGGCGGCCTTCTCGGCGCTGGCGGTCCTGGGCGTCGCGTTCCTCAAGCCTGAACCGGTCGGCGTTACAGCTCGCTCCCGATGAACTGGGCAAACTCCGCCGTCTTGGGGTTGGCGAACAGCTCGGCGGTCGGGCCGATCTCCCACACCTTGCCCCGGTGCATGAACACCAACAGGCTGGCGACGCGGCGGGCGAAGCCCATTTCGTGCGTGACGGTGATCATCGTCATGCCACGCCGCGCCAGATCCTCCATCACCGCCAGCACCTCGGCCGTGAGCTCGGGATCGAGCGCCGAGGTCACCTCGTCGAACAGCATGATCTGCGGTTCCAGCGCCAGCGAACGCGCGATGGCGACGCGCTGCTGCTGGCCACCCGAGAGCTGCTCGGGATAGGCGAGCAATTTGTCGGTGAGGCCGACCAGCCGCAGCACTTCCGCCGCCTTCTGCTTGGCCGCTGCCTTCGTTTCCTTCTTCACCAGGGTCAGCGCGAGCGTGATGTTCCGCTCGACAGTGAGATGCGGGAAGAGATTGTAACTCTGGAACACCATTCCGACGTCGCGGCGCAGCTGCGCGCGCGCGGCGCTGCCCGGCCGGCCGACGGCATGGCCGCAGACTTCGATGTTGCCGCCCTGGATGCTCTCCAGCCCGGCGATGCAGCGCAGCAGCGTGCTCTTGCCCGAGCCGCTGCGGCCCACGATCGCCACGGTCTGGCCGCGCGCCACCTCGAAGCCGACTCCGTCCAGCACGCGCAGCGGGCCGAACTCCTTGATCACGTCGCGCACGCGAACGACAGCGTCACCTTCCGGCATTGGCCCTCCTCTCGAGGGTGCGGCTGGCCACCGACAGCGGGTAGCACAGCGCGAAATAGATGGCCGCGACGCAGGTGAAGATCACGAACGGCTCGAAGGTCGAGTTGTTGACGATCTGGCCCGCGCGCGCGAGTTCGACGAAGCCGATCACCGATGCGAGCGACGTGTTCTTCACGATCTGGACCATGAAACCCACGGTCGGCGGAATGGCGATCTTCACCGCCTGCGGCAGGATCACGTAGGTGTATTGCTGGACGCGGTCGAGGCCGAGGCAGTCCGAGGCCTCCCACTGGGTCTTCGGCACCGCTTCGATGCAGCCGCGCCAGATCTCGCCCAGGAACGCGCCGGCATAGAGCGTCAGCGAGATGCCGGCCGCCACCAGCGGCACAAGCTTGAGGCCGATGATGCCCAGGCCAAAGTAGGACAGGAACAGCACGATCAAGAGCGGCGTGCCCTGGATGAGCTGGATGTAGGCGCTGGCGATCGCGCGCACGACACCCGACTTCGACACCCGCATCAGCGCGATGACGAGACCCAGGATCGAGCCACCGACGAAGGCGATCAGCGACAGCGCCACGGTCCATTGTGCCGCGACCAGCAGGTAGAGCAGGTGATTGGTGCCGAGCTGGTTCACAGCGGCGTCCCCAGCCGGCGCTTGCGCTCGAACAGGCCGAGCCCGATCGCCCAGAAGGCGAAGCGGTAGAGCCCCGACAGCGCGAGGTAGACCACCGCCACGACGACGTAGACCTCGAAGCTGCGGTAGGTGTCGGACTGCACGTTGTTGGCGACGGCGGTCAGCTCCTCGACCGAGATCTGCGAGGTGATGGACGAGGCCAGCATCAGCAGCACGAACTGGCTGGAGAGAGCGGGATAGACGCGTTCCATCGCCGGCAGCAGCACGACATGCAGGATGGTCTGTAGCCGCGTGAGACCCAGGCAATCGGCGGCCTCGAGCTGAGTGCGCTGGATCGACTGGATGCCGGCCCGCATGATCTCGGTCGAATAGGCGCCCATGTTGACGGTGAGCGCGATCACCGCCGAGATGTCGGCGCTGAGCTTCAGTCCCAGGCTGGAGAGGCCAAAGTAGACGATGAAGATCTGGATCAGCAGCGGCGTGTTGCGGATCGCCTCGACATAGGCGCCGACCAGCCGGCGCATCACCGGCCCGCCATAGACGCGCGCCAGCGCGCAGACGGTGCCGAGTGCAAAACCCAGCGCGATCGACAGCACGGTGAGCTGGATGGTGAGCCAGGCGCCGGCCACGAAGTCGGGCCAGCGGTCGGCCATGAAGGCGAAATCGAACTTGTAGGACATGGTTCAGGCGGCGATGGCGTAGAGGTGGCGCGCGTTATCCGCGAACAGCGCGCGACGCTCCGCTTCGGAGAAGTCGGCCACGATCGCCGCGAACCCGCGATAGATGTCGTCGAAGCTGCCACAGAGGCTGTCGACCGGAAAATTGCTGGCAAACATGCAGCGCTCGACCCCGAACAGCTCGATGGCGGTCAGCACGATCCGCCGGTTGGCCTCCGCCGTCCAGCGGACGCCGGGCATACCGAGGCCGGAGATCTTGACCGCGACATTGGGTTCGGCCGCCAGCACCGCCATCGCCTTGCGCCAGCCCGCGATCCCCTCCGGGCTGCGGTCGGCCGGCAGGCCGGTGTGGTTGAGCAGGATCGTGATGTTGGGAAAGTCGCGCGCCAGCTGGGCGGCATCGCCGAGATGCTCCCACGGCGTCTGCAGGTCGAAGCGGCCAAGCCGCCGCGCCAACAGCGCGAAGCCCTTGCGCCAGCGCGTCGCAGCCTGCATGTCGCCGGGCCGCGGCTTGTGACGGACGCTGCGCACGAAATCGAAGCCGGTCATGCGCTCCAGCACCTGGCCGGCGTCGGCACGGTCGAGCCAGGCCTGGCCGACCGCCACCGAGGGCAGGCCCTTCTGCCGCAGCTCGGCCACGTAGGTCATCTCGCCGATGGGATCGCGCGGATCCCACTCGGTCTCGATATAGACCGAGCCCGCCACTCTGTAACCGCGGGCATCGGCCAGATAATGCTCGTGCAGATAACGCCGGCGGATGGCGTTGTAGTCGCCGTAGCGGAACGGGATCGGCGGCTCGTCGCGCAGCCAGGGATGGTAGTTGCGCGCAGGGTCCCAGAAGTGATGGTGGGCATCGACGATCTCCATCGACGCCCCACCCCGGTCTCTATCGGCCATCCCTATTGCTTGAGGATGACGTCCGGCAGGTCGTTGCCGTGATGCTTCTTGTAGATCGCGTTCAGCGTGCCGTCCTTGAGCTTTGCTGCGACCCACTTGTTCACCTCGGCGAGCAGGCGCTCCTCGTCCTTCTTGACGCCGATGGCGAGCTTGAAGGTGTCGAGCACGAACTTGACCTCGAGCGGGCGGGCCGGGTTCCTCTTTCCAATCGGGGCGACCAGCAGCTCGGCGGTCGAGATGATGTCGACCTGGCCGCTGAGGTAGGCCTGCGCCTCGGTGGCGTCGTCCTCGTAGCGCACCAGCTTCATGCCCTTGGGGCCATCCTTGGTGAGCTGCGTGTCGTGCGTCGTGCCGCGCACGGTGCCGACGGTCTTGCCGTCGAGATCGGCCATCTTCTTGAGTTCGATCGACTTCAGCGCGGCGATCACCGTCGACAGCGAGGCATAGCCCAACGAGAAGTCGATGACCTTGGCGCGCTCCGGCGTGATCGACAGCGTCGAGATCACGAGGTCGGCCTTGCCGGTCTGCAGCGAGGGGATGCGCGACGCGCCGGTGGTCGGCACATGCACGAACTCCAGGCCCCAGTCCTTGGCCAGCGCCTTGGCGGTGTCGATGTCGGAGCCCGAGGGCTGCATCTTGTCGTCGGTCATGCCGTAGGGCGGCACGCCGAGATCGACGGCGATGCGGATCTTGCCCGACTTCTTGATGTCGTCGAGGGCGTCGGCGAGGGCCATCTGGCTCGTGCCCATCGTCGCCACTGCCGCGAGCGCAATGGCAGTCATCATCTTTCTCATCGTTTCCTCCATCTAGCTGTTTCGTCTTCTTGGCCGAACTCTAGCGTCCCGCATCCATGTCGGCGAGCTTTGCCACGCGGCGGCGAAATTCCTCGGCCGTCGAGAATTCCGCAGCGAGGTAGGCGGCGATCAGGTCCTTGGCGAGCCACGGGCCCACGATCTGGGCGCCGATGCACATGACGTTGACGTCGTCGTGCTCGACGCACTGATGTGCGGAATGAACGTCGTGGCAGACCGCGGCGCGGATGCCCTTCATCTTGTTGGCGCCGATCGAGGCGCCGACCCCGGTGCCGCACACCATCAGGCCGCGCTCGGCCTTGCCCGACGTAATGGCGGCCGCGACCTTGCGCGCGATGTCGGGAAAGTCGACCGGCGCGGGATCGTACGAGCCGACATCCTCGACCTCGTGGCCGAGGCCCTTCACGAAGGCGACCAGTTCGGCCTTCATCGGAAAGCCAGCGTGGTCCGAGCCGATGACGAGTTTCATGACTTCATCTCTTGCGGTTGATAGTTGGAGATCAGGTTCTTGCGCCTGAGTTCGTCGCCGATCAGGAAATGTTCGCGCAGGGCATGCTCGGCCTGGTCGGGATGGCGCCGCGCCAGCGACAGGAAGACCTCGCGGTGGGCATCGACCAGCCGCGACGTGATGGCGGGCTCGCGGAAGGTGTCGCGGCGGCGCTCGACGTGGCTGCGCATCAGGAGCGGCGAGATCGCCTCGTAGATCTTCATCAGGGCGACGCTGCCGCTCGCCCGCACGAGGGCGAGGTGGAAGGCGTAGTCGGCGCCGCCGCCAGCCTCCGGATCGTCGAGGGAGTCGACCAGCGTGTCGAGGATGCCGGCGATCGCCTGCAGGTCGCGCTCGCTCGCGCGCTCGCAGGCAAGGCGAATGGCCTGGCACTCGATGGCGATCCTGGCCTGCAGCACGTCGTCGAGGATGTTGGGCTCCGGCGCCAGGCAGAGGGTCAGCGCCTGGCCCAGCACCGAGGCGTCGGCGGCGCGCACGAAAGCGCCACGCCCGTGCTGGATGTCGAGCAGCCCCAGCATGGCGAGCGAGCAGAGCGCTTCGCGCAGCACCGGCCGGCTGACGCCCAGCGCAAGCGCGAGCTCGCGCTCCGCCAGCAGCCGGTCCCCCACCTTCAAATCGCCTGACAGCAGCCGATCGCGGAAGAAGGTGAAAACCCTGTGGGTGCCGCTCTGCGTCTCATCGGTGTCGGGGCGAACGATTTCAACAGAAGCCATTTTTGGCTGGGTCATTTGGTCAGTCCGTGGCCTTACCACTTTAAAACAAACACGGCCGCGGTCAAGCAAGACACGGCGGCGTTACGTTTTACGGCTTGACCGACACGCAGGCCGGGTCGATCGCGGCGTTGGCGATCTCGACGAAACGCTCCAGCGGGCAGGCCTTCTCGCGGGCCTGGGCTTCGCAGGCCGACAGCTCGACCGCCGCCATGCCGGGCGGATTGTCGATCGTGAGCGGCGTTGCGTTGCGCAGCTGCTCCGGCGTCTGGGCATAGAAGGCGATCCGCACGTAGCGCCGGCCGGTCCCGGTCTCGCGCAGCAGCTCGAAGGCGAGCGCGCTGCCGGGCGGCACTTCGTTGTCCTGGTAGCCCTTGATCTCCCAGCCGAGATTGAGCAGGCCGGCGACGTTCAGGATATTGGTATCGTGGCCCAGCAGCATGCCGAAGCGCACCGGCTCGGCCGTGTTCGGCGCGCCCGGAAACCTGTGGCCGTTCTGCAGCGCCATCACGATCTGCGTCAGCATGTTCGAGCCCCTTTGCTGGGCGATCGGCATGGTCTTCTCCGTCAGGTCGAGATAGAGGCGGCGGACCTTCAGCACATCGCGCAGCTGGTCGCCGCCCAGGCGCCCCCAGGCCACCCGGTCGGCCGGCATGCCCTGGGCGCTTTCCTGCAGGAAGATCTCCGCCGCCGTCGAGCCGATGGCGATCGGCCCTTTCAGGACGACGCCGCCGGCCGGATTGGGCACGATCGCCGGCGCTTCGGCGTTCAGGCCGCAAGCCGCCCCCGAGCCAGATGCGCCCGGCGGGCAGAGCGTCGATTGCAGCAGCGAGAGCTGCGGCGCGTATTCGCGCTGCACGGAACCGAAGTCGCCGCCGATGCGCGCCAGGATGGCGGCGCGGTTGCTGGCTGCATTCATCGGGCACGAGGCCGAGGGCTGCGGATGGAACAGCGGATCGGGCTTCGAGAGATCGGCCTGGTGCTTCAGGAGCGGCGTGAGGCAGCGCATGTAGAGGCCGCCCAGGGTCGAGAGCGCCACAAACTGGTCGCGCTTGTCGAGGTCGACCCACAGCACGACGGTGCCCGGCGCGGCGCAGACGTTCTCCTCGATCAGCCCCCGGCCGCCGTAGAGGATGCGGTAGAACTGGCCCATCTGGTGGCCGAGGTCGGCGCCGCGCGGCGTCAGGTCGCCCGGCGCGACCGGCCAGGCGGGCCACGGCGAGGCGGCGAATCTGGCGAGTTCCTCGGGCGGCTGGGCAGGTGCCTGCACGCTGTGCCGGGCGAGCATCACCACCCGTTCCATCTGCCAGCCCGGCGGGATCGGCGGGACCTGGGCCTCGGCCGGCGCGAGACCCGCCATCAGCCCCACCATCAGCATCGACACGAAAACGGCGGCGGACGGACGAAATTTCATTGCAACATTCCGGATCAGAACAAGGCGCGAGCCTACCGCATGGATCACGGGCACGGTAGCGCACCCTGTCGCCCCGTCAGGCTCTGGCGTAGACTGCCCGGCACCATGTACCTGCATCTGCCCACGCTCGACATCGTGGCCGTCTTCACCACCCTGGTGGCCGCCGGCGTGTCGTTGCTCGCCTGGTATCGTCACCGCGATGCCGTGGCACTTCGCAGCTGGGCCGCGGCCCTGGTGTTGGGCAGCGTCGGCGCTCTGCTGTTCGTGCTGCGCGAGCCCTCGACCTCGGCCGCCCTCTTCGTTGCAGCCGACGGTCTCTGCGTCGCGAGCTTCGCCACCATGTGGGTGAGCATGCGCCGCTTCAATTCCAGCAAGGCTTCGCCGATGCGCATGGCGATCTCCGCCGCCGCGATCACGGCCGCCTTCGTGCTGCTGGTCAGCGTCAGCTGGCAGATGGGCTCGGCGTTGCGCGCCCAGTCCCTCGTCTTCTCGCTGTTCGTCGGCGGCCTGGCGCTCGCCACGGCCTGGGAGACCTGGCGCGGCGGCCGGCTGGACGGGCTGCAGAGCCGCCGCATCGCCGCCATCGCCCTGGCCGGCATCGCGACCGCCCGCCTGGTCCGCGTCGGTCTGCTGGCGCTGGACTGGGTCGACCTCGTCGAGCCGCAGACCGCCGACATGGTCTGGGGCTACGGCATGTACGTCAGCACCGTGTGCGTGCTGGTGGTGACCTTCGGGCTGGTGCTGATGGCCAACGAACGCTCCGAACGACAGTTCGCCCGCCAGCTCGCCCAGCAAATTAGTGGCCGCGCCGCCTGATGGACGACTGGGGACTGGCCCTCGGCATCGCCGTCGCCGCCGGCGTGGGCGCATATTTTTACAGCCGGAAGCAGACCCGCACGGGGCGCCTCGGACAGGCGCTGGCGGCGGTCGTCGCGGCAGCGTTGGCCGCCCTCGCGTCGAGCGCCGGCATGAAATACCTTCGCGACACCGGGAGCCTGGGCGTCGCTTCCGACCAAACCGCGACGATCGACCAGGCCATGGGGGCGATCCGGGAAACGCCCTTGCTCGGCCTCGTGCTGCGCGAGACTCCCGCGCTCGACGCGCGCTTCCGCGAAGCCCTCGAAGCCGAACTGAAGAACCCCGCCAAGGTCGGCCCGCCGCGCTCCTTCATCGTGGGCGCTGAGGTGCGCCGCGACATCATCGCGCCCACGCTGCGCCGCGCCGATGATGCCGCCGCCCTCGACGCCATCAAGGCCATGCAGGCTTTCGTAAAGCACCTGCAGGCCACGAACGTGGCGCTGTGCCGGGAATTCGGCTTGATCGGGCTGCAACAGCCGGGCCGGCTGGACACCACGGGCGCCGCCCTCTTCAAGCGCGCGCTCGCAACGCAGGAAGACGCGTACGTGAACGGCAAGGCGCGGTCCGTCGCGCCGCAGCAGATCGGCAACCAGGAGGTCCACAAGCTCCTGGAAGAAGCGGGCTACACGCCCGCCGACTTCGACAGGCTGGCCGCGCTCACCAAATCGTCGGACCCGGAGGGCTGTGCGATCACCGTCAAACTCTACCAGGCGCCGACCCTCCTGCCGCCGGAACGCGGCGGCGCGCTGGCGCGCTACCTGCTCACGGTCGCGTCGTAGCACCGCGATAGCGGGGCGCCGCAATGATGAAGAAGACCCCGCCGGCCGCCACCCCCGACGCCTACGTGAGCGCGCTCCGCGGCTGGCGCCGCGATTGCGTAGAAACGCTGCGCGCCGCCGTCCGCTCGGCCGCGACCCTGGACGAAGCGATCAAGTGGGGCCATCTCGTCTACTTCGCGCGCGGCCCCGTACTGCTGATCCGCGCCGAGGAAGAGCGTGTGCTGTTCGGCTTCTGGCGCGGACAGCGCCTGCGCCTGATCGAGCCGAGACTAAAGCCCGGCGGAAAATTCGAAATGGCCACGCTGGAGATCACCAAGGGCGTGACCGTTGACGCTTTCACGGCCCGGCGCCTCGCCGCGAAGGCCGTCGCGCTCAACAAGACTCTCGGCGATCCGACGAAGGTGGCGGCGCGCGATTAGAGTCTTTCTGACAAAGATCGAATCGCTCGGGTGAGGCGACGACCAGACCTCATGCTGAGGAGCGAGCGACGCGAGCGTCTCGAAGCATGGGCTACAGCACGACTGGTTCCACCCTTCGAGACGGCCACTGCGTGGCCTCCTCAGGGTGAGGTTAGTTTGTTTGAACCGTAAAGACTCTAGGGTACCGACAGCGGTCCCGGATCGCCGCCGACGGGCCGTCGCAGGCAGGCGACATGATGGCCCTCCGCCACCTCGATCAGCGGCGGCGCGGTCACCTTGCACGCGGCGATCGCGTAGGGGCAGCGCGTATGGAAGTGGCAGCCCGGCGGCGGATTGGCCGGGCTCGGCACGTCGCCCTGGACGATGCGCTTGCGCTGGCGGCGACGCCTGGGATCGGGCGCGGTGGCCGCCGACAACAGGGCCTCGGTGTAGGGATGCAGCGGCCGCATGAAGAGCGAGCGCTTGTCCGTGAGCTCGACGATGCGGCCGAGATACATCACCGCGATGCGATGGCTGATGTGGCGCATCACCGCGAGATCGTGGCTGATGAAGAGATAGGCGAGCCGGAATTCCTCCTGCAGGTCGATCAGCAGGTTCAGCACCTGCGCCTGCACCGAGACGTCGAGCGCCGAGACCGGCTCGTCGGCCACGATCACGTCGGGATTGACCGCCAGCGCCTTGGCGATGCCGAGCCGCTGGCGCTGGCCGCCCGAGAACTCGTGGGCATACTTGCGCATGGCGTCGGGCCTGAGCCCCACGCGCTCGAACAGGCGGGCGACGCGGTCGTCGGTCTCGCGACCGCTCGACAGGCCGAAGTTTTCCAGCGGCTCGCCCACGATCGTGCCCGATGGCAGGCGCGGGTTCATCGACGAGTAGGGATCCTGGAAGATCGTCTGGATGCGGCGCCGATGTGCCCACATGGCACCGGGCTTGAGCGACGAGATGTCCTCGCCCGCCAGCACGATGCGGCCGGCCGTGGGCTCGACCAGCTTCAGCACCGTCTTGCCGATGGTCGACTTGCCGCAACCCGATTCGCCCACCAGCCCCAGCGTCTCGCC
>LNFM01007963.1_pt1 | contig 16253 bp, 15 predicted proteins | sample 596031 | NCBI WGS metagenome assembly LNFM01 (sample SAMN04254537, study PRJNA301005) | activated carbon metagenome | isolation source: dual media filters at the Ann Arbor, Michigan drinking water treatment plant | place: USA: Ann Arbor
ATCTCCAGATCGTGAATCGGTGAGCGCTTCTGGTTGAGCAGAGCTACCTTGGCGGCATCGATGTCCAGCGCCACCACCTCATGGTGCTGGGCCAACAAAACAGCATTGGAAAGACCGACGTAGCCGGTTCCTGCGATGGCGATTTTGGTCATGGTTGAGACACCTAGGGTCAAGTCGGGAGCGCTCTTGTGTGGGCATCCTGGCGGGCTATTCAGACATCAAGCGCGGCCTAGTGGGTAGAGTCCGCTTCTATTCAAAAAAACTGGCCGATCTTGCTGAGGTTCTTTGACACCAGAGCGCCCACCCCGCCCAACGCCCCAACGCGGCTGCGGCGCAAGGCGTCGAAGTCCTCGCCCGACTTGCGCACAATATTGCCCAGAGATCGGTTGCTTGCACCCCCGAGGCGCATCTTGACCAAAACCTGCGGCAGATACACAGCCTTGAAACCCGGTAGTGAAAACAACTGCAAGATACTGAAGTAATCGGCCGCAATGCGGTAACGCGTGTCAAAGCCGCCAATGCGCTCGTACCACTCGCGCCGCACATAGAGCGTGGGGTGGGGCGGCATCCAGCCCCAGGCCAAGCGCCTGGCACTGTAAGGGCTGCTCTGCCAGTGTCGCACCACTGCGCTTGTATCGCTTTGCTTCACGTACTGCAAATCGCCGTATACCGCACAAACGCCGGTGTCAGCAAAGGCCTCTGCTATATCGGCCAACACGCTGGGGTGCGCATACAGATCATCGGCATGGAGGAAGCCAACTACGTTGCCCGACGCGTTTGCAATGCCCTTATTGAGTGCATCGTAAATACCTTTGTCTGGTTCACTGATCAACTTTGCAACACCGTGGCTATGAGCTCGAATCAATGCAACCGTGTTGTCAGTAGACGCACCGTCTATCACAATATGTTCAATCTCCCTATGCGTCTGAGTTGCAATAGAACTCAAAGTTTCAGCAATGGTTGAACCACTGTTGTAGGTGGTGGTAATGACACTAATTTTCATCGGTTGGGTCAAAGTAAGAGATGACTGAAGAAGTGCAGAATTGGAAACCAGTTGCTGCCTCGCAATATCTCGGGTAGGGACATCAGCCCAGATACACCGCCTTAGTTTTTTGAAAGGTTTGCTTCCAGTCGAATTTCGCAGCGCGTTCTATTCCGCTGAGAACAGCCTTCTCACGCGCTGCGACAGAATCCAGGGTACCTAGCGCGCCAGCGTAGGACTCGCCGCTTTGACTATCGGCGTAATGCGCAGCAGTGCCGCCCACCTCAGGCAGCGAAGACAGATCGGCGGCAACCACCGGGCAGCCGCAGGCCATGGCCTCCAGAATTGGCAAGCCAAAACCCTCATAGTCTGAAGGAAAGATAAAGGCAAATGCAGACGAATACAGTCGCCGCAAATCTGCGGATGAAACAGGGCCGAATTCGTGCCAGCGAGCCCCAAGGCGCGTCTGTAAAAGCGTTCGCTCCTCAGCCGTGAGCGCCGGTCCGACAACGCCGAGTGACAGGCGGGGCGATTGCCTAATTGCCTCTACCGCCAGATCAAAACGCTTGTACCCTCCGCGCTGGCCGACGAACAACACAGTTCGTTCATTGGCGCTGGGGGATGCAGTCGACTCCTGATAGAACGCTTTGCTATCGACACCAAGGTGAATGACGTGCAGCTTAGCCGTGTCCACCTCAGGGCAAAACTCGATCACGTCGCGGCGGGTCGACTCCGAAATGCAGAGCACAGCGTCGGCCCGCCGGATGCTGGCCAGCTTTTGTTGGGAATGAACAAAGCGCGCCAATCCGGTGCGGTAGCGCTCGTACGTGAAGTCGTAGACCGAGACGACATACCTCCCCACACGCTGACGCGGTAGCCGGTAGTAGGACGTGTGAAACACACAGCCGTTTCCGCCCGTGGGGGCTGGCAAGTAGCGCCCGATCCGCGCGTCGAGCGTCTCCCTGAGCACCGGCATGCGCTGTAACCAGGCAGCATCAACATCGCGAAAGGACAATTGCTTCGGAAGAACGAGGCTGCCAGCGAGCACCGGATCAACACCCGCGTATGCCACGAGTTTTGCCCAATAGTTCGAGATGCCTCCCATGCGTTGAAGGCCAAAAATGATGCAATCCAGGGTGATCGGATGTCCGTTGGTCATTCAGAGGTGTCGATTCTTTCGGCGGGCTTCATGTGGCGTAAAAGGTTACCGTTCCCACCGCGCACGCTCGGCCTCGCACATGTTGTGCACCACGTCATCGACCGAATGGCGCGCGGTCCAGCCCAGTTCAGCGGTTGCCAGCGAAACGTTGGCCGCACTGTATGCGATATCTGAAGGTCGAAGCAGCGCTTTGTCCAACAATACATGCTGCTCCCAGTCAAGATCAAAGTGGGCAAAAGCACGCTGCACAAAATACTGCAGAGACACGGTGCGCCCCGTGGCAATGACCACATCTAGCGGCGACTCCCGTTGCAGCAGCAACCACATCGCCTCTACGTAGTCGGGCGCCCAGCCCCAGTCCCGCGAAATATCCAGATTCCCCAGCGTTACATGCGATTCAAGGCCCGCGTGGATCTTGTACGCCGCCTCAACAATCTTGCGCGTGACGAAACGTCGCGGGCGCAACGGCGATTCATGGTTGAACAGAAACCCCGTGCACGCAAACAGCTGATAGGCCTCCCGGTAGTTTGCCACCAAGTTTGCTGCGCAAGCCTTGGCCACGGCATAAGGGCTGCGCGGTCGGAAGGCGGTGCTTTCGTCTGCCGGAATTTCGCCCGTGTTGCCAAAGCACTCGCTCGACCCTGCGCTGTACAGGCGTATCGAAGGATCAAGAAACCGGATGCCTTCCAACAGATTGAGTGTGCCGTTGCTGATGCTTTCCAGCGTCTCAACGGGTTGGTCAAACGACAGACCCACAGACGATTGCCCGGCGAGGTTATAAATTTCATTCGGTCGTGTCTTGGCCAGTACCTGGAGCACGCTGCGAAAGTCATTCAGCGCCATCGATTCGATAGTGACTTTGTCATCGATACCCAGTGAGGCTAGGTTTTGATGTCTGCCAGATTGCGCATCGCGCGAGGTGCCAACCACACGGTAACCCCGCGCCAGCAGAAACTGGGCAAGATAGGCCCCATCCTGTCCACCGGCACCACATATCAGAGCTGTTTTCATAAGATTGCTACTTTGGCGGCCTCAATATTAGAATGCTTTACCCTGACTTGGGACTTAAAGAAAAGGGTCGAAAGCAAAATGACATAAAAGACATTAAGATAGATGGATAGCACCGAAAAAGCATTAGTGAAGAATAACCAACTCCAGGGGAATAGCAAAGAGATATAGGCGAATCGCCAAGTAACAGCGTGCCTTCTTTGAAATGCCATCATATAGAAAAAATTAACCAATAGACCGTATAGCAGTGATCCGAGGATGCAAATATATGCACCGCCCTCAATGTAAAGAGGTGTTAAGAAGGTGCCAGTATTGGCAGCACCTGAAACAACATTCCATTCATCAACAGGGATGCTCATTGAGTCTGCAAATTCACCCATCATTGCAGCAGATAGAATTGGTCGAAACAGTGAAGTGCCTAATCTAAACTCTGTTTCATGCGTGTTGATGAAATTGCTGAAATTTTGAAAACCGAGTGACGAATAACCGTACAGGAGAGAGGCGACTTCACTCGGAAATGCACCAATTTCTTCAATATATCGGAATTCGATCAAATCAGCATGCCCTCCTACGTTTCCCACACCCTCAAGGCGGATCGAAGTGATGGCTGAAAACAATATGACAATAACTAAAGCGCTGCAAATTATATAGAATCGATGGAGCAGTTGGCGGGTCGAATAAGGGGTCGAATTCGAGGAAATGTCTTTAGATCTTATGTGGTAATAAATTAGAGCCGAATAAGACAAAATTGGAATGAGAACATCAGACTTAGATGCCTTCAAAATTCCGATCACTATAACCGACACTGATAATGTCAAATATAGTGCGCGTCTAACTTTTCTTTCTTCGTTGAGATAAAGATAAAAGATGGCAATTGACGCGGCATGAATGCCAAATGCAAGCACTTGGAGCTTCGAATCCTTGCCCGCGGTGTGTAAATTTGAATCAGAAGCCCCGCCCAAGAGATACAGTAGTAACGGAATATCTCGGCCACTAAATTCGGCGAGATACAAGGCGCCAAGCGTCAAAGTGTAAAAACACAAAATTCCAATGACGTTGACTTGAAATCCATACCGATAAACAACCATTGATTTTTGATGACGGTGCTTTCCATTTAGAATATGTGGAATGACGCAAGTCGTGAATAGTATGATCGTACAAGCTACAATCAAGAAAATCGCGTTCGGTTCAATGCCTGATTGTAGTTTCGATAAGTTGGTCAGGCTTAATGCGAACGGTGCAATCCAGCAATAGAATAAAATGTTTAATGGAGAGAAGGCATCTCCGTTAGTAAGTGCCTTGTTGAGTATGCCCCAACCCAGCCAGAGTATTGTTAAAACTAGCAAGACCAAAATAATGGACAAATCTAACGCCCTCTAGCTAATTGGTTCAGTAGCAGCACCCGCAATATCATCAATCTTTTGGACCAAACATACACATCCCGTGCTAGAAAGTTCGCGCCTAGCCACTGAGCTGGCGCTATCCCATCTGCAATACGCTCATACAACGAAGACAGCGCCGCCAGTGCATCCCGAGCTTCTGTTGGCAGTGCCCAGCGAAGCCAGGCCGATTGAAAAATTAGGGCCTCTCTGGCAATTAGGCACGCGGTGGCGGATCTCCCGCGAGCACTCTTCCAGTAGGCAGGAAAGTCATTTTCTAAAAGTTGGAGGTAGGTTTGTAGTCCCTCGATAACGGCACACATGCTCTCGAGTGATAATGCGCCAGAGGTGCTGCCTCGATGCAGTCTGTATTCACACGCGAATTCCTCCGAGCATTCCTTTCCACCATCTATCGCAAGTCGGGAAAACAGCAAATCGTCGGCAAATATGAGATTGGGCAGGTCAGGAATGCCACCAACCTTCAAATAGTCAGCCGCTCTGAACACATAACCCGTCCCAAAAGAGTCTCTCAAGCCCCAGGCCCTTGAAGCCAGAAAGTCGGCCGACGTTTCCCTGGTAGGAATTGGCTTGCAGGGCCGGATCAATGCGCCGTCCTTGTCAATGAGGTTGAAAGCAGTCTGGTACAGGCTCGCTCGGGGATTAGATTGGATCAAAGCATCAATGACCGCCAGAAAATTGGGCTTCAGCAGGTCATCATGCCCAATAATGGTCATGAACTCGGCCTGGATCGAGTCTTCACCCAGCAGTTGCCAAACTCGGTGCCAGCTCTGGAAGATCGTCAGAACTTCTGTGGAAGGAATGATCCGAATGCGAGGATCGTTGTAAGCCTGTGCGAGTTCGGCGCTTCCATCGCTGCTCGCATTGTCCAAAACAAACAAGACCCAATCGTTGCTGGTTTGATGTAGTACGCTGTCAATGGTTTTCGCCAGGTAGGCGGCACCATTGCGCACAGGCAGAAAAATGGCATAGCGAGGCACCTTCATCAAGGTAGCCCCTGCGTAAGAAACCCGGGTCTTTCCGCGCACGAGGTGCGGAATTGGCTACTTGATTCAGCCAGCATCAGGGTGAGGCATGGATTCATAAACATCCAGCAATGTTGCGTGGGGAGGGCGCGTCTCGGCATCTTTTTGGATTGCGTGTTGACCGATCTTGCGCCGCAAGGCGGCCACCATCTTGCTGCGTGCGTCTCTGGGAAAAAAGCGCAGCGCAGTGAAACCGAGTGAAAGCCCCGCGCCGTAGAAAATACGTTCGCCGAGTGTCATGGCGGAATGCAGCGGGCGAAGCTCTGCTGCCTCGGATCGGCCATCAAAATATCGTGCTTTGTAGCCGTGAACAATCTGCAGAAAGCGGTAGCGGTGGTAGCTTGGGCGAACCTTTTCGCCGCTGGCTTGACGCAGCGACTCCATCGCCAGCAGCCAAGAGTCGTAGTAAGAGGTACCCGGAAGCATGTGCTTTCGGGCAGACGAAGCCTCTCCAAGTGGCCCTTCATTCCCGAGGAACTTGACACCCTCTGCGACACGATTGGTGCCATGAAAGGCCCCATAGGATTTGGGCGTGATGCCGACCAAGACCATTGGTGCCGGGCAAATCAGTATCTTTTCGGCTAGCAGGAAGAGTAATGGCGTCGCGTAAAAGTCTGGGTACGGAGATCTGAAGAACGGACCGTCCATACTCAAGCGATCGATCATCTGCCTGCTGATGAGTGAAAACTGCATGTTCGAGGCGACAGGCATTCGGAAGTCCAGGTACCCGTCTGCAATCTGCCTGGCCGTCTTGGGGTTGAGCCAATACGGATCCTTCCCTTGAAAATGTTCATTCTGATCGCGTCGAAGAAAACCAGAAGGCTCTTCTTCCATCGCGCCACGATAGGCAAAATAATAGCCGCCGACATAGACATAGTCTGGCTGCGGATGCTTGTCGAAGCTCGCTAGCAACGCAGAGAAATAACCGGGCAGCAGCCCATCATCATCACCCAGCATGACCACATAGTCGCCGTCACTCTGTTGCAGCGCGAAATTCCAGTTGTCCGTGACGGGTATCAGACGGTCGGTACGGAAGTAACGTATCCGGGTGTCATTCAGGCCCTTGACGTATCCAGCTATATCGTCTTCGGAGTCGTTATCAGATACCACGATTTCCCACCTGGAATAGTCTTGGCGCCGGACAGTTTCGACTGCATAGCGCAAGTATTCCAACCGATTGCGAGTTGGTAGAAGAACAGAGAATTTCATATTTCGGCCGCTTTTCTAAATACGGCTGTATAGGTGCTACCCCGCATGCCGGTACGCTCGATTGGCGAGAACAGCTTTGTCAGCACTCGTCCAATGAAGTGTGCGGCGTTGCCTAAACCTTCATTCTTGAAAAAACTTTTCAGGCTGAAAGCCCACCCGAAGCTGTTGTATCCGCGTGCGATGGCTCCGGTGGACGACACGTCAATTGAGTCCAACCCGTGCTTCGCACCAAATGTAACGAGCAGTTGGGCCGGAATGAGTGTTACATGCCGAGGCGCATCAACGTGGGTCCATCGCGAACGGAGCACCCGAAACTGAAACGCATCGGGATTCGGCGTGTCGACAATCAAGACGCCGCCCGGAGCGAGGTGCAGCGCAGCCGCTTCCAGCACCGCCCAGGGATCAGGCAGGTGCTCAATCACCTGCCAAAGCACGATCACGTCGAACTTCGGCAGGGTCGCCAGTAAGCTCAGGGTGTCGCTTCCTTCGACCACCTTGATTCCTACGGTGTTCCGTAGAAAATCACAGCAGCGGGCATCCATCTCTATCCCGGTCACATCAAAACCAGCACGCTTGGCTAGGAAGGCAAACAGGCCATACGCCGGGCCAATTTCGAGCAGGCTTCCTTTGTTCGCAAACCGTTGCAACACATCGAGTTTGGCCGATTGGAGCTTTTCTGCTCGTGCGGCCAGCTCCCCCTCGTTCTTTGGAACTTCGTAGTACTCGGTTGGATAGAACTGGCCGAGGTCAGCTGGTAGTGGTGCCAAAAAGATAAAATCACAGGATATGCAGCGATAATAGTTAAAATCATCGTTGGTTATTCGTCGATTGTAATCCTTGGTTGTGAAGCCAAGAGGCGCGGGTTGGCCGCATTGCAAGCATTTCATTTCAATGATGGCTAAAAGAAGCTTGTTTCAAGATTAATCGGTTGGAGATGACAATTCGCAGATTGAGAATCGATTTGTGATCAGGCAAATCTCAGAAAGGAACGTACAGAATGGCGAAGCTCTGGACCCAGCAGAAGGTAACCCAGTAGTGTGTAAACAACCAAAGTGCTTGCGAAAATGGCAATGCCAACAGGCGACACCAACGGGAGCGTGGCTACAACCATGCGGGCCAAGCCAAAGGTACAGCATGCCAGTAGGCCGAAAGGTAGCAATATCTTCAGAAGGTAGGGTGTGAAAGGTGTGCACAGAATCTCGCGGTGCACCTGCGGCACCAAGAATACGACATATCCCAAATTAAGCAGCAACCACGCGAGTGCGGCGCCTGCAATGCCAAGCCAAGAAATGAGGAGATAAAGTGCCGCTGCATAAGGCAGCGCGGTCAACACCGAAATCCGCAAGGCGATATTCGCCCTGCTGGAGGCCACGGTCAACTGATACGCATTGGATGCGGCGGCACTGCCAAAGAAGCCGACTGCCAGCAAAGCCAGTGGCATCGCTGCGGCAACAGCAGCATCAGGGTTGACCCATAAGGCCAAAAGATGCTCACCAAAAAAGACGAAACATCCGGTGATCATACCAATGACAAACATCATGAAGCGGCTGGCAGTGTCATAGCGGCGGACCAATATATTCCTGTCTGATGCGCCGTATGCTTCTGCGAGGTGCGGCAACACGGCCGTCGAAATGGCGCCAATCAATGCCGGTATGATCGCTGCGGCAGTGTATGCCAATGTGTATGCGCCCAGGGATTCAAGCGGAAGAAGTTTGCTCACCAGTAGACGATCGGCTTGTACCACGAGAATAGTCATGATGGCCAAACCATTCATGGTCAAGGAGAAGCGCCAAACCCGCTGCAAATCAGGCAATGAAATCCCGGGGCGCCAAGGCAACGCAGGATGCACCCATCGACAAATCAACCAAAACGACACCACCTCGATCAATGCATTGATGGCAGTCCAGATCAGAAAGGCGTTGAGTGTGCGCCAATGCAGCAAAACAAATACTCCACCAATAAGTCTTAGCGCAGCCGTCACGACCTTGACAGCATTTAGAACATCCATGCGCTGAAGACCTATCAGCACGCCGGTATAGAGCGAAACAGGCCACCGTAGTGCGAGATACAGTGCAATGACCTTTAGGCTCTGTTCAATCAACGCTGTATCCACAGATTGTGATGTGAACCAATGCTGAGCTATTTGGCCTGAGAGAAGTGCGATCAGACCACCTATTAGTGCTGCGACTACCCAAAAAACCGTTGTGGCTGTCTGTAAAAGTCGGGTACTCCCTTCCTTGTTCTTGGTCTTGTCAATTGCCAGTTCTCGTGTGATCGTACTCGACAGACCCAAGTCAAAAGCTGTGAAAGCGATCTGTAAAGTAGATATGAAACCCACTATGCCATAAGCAGCTAGGCCGAGTATATTGATTTGAAGCGGGGTGATGATCACTGTGAGCGCAGTCAGTAGCGCCCCGCCTATCAAATTGGCCAATATGTTGCGCTTCACTAAGGACATATCAGGTTGGGCCGTCTAGGATGCATCGTTCAGTCTGGCATTGAGCTTATGCGTAGAGCCCCAAAACGCCATGGGCTCGTAGTCCGGGTAAGGGAAGTGTCCGAGTTCCAGTGTCATTTTCCAGTCGCGCTGGGTGATCCATTTTTCGGCCAGTGAGCGAACGGCCACTGGCTGCCCGGAGCAGACGTTCACGATGCCTGCCCCTGATGGGTCTAAAGCTAGGTCGACGAGGTATTTCGCAACGGCTGCCACGGGCAGGAAGTCACGCAGTTGGTCGCCAGGAGACATGTTGAACCGCGCGTCTCCGCGCTCTCCTGCGGCGAGCAATTGGGAATACAGCGACGTGGCAGGCTGGCCATCGCCATACATGTAGAACAAGCGAGCCCAGGTGAATTGGAAGGAATGCTTCGCACGCAGCAATTCCAGTGAACGCCGCAATGCGTCCTTCGCGAAGCCATAGGGGTTGCGAGGATCTGGCACGAGACTCTCGTCCAATTCGCCTGAACGCATGCCGTACTCAAAGCATGTACCAGTGCACACCAACGATGGCAATCCAGCCCGAATCAAGCTGGCTAAAAATCGATATTGCTCGCCAAGATGGGTTTCAAAATGATGGAGCGACTTGTAGTTGGGCAGACCCGACCAGGCAAGGTGGATCAACACATCTGGGTTGCCGAGGCTCGCCAGCTCGCGATCCGAGGGCTTCGAGATATCCAATGCCACATGCTTCACAGAGATCGGCAACTGGCCGGGCTCGGGTAAGCGACGAGACACGGCAAAAATTTCTATGTTCTTGCGCGCTGACAGCTCGCGTAGAACATACTGCCCAATGAAGCCTGTTGCGCCAGTTAGCAGAACTCGCTTCATGGCTTGAAGTCCTGGTGGTTTTGATCCCGCTCTGAAATCACCTTTACCTCAATTGGCCATGTAATTGAGAAGGATGGGTCATTCCACCGCACACCAGCAGCAGATTCGGCATGAAAAAATTCCGACATCTGGTACAGCACCTCTGTTTTGTCGTGGAGGGTTATAAATCCATGCGCAAATCCTTCGGGTACGTAGAGTGCTTTCCTGTTTTCACACGTCAACTCCACTCCAAACCATTGCATGAACGTATCGGAATAATCACGTAAATCGATGATCACGTCATAAATTGCACCCTGTGTACACCTGACCAGCTTTGCCTCGGCATACGGCATTTTTTGGTAATGCATTCCACGTAGAGTCCCACGGGAAAGGTTGTAGGAAACATTGCATTGAACAAGACTCGGGTTGAGCCCATTACCTAAAAATTCATTCCTGCACCAGGTGCGCGCAAAGAAGCCTCTATCGTCCGAAGTTGGTTCTGGCTCTATCACATATGCGCCAGCAAGGTTCGTGGGGGAAAATCGCATTTCAGAGTGTTGTGATTGAAGGTACCGCTACAGCAAACTTGCCACCCCATTCGCGCACATGGGCCATTTGTTGCATGACTTCTGTCTGGATATTCCAGGGCAGAATTAGGACTATATCGGGCTTGCGTTCGCGCAGCACATCGGGATGTTCAACAGGGATATGCGTACCGGGCAGGTACTTGCCTTGCTTTGAAGGTGCCGCGTCACACACATAGGGCAGCAAATCGGTCTTGACCCCGGCGTAGTTGAGCAAGGTGCAGCCCTTTGCCGCCGCACCATACGCAGCCACACGTTTGCCTGCTTGCTTCTGCTCGATCAGGAACAGAAGTAGGTCGTCCTTTACTCGGTCTGCACGCAATTGAAACGCTTGATAGGTTTGAAGACTACGCATCCCTCTGCGTACCTCTTCTGCTTGCAACGCCGGGACAGCTTCAGCGGTCACCCGGCCATCTTCTGCGTGGCAGCCGTATACCCGCAAGCTCCCGCCGTGGGTTGGCAATTCTTCTACGTCACACACGCGCAAGCCAGCATGAGCAAAGATCTGACTGACGGAATAAAGAGAGAGGTAGGAAAAGTGCTCGTGATACACCGTGTCGAACTGGGTCTGCTCCAATAACCGCATCAGATGCGGAAACTCCAGCGTGATGGTGCCGCCCGGCTTGAGTGCTGTTTTGAGCCCTGCAGTAAAGTCATTGATGTCTGGCACGTGCGCAAAAACGTTGTTACCCAGAATAAGGTCTGCCTCTTTGCCTTCTGCTACCAGCCTTTGCGCCAACGATTGCCCAAAAAACTCCCGGTAGACCGGGATACCCAACTTCTCAGCCGCTGCCGCCGTGCTGGCGGTTGGCTCAATGCCAATACATGGGATGTTCGCATTAACAAAGTTCTGCAGTAAATAGCCGTCATTGGATGCAACCTCAATGACGTGGCTATTGCCATCTAACCCAAGTCGCTTTGTGATCATCTCAGCGTAGCGTGCTGCATGCTCCAGCCAACTGTTAGAAACTGAAGAGAAGTAAGCGTAATCGTTGCTAAACAGCTCGTCGGCTTGCGCATAGTCCTCTGTTTGTACTAGCCAGCAGTATTCGCAAACAAATAACTTGAGCGGGTAGTAGTGCTCCGGTTTGAGCAGGTCAGCTTTACTTAGGTAAGCATTTGAAGGCGGTGCGAAACCGAGGTCAAGAAAAACGTGTTCGAGAGGTTGATTGCAATGGCGGCAGTTCATGTTGCTAGTGATTCAGGAAAAACTGAAAATCTGTTTTAGGGAGAAGGCTCGCATGTCTTCGTTGCCCATATGGGCTTTGTGCCAGACGATGATCGCTTCAAGAGCTTGGCCCAAATGCCATCGAGGTTGCCACTCCAATGCGGTTCTGGCCTTTGAGCACTCGAGCTTCAAGTAATGGGCTTCGTGCGGGTGGGTGCCACCGTCAAGGTGCCAGGCAGCACCATCGCCCCATTGCTGCGTAAGCTGTTCAACGATCCATTGCACGGGCTTGGCGTCTTCTTCAGTGGGGCCAAAGTTGAAGGCTTCCGCAAATGCTGGACCCTGCGTGTATAGCTTCTCAGCAAGTGCCAGGTAGCCACTCAAGGGTTCAAGCACATGCTGCCAAGGCCGTGTAGCGTTTGGGTTGCGGATCTTGACGCTTTGGCCGGATTCGATCGCGCGCAGTATGTCGGGGATAAGCCGGTCCTCGGCCCAGTCTCCACCGCCAATCACGTTGCCTGCTCGAGCCGATGCCAGGGCGACATGGTGCTCGTTGTGGTTTGAAGAATTGAAGAACGAGTTGCGATAGGCGGCTGTGACCAGTTCGGCACACCCTTTGCTGCTGCTGTAGGGGTCGAAGCCGCCCATCGGCTCGCTCTCACGGTATCCCCATATCCATTCTTTGTTCTCGTAGCACTTGTCGGTAGTGACGTTTACCACAGCACGTACGGTGGGTGTTTGACGTACAGCTTCCAGCAGGTGCACGGTGCCCATAACGTTGGTGGAGTAGGTCTCGACTGGGTCCACATAGGAACGACGCACCAGTGGTTGCGCTGCCATATGAATGACGATGTCTGGCGCGGCTTCGTGCATGGCATTCGCCAACATGGCACCAGATCGAATGTCACCAATGATGGATTTCATGCCTTGCGCCACCCGCGCCACTTCAAACAGGCAGGGATTGGTGGGCGGCGGCAGTGAGTAGCCTGTGACATTTGCGCCTAGGTGCTGCAGCCAAAGGCTCAGCCAACTGCCTTTGAAACCCGTGTGACCGGTAAGAAAAACCTGTTTGCCGCTCCAAAACGTTGGATTCATTTCCACACCTTCCACGGTGCCTTGGGGGATTGCCAGAGCTCTTCCAGGTGGGTTTTGTCGCGCAGGGTGTCCATAGGTTGCCAGAAGCCTTCGTGCTGAAAGGCTTTGAGCTGGTTGGACTCGGCCAGTATTTCCAGTGGCTCACGCTCCCAGGTGGTTTGGTCGTTCTTGATGAGACCGAGTACCTTGGGAGATAGCACGAAGAAACCTGCATTGATCATGCCGCCGTCGCCTTTAGGTTTCTCTTTGAAGGCGGTAATGCGCTGATCTGCATGTATTTCAAGTGCACCAAAGCGGCCTGGCGGATATGTCGCGGTTAGCGTAGCGTGCAGGCCATGGGCGCGGTGAAACTCGATGAGATCGGTAATGTTGACGTCGCTCACGCCATCCCCGTAGGTAAAGCAAAAAGCTTCTTCATCTTGCAAGTAGCGAGCCACGCGTTTGAGACGGCCACCGGTCATGGTGTCATCGCCTGTATCCACCAAGGTAACGCGCCAGGGCTCTGCGCTTTGTTGATGTACTTCCATGCTGTTTTTCCTCATGTCAAAGGTGACGTCTGACATGTGCAAAAAATAGTTCGCAAAGTACTCTTTGATGACGTAGCCCTTGTAGCCACAGCAAATGATGAAGTCATTGATGCCGTGGTAGGAGTAAGTTTTGAGGATGTGCCACAAGATCGGCTTTCCGCCGATCTCGATCATGGGTTTGGGCTTGGTGTGGGTTTCTTCGCTGATACGTGTGCCAAGGCCTCCGGCCAAAATGACTGCTTTCATAATTACTCCACACTCACATTTACTTTGTATCCATTTTCCTTGAGCAGTGCGTGCTGCTTGGCCTGCGCCAGATCGTGCGCCACCATCTCTTCGCACATTTTTTGCGCGGTGATCTCTGGCGCCCAGCCAAGTTTCGTTTTGGCTTTGGTTGGGTCGCCAAGTAGGGTTTCTACTTCTGTAGGGCGAAAATAGCGTGGATCGATTTTGACAATGGGTTTCTCATTCCAATATCCGCTCTCGTTCACGCCAGACCCTTCCCAGCGCAGTGGCATGCCTAGCTCAGCAGCCGTCCATTCGATGAACTGCCGCACGCTGTATTGCACACCAGTGGCAATCACGAAGTCGTCGGCTTGCTCCTGCTGCAACATCATCCATTGCATGCGCACGTAGTCTTTGGCGTGGCCCCAGTCACGCAGGGCGTCCAGGTTGCCCATGTAGAGGCAGTCTTCCAGCCCTTGGCTGATGTTGGCCAAGCCACGGGTGATCTTGCGGGTGACAAAGGTTTCGCCCCGCCTTGGGCTTTCGTGGTTGAACAAGATGCCATTGCAGGCGTACATGCTGTAGGCCTCGCGGTAGTTGACCACGATCCAGTAGGCGTACATCTTGGCCACGGCGTAGGGGCTGCGCGGGTAGAAAGGTGTGGTTTCCTTCTGCGGAGTTTCCTGCACCAAGCCATAAAGCTCGCTGGTGGATGCTTGGTAGAAGCGGGTCTTTTTCTCCATCCCCAGGATGCGAATGGCCTCCAGCAGGCGCAGGGTGCCCAGGCCGTCTACATCAGCGGTGTACTCGGGGCTCTCAAAGCTCACCGCCACATGGCTTTGTGCTCCCAGGTTGTAGATTTCATCGGGCTGTGTTTCCTGCACGATGCGGATCAGGTTGCTGGTATCGCTGAGGTCGCCGTAGTGCAACTTCAAGTTGGCGTGCTCTATGTGCGGGTCCTGGTAAATGTGGTCAATCCGCTGTGTGTTGAACGACGACGCGCGGCGCTTGATGCCGTGGACGATGTAGCCTTTTTCCAGCAGCAGTTCAGCCAGGTAAGAGCCGTCTTGGCCGGTGATGCCGGTGATGAGTGCAACTTTGGGTGCGGGCTGGGTTTCGGTAATGGTGCTTGCGGTCATGTCGGGTTCTTCAGGAAATCTGCATAGGCCTTTGCCAAGCCATTGGTTAGGGGGGTGAGTGCGCGCCAGCCCAGGCCGGCAAGGCGCTGGCTGTTCATGAGCTTGCGCGGAGCGCCGTCGGGTTTGCTGGTGTCTTGCGCCAGTGCGCCGGTGTAGCCAACGGCCTGTGCCACCAGGCGAGCCAGTTCGGCAATGGTCACGTCTTCACCACAGCCCACGTTGATGTGGCTTTGCATGGGGCTGGTGTGGGCTTCGTAGGTGGCCTTGTCCAGGTTCATCACATGCACGCTGGCGGCGGCCATGTCGTCCACATACAGAAACTCGCGCCGGGGCGTTCCGGTACCCCACAGCATCACGCTGGCGGCATGGTTCACCTTGGCTTCATGAAAGCGGCGGATCAGCGCCGGGATGACGTGGCTGTTTTCCGGGTGGTAGTTATCGCCCGGGCCATAGAGGTTGGTGGGCATGACGCTGCGGTAGTCCACACCATGGTTGCCGCCGTATTGGCGGTTGTAGCTTTCGCAAAGCTTGATACCAGCGATCTTGGCAATGGCGTAAGGCTCGTTGGTCGGTTCCAGAGGGCCGGTGAGCAGGACGTCCTCGGCCATGGGCTGCGGTGCGAGCTTGGGGTAGATGCAGCTGCTGCCCAGGAACAGCAGTTTCTGCACGCCGTGGCGAAAGGCCGCGTCAATCACATTGGCCTCGATCATCAGGTTCTGGTAGATGAACTCGGCCGGGTAAGTGTTGTTGGCGTGAATGCCGCCCACCTTGGCTGCGGCCAGGTACACCTGGTCGGGCTTTTCCGCCGCAAAGAAGGCGCGCACGGCGGCCTGATCGGTGAGGTCCAGCTCGGTGTGGACTCTTGTGACGATGCTAGGGGCCGGGTGGCCTTGGGTCAGCAGGTGCCGCACGATGGCCGAACCCACCATGCCGCGGTGGCCTGCCACGTAAATTTTGGGAATGGCTCGCATGTCTGTGTGGCCTAAATGCGGCCGATCTTGTCCTGGTGGGTTGCTATCCAGCTCTGTAAGGCTGGCACATCCATCCATTCGGCGTTGTTGTCGCTGGCGTAGGTGAAGCCCTCGGGCACCCGCCGGCCATCTTTGATGCGCTCGAAGTCTTCATGCCAGCTGTGAATGGCCGGCAGAATCTTAAAGTGTTCGGGGTATTCGTAGGTGTAGTGGGCGTCCTCGGAGCTGATCATCTGCTCATGCAGTTTTTCGCCCGGGCGTATGCCCACAATCTCGTGCGCGGCAGCGGGGTCCACCGCGCGTGCGATGTCGGTCACTTTCATGGAAGGGATCTTCTTCACGTAGATCTCGCCGCCTTCCATGTCTTCAAAGGCATGCCAGACCAGTTCCACGCCCTGTTCCAGCGTGATCATGAAGCGGGTCATGCGCGCGTCGGTCACCGGCAGCGAGCCTTTGCCTT
>LNFM01007965.1_pt1 | contig 16252 bp, 13 predicted proteins | sample 596031 | NCBI WGS metagenome assembly LNFM01 (sample SAMN04254537, study PRJNA301005) | activated carbon metagenome | isolation source: dual media filters at the Ann Arbor, Michigan drinking water treatment plant | place: USA: Ann Arbor
CGTCCTTGCTGTTGAACGCGGTCATCGCCCGCGTGCCGTTGATGCCGACCAGCCAGTCGGCCTCGGAGCGGCAGCGCGCGGCATCCGCCAGCGGACGCATATCAGCGTCGGTACGCAGCTGCGCGAACGCCTCGCGGATCGCTGCCGGCGTCATCGACTGCAGCCAGAGCCGGCGGATCGGCTGCTTAGCATGGGTGTGCTGCGCGATGTAGCGGAAGATCAGCTCGCCCTCGCGCCCGGCGTCGCACGCGTTGATCAGCTGCGTCACGTCCTTGCGCTTGATCAGCCGCGCCAGCACCTTCAAGCGCGCCTCGGCCTTCTCGATCGGCTGCAGGTCGAAGTGCGGCGGGATCACTGGCAGATGGGCAAAGCTCCATTTGCCGCGCTTGACGTCGTACTGCTCGGGCGCCTTGATCTCCAGCAGATGACCGACTGCGGAGCTGACGACATAGTCGTCGCTTTCGAAAAAGTCCTGCTGCTTGGTGAAGCCCCCCAGCGCGCGCGCGATGTCGGCGGCGACGGAGGGCTTCTCGGCAATGATGAGGGCCTTGCTCATGGGGCTGCTGAACCGTTCTGTCAGGGATCACCGGCGGCGACGACCCGCGTCGCAACGCGGCCGGCGCCGCTCGCCGCGGCGTGGTGTGAAAGCGCGAAAGCCGCCTAACTCAGGCGGCTTCTCTTTTTTCAGGATAACAACGAAACGGGGGGCCGACGCAAGTCCGCTGTGCGGATCGGTGGCCGTCGGCGGTCGGCTGGTGCGAAGTCAGGCCGGTTCCGACCGTCACCGACTAGTGCAGCAACCGATCGTCGCCGTCGTCGAGCAACTCTTCCAGCAGCAGGACATCGATGTCGGCCTGCTGGCTCCAGAGCACCATTAAGACGATCAGCTTGAGCTTGTCCAGCGCCACCGGCCACTCGCCATCCTGCTGGCCCACCGCCAGCGCGCGCTCGATGGCGATCTCGCGCTGCGCGCCGGTCAGTTGCCCGGCGCCATCAAGAAACGACAGGAAGGCCACGCCCTCGGCGCCCAGGCGCTCGCGTTCGAAGCCAGGGTAGATGCGGAACGTGCGGTCACTGGCGTCGCGCACCGACAGTGATTCGCGGGTGACCTGGGCGAGTCCCTGCAGCCAAGCCAGCGCATCGGAGATCTCGTCCTTGTCGAAGCCCGCCGCCGACAGCTTTTTCGCCAGCGAGTCCGGATCGGGCGCGCCGGTCAGGGCCGGGTAGTTTTCGTAGAGGTAGACGAGAACGTCGAACATTGGCGGCCACTTTACTGTGCGAAGCGCTGCCGCGCAATGCTGACCTGAGGCGTCAACGCAACCTTTGGTATCTGTTACCTGGCAGGCGCTCAACATGTTGGGCCAGCTCCAGCTCGAGCAGTGCTGCGGTCAGGTCGCCTGCGGCGCAGCCTGCGCGCTCGCACAGCTGGTCGAGTCCGGTGGGGTCGTGTCCGAGCGCGTCGAGCACGCGCTGCTGCAGGTCGGGTAGACCCACCCCTGACGGGACGGCACCTGCCTCGGACGCGGGCTCGCGTTCCGGCGTACGCGCCGGTGCAGTGTCGAGGCGCAGCTCTTCCAGGATGTCCTGCACCGACTCGACCAGCTTGGCGCCATCTTTGATCAGCCGGTGGCACCCCTTCGCAACCGGAGAGTGGATCGATCCTGGGATCGCGAACACCTCGCGCCCCTGCTCGGCGGCCAGGCGCGCGGTGATCAGGCTGCCGGAGCGCAAGGCGGCTTCGACCACCAGCACGCCGCGCGCCAGACCGGCAATGAGGCGATTGCGGCGCGGGAAGTTGTGCGCCAGAGCCGGTGTGCCCAGCGGCAGTTCCGACAGCACCAGTGCCTGACGGCGGACCTGCTCGGTCAACGGCCGGTTGGCGGCGGGATAGACGACGTCGATGCCGGTGCCGACCACGCCCACGGTCGACGCACGCGCGCCGTCGGCCGCTGCCTTCAGCGCGCCGCGATGGGCGGCTGCATCGATGCCCAAGGCCAGCCCGCTGATGATCGACAGTCCGGCGCGCGCCAGTCCGGCCGCAAACGACTCGGCAGTGGCCGCGCCTTGCTGGGTGGCGCTGCGGCTGCCGACGATCGCCAGCGCCGGCTGCGCCAGCACGTCCAGCCGGCCGATCGCGTACAGCAACGGCGGCGGGTCGGCCATGGTCAGCAGGCCGGCCGGGTAGGCGCTGTCGGCCAGCGTGACCAGGTGATGGCTGGGCGACTGGGCGAGCCAGGTCTGGGTGGCGGCGATCGCCGCCCGCTGCGCCTCGGTGGTTGGCCCGGCAAGCTCGCGGGCGAGCGTCTCGCCCGCCACCGGGGTCAAGGTCTTTGCCGACGCGGCAAAGATGGCATCGGGCAGGCCGAAGACCTCCAGCAGCCGGCGCGCGGTCGCCGGTCCAACGCCGGGCGTGAGACTCAGCCGCAGCCAGGCGGCGCGTTCCGGATCGAGGTCGGCGGCAGCATTGTTCATCGCCGGAGGGTACAAAGAAAAACGGCGCGCCAGCAGGGCGCGCCGTTATTCACCTGCGATGCCGTGGCGTCAGCGACGCTGTGAGCGCGGCTGCTCCGGGGCCCCCGAGCTGACTGCCGGCGCGCCGACCGGCAGGCCCGGCAACACGCTGCTGGCCGAGCGCGGTGACTGGTCGTCCGGCTGCGTGAAGCGGTCGCCCACCTGCACCGGCTGTTGTACCCGCATCACCAGTGCGTAGGCGACGTTGTCGAACACGCGGAACACGAACATCTCGCCGATGCGCTCGTCCGGCAACTTGACGAACTCGCGCCGGTCGGAGGTGCGATCCAGCTTGGTCTCGCCGGTCTGCATCAGCGCCAGCACGTGGCCGACCTCGAGGCCGTCGCGCTTGCCGCGGTTGATGGTGACGATGCTCTGCGTGCCAGCCTGGTTGACGCCGCCGTAGACCGAGACGATGCGGCCGTCGACGGCGCGCTCCGGTGCGCGCGGCACGTAGGTGACCAGCGGCTGGCGCTCGATCGGCACCAGGCGGTCACCCACGCCGATCTCCTGCTTGCTCTGTTCGATCGTCAGGGTTGCCACTTCGCCGCGCTTGGCCATGCGCGCGGTGCCGAGGTAGAACGCCTCATAGGCGATCGGCGTCTTGCGGGCCGTGTCGTCCGGGTCGTATAGCGGCCGGGCGGGACGGAACACGTGGTAGTTCTCGGCCCGCTCGTTGGTCACGCCGCGCGCGTAGGCGACGTCGCCGCGGCCCAGATAGACGCGTCCTTCCTGCGTGCCGACGATGCGCGGATAGGCTGCCAGCGCGTTGGCTTCGACCACCAGAGGCTGCGACAGGAACGGCTCGATCACGTTGTGCGGAATGCTCGACACCGCGCCGGGCCGGTCCGGGCCGAGGTCGCGCACGCGCGGCGACAGCCGGACCGAGTCACCGGGCGCGCCGGGCAGGCCTTCGCCCGCCACCTGCAAGGTGGCGCGACCGTCGGCGCCGCGCACCAGACGCAGCGTCTGGCCGGGATAGATCAGATGTGGGTTACGCACCTGTTCCTTGTTCATGCCCCACAGTTCGGGCCAGCGCCAGGGGCTGGTGAGGAACACGCTGGAGATGTCCCACAGCGTGTCACCGGACTTGACCGTGTACGACTCCGGCGCCGTGGCTGACAGCGCCGCCAGCGGCACGCCGGCCTGGGCCACCTGGGTGGCGGTCTGGCGCTGCGATTCGGTGACGGGATAGCGGCCGTCGCCCGTGGTCTGCGCGGCGAGCGGCGCGGCCAGCGCGGCGCTCAGCGCACCGACAGTGGCAAGGGCAACCGCCCTGGGCAGGGCAGCACGGAAACTTGCGGCATGAACTGACATCGACTCTCCCGGCTTTGGCAGGTCCGTCCGGCGCGGTTATCGTGGCAAACACCCCGATCGCACCCATCTCGACATTTGAGCCCGCGAAGCGGGCGCCGCAATCGTGACAGACAGCTTAAAATTTTGCCCCTAATGCATTGATCCAGCAACGCTTGTGGGCTAATCCCCATGGCTGCTCAAGCGGACGGAGCCCGACGGGTGCGACCGGCAGGCGCGATCGCAGGTCGGGCTAAGCACCGCCTAGCATGGACGATAGGCGAGTCGGGTGTCGGCCAAAGCATCGAAAAGCGGCGATCCGGCCGCAAATGGTGCTGTTGTAGCGAACTTGTTGACGATGACCCGGTGACCGACCGGTTGAGGACAGGCATGGCCCAGTTAGCGATTCTCGAGTACCCCGATCCCCGCCTGAAGAAGGTGGCGCAGCCGGTCACGGAGTTCGGCGCGCGCGTGCGCCAACTCGTCGCCGACATGGCCGAGACCATGTACGAGGCACCGGGGGTCGGACTGGCAGCCACCCAGGTGGATGTCCACGAGCAGATCATCGTGATCGACGTATCTGAGAACAAGGACCGGCTGCAGGTGTTCATCAACCCGCAGATCCTCTGGGCGTCCGAGGAAACCGCTGTCTGCGAGGAGGGGTGTTTGTCGGTGCCCGGCATCTACGACGAGGTGCGGCGCCCCGCGCAGGTCAAGGTGCGCGCGCAGGATGCCGACGGTCGGGCGTTTGAACTCGATTGCGAGGGCTTGCTCGCCGTGTGCATCCAGCATGAGATGGACCACCTGACCGGCAAGGTGTTCGTCGAGTACCTGTCGGCCCTCAAGCAGGATCGCATCAAGACCAAGATGCGCAAGCGGCGCGCGGCCTGACGCCGGTGCGACGGCGTTTGCCGCCGCACCGAGCGCCTGCGTACGGTGCCGCGGCGCCGTTGGCGCCCCGATTTCGGCGATTCGCGCCACGTTGCTGCGCTCGGCCGCAAGCCCGCGGCGCAGCCTGCAGCCGCTGCCTAGAGTCCGTTCCATCGGTCTGCTCACAGGAGGACATGCGATGGACCCCGTTTCGACCCGGTACCCGGCCGCCGAGGCCGGCGACGATGCCGCGCACAAGGAAGCGCGCCGCTACGTCAAGCGGCTGCGTGACTTCTATCAGCTGCTGATCGTCGCCGTGCTCGTGATCGCGCTCACCGCGATCGTCAACCTGAGCCAGGGCGGTCGGATCTGGTTCCACTGGGTGGTCGTCGGCTTCGGCATCGCGTTGGCCTTCACGGCGCTCGACACGTTCGGCCGCAACCTGTGGCTCGGCCGCGCCTGGCAGGAGCGCAAGGAGCGTGAGTTCCTGGCGCGCCGACGGGGCTGAGTCATGAGCCTCGCGCAACATCTGTCGGCCGCGTGGAAAGCCTGGTGGTCGCCCCGCTACACCGACGGCGACAACGTGCCGCTGTGGGCCACATTGCTCGTTACGCTGCTATGGAACACCGCCATCGGCCTGGCGTTGACCGCGTTCGTGTGGGTGTTCTCCGGCGGCCGCGTCGACGTCGGGCGGATGCTGTGGATGAACCTGCTGACCGCGCACTGCATCGGGTTCGCGATCTTCGGCTTGATCGGCAGTGCCGGTTATCTGATCGGCGGCAAGAAGATCGATGCCTGGCCGGGCGTCAAGCGCGGCTGGTTTTTCTCGCTGCTCGCGCTGGCCGGGGTTGCGGTCGGCTATGCCATTGCGTTCGCGCTGATCGCCATCATCGACGAGCGCTTCACCCTGCGTTGGGTCTCCGGCTGGTTCGTCGCGGGAGCGCTGATGGTCTGGGCGGTGCTGTCGCTGCTCTTCTGGCGCTTCTATTCGGACCGCGCCAAGCTCGCGGAAGCCGAAAGCCGCCACGTAGCCGAACGGGCGCGCGCCGAGCAGCTCGAACGTCATGCGCTCGACGCGCAGCTGCGCTCGCTGCAGGCGCAGATCGAGCCGCACTTCCTGTTCAACACGCTCGCTAACGTGGTGAGCCTGATCGACGGCAAGCCGGCCGATGCGCGCCGCATGCTCGAGCGACTGATCGAGCTGTTGCGCGCCTCCCTGTCGGCCAGCCGCGCACAGCACACGACGCTCGGTCAGGAGATCGACCTCGTGCGCACGTACCTCGACATCCTGGCGATTCGCATGGCGGGCCGGCTGCGCTACGAGATCGACGTCGAACCGTCACTGCGCGAGTATCCGCTGGCGCCGCTGCTGCTGCAGCCCCTGGTTGAGAACGCGATCCAGCATGGGCTGGAGCCGAAGATCGAAGGCGGTCGCTTGCGGGTGGTCGCACGCGCGCAGGGCGACGTGACGGAAATCCTGATCGAGGACGATGGCCTGGGCTTTGGCGCCACCACGCATGGTGGTGGGGTGGGGCTGTCCAACCTGCGCGAGCGGCTTGCGGCGCTGTTCGGTGGCGCCGCCCGGCTGACGATCGAGGATGCGCAGCCCGGCACCCGCGTGCGACTGCGGCTGCCGGCATCCGGCCCCATCTTGCCGGCGACGCTGTCTGCCCCGCTGGTGCCCGCTACCTGAGCCTGCCCATGCCGACCGCCTTGATCGCCGACGACGAGCCGCATCTGGCCGACTACCTGCGCGGCAAGCTGGCGGCGCTGTGGCCCGAACTGACGATCGTTGCCGTGGCCGCCAACGGCCCGCAGGCGGCCGCCGCAATCCGCGCGCATGCGCCCGACATCGCCTTTCTCGACATCCGCATGCCGGGCGCCACCGGCCTGGAGGTAGCCGAACAGTTGCGCAGCATCCCCCGGCCGCCGCGGGTGGTGTTCGTCACCGCGTTCGATCAGTACGCGGTGCAGGCCTTCGAGGCCGACGCCGTCGATTACCTGCTCAAGCCCGTCAACGATGAACGGTTGGCGCGCACCATCGAGAAGCTGCGTGCCGCCCAGGCAGCGCAGATGCCCGCGCCTGCGCTCGACGGCCTGCTGGCGCAACTCGCGCAGCATCTGCAGGGCTCGGCGCGCAATCACCTGCGCTGGATTCGCGCCAGCAAGAAGAGCGGCGACGGCGAGCTCACCGAGCAGATATCGGTCGCCGACGTCGTCTACATCCAGGCCGACGACAAGTACACCTGCGTGTACGCGCGCGATGGCAACGAGCTGCGCGAGTGGCTGATCCGGGTGCCGCTGTCCGATCTGGCGGCGCAGCTCGATCCGGCCGACTTCGCGCAGATCCATCGCTCTGTGATCGTCAACCTGCAGGCGGTGGCCGGCACGCGTCGCGACCTCACCGGCAAGCTGTTCGTGCGCATGCGTGATCACGCGCGCGAACTGCCGGTGGCGCGGCAGTACGTGCATCTGTTCCGCCAGATGTAGCCGCAGGCACAGGCGCGCGGCGGCGCGCCCCTACAATCGGCCGCATGCGCATCGTCTTCGCCGGCACGCCCGAGTTTGCGGCGGCGGCCCTGGCCCGTCTGATCGAGGCGGCCCCCAGCGCCGGCTGGTCCATCCCTCTCGTCCTCACCCAGCCCGACCGTCCTGCGGGGCGCGGGATGAAGCTGCTCGCCTCGCCGGTGCGCCAGCTGGCGCAGGCGCACGGCATCGAGACCCGCACGCCGCTGACCTTGAGCCTCAAGCGCGGTGGCGAAGCGGCGCAGGCCGAGCACGATGCGCTGCGCGCGGCGCGACCCGATGTGCTGGTGGTGGCCGCCTATGGGCTGATCCTGCCGCAGGCGGTGCTCGACCTGCCGGCCGGCCTGCGCCAGCACGACGGCACCCGCCTGGGCGCGATCAACATCCACGCATCGCTGCTGCCGCGCTGGCGCGGCGCCGCACCGATCGCGCGCGCGATCGAAGCGGGCGACACGCACACCGGCGTCACCATCATGCAGATGGAAGCCGGTCTCGACACCGGTCCGATGCTGCTCGAGGAGCAGATAGCGATCGAGCCCGACCACACCACGGCGAGCCTCACGCCGGCGCTCGCGGCGATGGGTGCGCGCCTGATCGTCGACGCCCTGCAGCGCGCGGTGCGCGGCGAGTTGATTGGCCGTGCGCAGCCGGAGGCGGGCGTCACCTATGCGCACAAGCTCGCCAAGCACGAGGGTTGGCTCGATCCGCGCCGCAGCGCGGTGGACCTGGCGCGCCAGGTCCGCGCCTTCGACCCGTTTCCGGTCGCCAGCCTGCGCCTGGGCGACGAGGTGATCCGCGTGTGGGCGGCGCAGGCGGAAGAGGTGACCGTGGACGCGCCAGCCGGAACCGTGCTGGGTGCCGACGCCAACGGCCTGTGCATCGCCACGGGCGTCGGGGTACTGCGCGTGACCGAGATGCAGCGCGCCGGCGGCAAGCGCCTGCCCGCGCGCGACTTTCTCGCCGGCTGCCCAATCACGCCAGGCGCTCGGGTCGCCCCACTGCCAATGGCACAGGCATTGCCATGAGCCCGCCGGGCCGCCCCAAGGGCGAATCCCGGAGCGCGCAGCGCGAAGGTCGTCAACCCAGCCCGCCGGGCCGCCCCAAGGGCGAATCCCGGAGCGCGCAGCGCGAGGGTCGGCAACTCGGTCCGCCCGGCCGCCCCGGCAGTGAATCACAGAGCGCACTGCGCGAAAGCGGCCCGATGAGCGATGCCGCGGAGATCGGTGCACCGCCGCTGGCCCAGGCGATGTGGATTGCCGCCGTAGCCAGCGCGAAACTGCGCGAGGGAATGCCGCTGGAGCGCGGCCTGGCGTTGGCGCACGCGCGCATCGCCGAACAGATCGGCGCGCGCCGGATGCACCCGCGGGCGGCCGCTGCCGCCAAAGACATCGCCTTCACAGCGGCCCGCCATCGCGCGCTCACCGATGCGTTGATCGCCCGCCTGGCAGAGCGGCCGCCGTCGGCGCCGGTGGGGGCCTTGCTGGGCGTTGCTTTGGCGCAGCTGGCCACCGCCCGCCACGCCGCCTACGCGGTGGTCGACCAGGCGGTGCAGGCGGCCAAGCAGGACGAGGCTACCGCGGGCGCAGCCGGCTTCATCAACGCCGTGTTGCGCAACGCATTGCGCCAGTTCGACGCCCTGGTCGACGCCGCAGAGCGCGACGACGCGGTGCGCCATAACCTGCCGCGTTGGTGGCTTGAGCGGCTGCAGCGGGACTATCCGCAGCACTGGCAGGCCATCGCCGAACTGCAGCGCGAACCGCCGCCGCTGGTGCTGCGCGTCAACCTGTTGCGCACCACGCGCGCCGACTATCTGGCCCGGCTGGCGCAGGCGCAGGTCGATGCCACCGCGGTCGGTAGCGCCGGCGTCTGGCTGCATCAGGCGTGCCCGGTCGAGCGGATCCCCGGCTTTACCGCCGGTGAGGTCACGGTGCAGGATGCCGGCGCGCAGCTGGCTGCCGAGTGGCTCGACGTGGCCGACGGCATGGCCGTCCTCGATGCCTGTGCCGCCCCTGGGGGCAAGACGGCCCACCTGGCAGCGCTGGCGGCGATCGATCTGACCGCGGTGGAGATCGACGCCGATCGGGCCCAGCGCATCGAGCAGAACCTCGCACGACTGGGCAAGCATCCTGGTGCCACCGTGCGCGTGCTTGTCACCGATGTCCTGCGTGCCTCGCGCGAAGGCCGCCTGCCACCCGGTCACTACCACCGCATCCTGCTCGATGCCCCCTGCACTGCGAGCGGCATCGTGCGGCGGCATCCGGACATCCCGTGGTTGCGACGCCCGGAAGATGTTGCGCAATTACCAACGCAGCAGGCGCGTTTGCTGGATGCGCTGTGGCCGCTGCTGGCACCCGCTGGTAGATTGCTTTTCGCGGTCTGCTCGGTGTTCTCCGAAGAAGGAAGCCAGCAGATTCAACGGTTTGTCGCCCGCACGCCCGGTGCGCGCCTGATTCCGCTGCCGGTGCGCGGCGACAGCGGTCGGCTCGTGGAACCGACTGTGCAATTGGTCCCCGCCGAAACCGAGGCAGGCACGGCGGAAGGCTGGCCCGGCGTGCACGACGGCTTTTTCTACGCGCTGCTCGAAAAACAAAGCTGACTTTCCCCGACCATGCAGTGCGCGGCCCGGAATCTCGCAGTACGCGCCCCGGGCAGTCGGGGGCGCTGGCGCGCGCTCGCCCTGCTGGCGGTCACCTTCGTCCTGCTGGCATGGCGCCCACCCACCGTCGCGGCTGACCGGATCGACGTCACCAGCGCCCAGCTCGCCCTGGTGGTCGAGGGCGGCGAGCCCGGCGTCACGCTCGACGCCGACTTCGACTTCGAGCTGCCCTATGTGCTGGAAGATGCGGTCAACCGCGGCATCGCGTTGTACTTCGTGGTGGACTTCGAGCTGTATCGCGAGCGCTGGTACTGGTTCGATCGCCAGCTTGCACAGCGAACCCTGACCTACCGGCTGACCTACAGCGCCCTCACGCGGCAGTACCGTCTGGCGCGCGGCAGCCTCGCACTGCCGTTCGACACGCTGGCCGAGGCGCTGGCGACGATGCGCCGCGTGCGTGGCTGGAAGGTGCTCGAACGCGGCACGCTGCGTCCCGATGAGGACTACCGCGCGCAGCTGCGCATGCGGCTGGACACCAGTCAACTGCCCAAGCCATTCCAGATCAACGCGCTCACCAACCGCGACTGGACGCTGGCCTCGGATTGGCGCAACGTCAACGTTTCCGCAGACCTGACCCGTTGACGGAGGGGCAGTCCGGTGGTGCTGACGACTGACCTGCTCATTGGCGCCGTTTTGGTGACCCCGACCGGGCGCGGGCGACGTCAAACAGGAGGCATCGCATGCGCATTGCATCGTTGCGACCGCGCTGCCGGACCCACGCTGTCTCCGGCCTGAGCAACCGCTGCCCCTGACATGTCCCGATCGCTGCGCTACGGCTTCCTGATCGCGCTCGCGCTGGGCGGCGTGCTGCTGTACCTGCTGGCGGCGGCCAGCGGCAACACGGCGGCCTTCGAGCGCAACTATCCGCTGCTGCTGGCGATCAACGGCGCGGTGGCGCTGGCGCTGGCGGTGCTGGTGGTGCTGCTGGTGGCGCGCCTGGTGCGGCGCATGCGTCAGCGTCGCTTCGGCGCGCGCTTGATGGCGCGCTTCGCGGTGGCGTTCGCCCTGGTCGGCGTGCTGCCCGGCTTGCTGATCTACGTGGTTTCGGTCGAGTTCCTGTCGCGGTCGATCGAAAGTTGGTTCGACGTGCGCGTCGACCGTGCGCTGGAATCCGGACTGACGTTGGGCCGTGCGGCGCTGGAGGCGCAGTTGGCCGATCTGAACGTCAAGGGCCGCTCGATCGCGCTCGAGCTGGCGGACACGCCCGAGAGCGGCCAGCTTGCCGCATTGGATCGGGCGCGCGACCGCGCGGGCGTGCACGAGGCGCTGCTGGTGACCGCCAGCGGCAACCTGGTGGGCACCAGCAGTGCGCGCGGCACGACGCTCGCGCCGGATGTGCCGGCGCCGTCGGTGCTGCGACAGGCGCGGGCGCAACGCAGCGTGGCGCTGATCGAGGGCGATCCGCTGTCGACCGATCCTCGGCTCGGCCTGCGCACGCGCGTGATCGTGCCGATTCCGCTGCCCTCGGCCCCGGCGGCAGAGGCGCCGCCACTGCCCACCAGTGAAACGCGCCGCCCGTTCCTGGTGCCGCCGCCTCCCGCGGCAGCCGAGGTGCGTGGCGAACGCCGCTTCCTGCAACTGGTGCAGCGCGTGCCGCCGTCGGTGGCGGCCAACGCGCAGGCGCTGCAGGACGGCTATCGCGAGTATCAGGAGCTGTCGTTGTCGCGCACCGGCCTGCGCAAGATCTACACCCTCACGCTGACGCTGACGCTGCTGCTGGCGGTATTCGCGGCGATGGCGTCGGCGGTGCTGCTGGCCAGCTCGATGACGGCACCGCTGCTGCACGTGGCCGAGGGCACCCGCGCCGTGGCGGAGGGTGACTACCGGCGCCGCGTACGCGAGTTCCGCGGCAACGATGAACTGAACGTGCTGGCGCGCTCGTTCAACGCGATGACGACCCAGCTCGGGCAGGCGCGCGACGCGATAGAGGCCAAGCAGCGCGAGCTGGAAAACGCCAAGGCCTATCTCGAACGCGTGCTGGCCAATCTGTCGGCCGGCGTGATCGTCGCCAACCAGGAGTGGCTGCTGGTGACGGCCAACTATGGCGCCAGCCGCATCCTCGGCCTGCCGCTGGCGCCGCGTGCCGGCGAACGGCTGCATCAGCTGGTGCCGGCGCTGGCGGAGAAGCTTGCCGGCGCCTTCGAGGACCAGGCACTCAGCGCCACGCCGAAGGACTCATGGCAACAGCAGATCGAGGTGCCCCGCGCCGGCAGCGTGCCGGGCGCCGAGCCGCTCGCCCTGCTGGTGCGCGGCTCGCGTCTGCCGCTGGACGACGGGCCGGGCTACGTGGTCGTGTTCGACGACATCACGCAGGTCATCTCGGCGCAGCGCGCGGTGGCCTGGGGCGAAGTCGCGCGACGCCTGGCGCACGAGATCAAGAACCCGCTGACGCCGATCCAGCTCGCCGCGGAGCGGTTGCAGATGAAGCTGTCGCCGCGCCTGCCGCCCGAGCAGGCCGACGTGCTGATGCGCGGAGCGGCCACGATCGTCAGTCAGGTCGCCGCGATGAAGCGGATGGTGGATGACTTTCGCGACTACGCGCGGGTGCCGCCGGCGCGGCTGGCGCCGCTCGATCTGAACACGCTGATCGAGGAGGTGGCGGGCCTGTATGGCACCGCCGGGGCAATGATCGACCTCAAGCTCGGACCCGCGGTGCCGCCGATCCTGGGCGATGCCGGCCAGCTGCGGCAGGTGATCCACAACCTGATCTCCAACGCGCAGGAAGCCATCGACAGTGCGCGCGGGACGCGCGTCGACGGCGGCGACGAAGTGGCCGACCGGCCGCGCATCGTGGTGCGCACCGAGCCGGTCAGCGTCGAGGAGGGCGGCGGCGTTGGATCGGGGGCCGCCACTGGCGTACGCTTCGCCGTCGAGGACAATGGTCCGGGGTTCCCGACGAATATACTGAGGCGGGCGTTCGAGCCGTACGTCACCACCAAGCCGAGCGGCACCGGACTCGGCTTGGCGATGGTGAAGAAGATCGTCGATGAGCACGGTGCGCGCATCGAGCTCGTCAACCGCAACCTGGGGTCGGCGGGTGGCGCGACTGTGACGATCCTGTTCCGCCGGCTGGCACAGCAGGCGACGGGTACCGGTCCGGCCGAGCACCGCCGTGTCGCCTGAGCAGCAGAGGAGTTGATTCTTGTCCGCATCGTTCACTTACCTGCCGAGCCGCTGCCCGTGCGGCACCGCGGCCGCCGCGCTCGGGCACTGACTGATGGCGACCATTCTCGTCGTCGACGACGAAGTCGGCATTCGCGAGTTGCTGTCAGAGATCCTGTCCGACGAAGGGCATGTCGTCATGGCCGCCGAGAATGCGGCCGCGGCGCGTCGCCTGCGTCAGCAGGAGCCCCCCGATCTCGTCCTGCTGGACATCTGGATGCCGGACACCGATGGCGTCACGCTGCTCAAGGAGTGGTCGGCCGCCGGCTCGCTGTCGATGCCGGTGATCATGATGTCGGGCCACGCCACGATCGACACCGCCGTCGAAGCCACCCGCTTCGGTGCGCTCGACTTCCTGGAAAAGCCGATAGCGCTGGCGCGCCTGCTCAATGCCGTGAAGAGCGGCCTGGAGCGCGGCCGGCTGATGCGCACGCTGCGCGCTGCCGGTTCGGTGTCGATGCCGGCGCCGTTGCCGGCGCGACTGCCCGAAGCGACGACGGATGGCGTCGACGAGGTGCGCGTTCGACCGGCGGCTCAACCTGCCTCGTCCAGCGCCGGCGTGAGCCTCGACCAGCCGCTGCGCGATGCGCGCGACCAGTTCGAGCGCGTCTACTTCGAGTACCACCTGGCGCGCGAGAACTTCAGCATGACGCGAGTGGCTGACCGCGCCGGGCTGGAGCGTACCCACCTGTATCGCAAGCTCAAGCAACTCGGCGTGGAGCTGGCGCGCGGCGGGCGTCGTGTCGGCAACGTTCCCGACGCCGATGCGCGCGCCGCGATCGATCTGCGCGACTCGCGCGATGTGCCCGACGCCGCCTGATGTCACCGAGGCCGCCCGCCGCGGCTGATCTGTCCTCCGCATGAAGATCATCATCCTCGGCGCCGGCCGCGTTGGAACGTCGGTCGCGGAAAGCCTCGTTTCCGAGGCCAACGACATCACCGTCATCGATACCGACGGCCCGCGCGTGGCGGAGCTGCAGGAGCGCTTCGACCTGCGCGGCCTGGTCGGCAATGCGACGCTGCCGTCGATCCTCAAGGAAGCGGGCGCCGACGACTGCGACATGCTGATCGCGGTGACCAGCACCGATGAGACCAACCTCGTCACCTGCAAGATCGCCGCCGATCTATTCAACGTGCCCACCCGCATCGCGCGCGTGCGCAACACCGAGTTGCAGGAGCATCCGGAACTCACCGGCGAGCAGGGCTTTCGCGCCACCCACATCATCTGGCCTGAGCAGAGCGTCACCGACTACCTGCTGAAGCTGGTGGAATTCCCCGAGGCGCTGCAGGTGCTGGAGTTCGCCGGCGGCGCCGCCAGCCTGATCGCGGTGCGCGCGTTTGCCGGCGGACCACTGGTGTCGCACCCGATCCACGACCTGCGAAAACACATCCCCAACATCGACACCCGTATCGTCGCCATCTTCCGCAACGACCGCAGCATCCAGTGCGAAGGCACGACCATGGTGCAGCCCGGCGACGAGGTGTTTTTCCTCGCTGCCAGCGAGCACATCCGTAGCGTGATGGGCGAGCTGCGGCGGATGGACAAGCCGGTGCGGCGCGTGCTGCTGGCCGGTGGCGGCAACATCGGGCTGCGCCTGGCGCGGGCGCTCGACACCGGCGAAGGCATCGACAACTGGGCGGGCGGCTACAACGTCAAGATCATCGAGTTCAACAAGCGCCGCTGTGAGCAGCTGGCGAGCCAGCTGTCGTCCCGCGTGCTGGTGCTGCATGGCGATGCCACCGATGAGGACCTGCTCAGCGACGAGGGCGTGGAAGAGTGCGACCTTTTCTGCGCTCTGACCAACGACGACGAAAACAACATCATGAGTGCGCTGCTCGCCAAGCGCATGGGCGCGCGGCGCACCATTGCGCTGATCAACCGCAAAAGCTACGGCGAGCTGATGCAGGGCGGGCAGATCGACATCGCCATTTCACCGTCGCACGCCACGCTGTCGAACCTGCTCAAGCACGTGCGGCGGGGCGACGTGGTGGCGGCACACAGCCTTCGCCGCGGTGCGGCAGAAGCGCTCGAGATCATTGCGCATGGGGATCCCCGACATTCGCGCGTGGTCGGCCGCAAGATCGAGGAGATCGAGCTGCCGCGCGGTGCCACTATTGGCGCCGTGGTGCGCGGGCAGGGCGAAGCGGCAAAGGTCATGATGGCCCACCACGACACCAGGATCGAGGCTGGCGACCATCTCATCCTGTTCGTCGCCAACAAGCGCCTGATCCCCCGCGTGGAGAAGTTGTTCCAGGTGGGCGTCGGCTTCTTCTGACACCTTCGTCTGCCCGGGTGGCACGCGGGCTCGGCATCGTCCTACAATCAATTCAAGGCGTTTATCACCTCACCGCGGCCAACCACAAACGATCCGCAGCCGCACGCCCGCACGACCCTCACCCGCTGGATCGATCAGAGACTCACCAAGGAGACCGATATGCAGTTGTTCAAGCCCAAGGAGGCAGCCGCCTCGTCGACCGCCGCGACCGCTGAGACATCAGGCACCCGCCGCAAGTTCTTCAGCCGTGCCGCCGCGGCCACGGCCGGCGCAGCCGCGCTGGGCGTGCCGATGGTGTCGCGCGCGCAGACCGTCAGCTTCCGCTTCCAGTCGACCTGGCCGGCGAAAGACATCTTCCACGAGTACGCCAATGATTTCGCCAAGAAGGTGAATGACATGGCGGGCGGCCGCCTGAAGATCGAGGTGCTGCCGGCCGGTGCCGTGGTCGGCGCCTTCCAGTTGCTCGATGCGGTTGCCAAGGGCACGCTCGACGGCGGTCACGGCGTGGTCGCCTACTGGTACGGCAAGAACTCGGCCGTGGCGCTGTGGGGGTCCGGTCCGGCCTTCGGCATGGACGCCAACCAGGTCCTGGCCTGGCACTACTACGGCGGCGGCAAACAGATCCTCGACGAGATCTACACCAGCCTGAACCTGCCGGTGCAGTCGTTCCTGTATGGCCCGATGCCGACCCAGCCGCTCGGCTGGTTCAAGAAGCCGGTGCGCACCGTGGCCGACATGAAAGGCCTGAAGTTCCGCACCGTGGGACTGGCCGTGGACATCTTCACGGAGCTCGGCACCGCGGTCAACCCGCTGCCTGGCGGTGAGATCGTGCCGGCGCTGGACCGCGGCCTGCTCGACGCAGCGGAGTTCAACAACGCCACGTCCGACCGCATTCTCGGCTTCCCGGACGTCGCCAAGAACTGCATGCTGCAGAGCTTCCACCAGTCGGGCGAGCAGT
>LNFM01010267.1_pt1 | contig 16252 bp, 9 predicted proteins | sample 596031 | NCBI WGS metagenome assembly LNFM01 (sample SAMN04254537, study PRJNA301005) | activated carbon metagenome | isolation source: dual media filters at the Ann Arbor, Michigan drinking water treatment plant | place: USA: Ann Arbor
GCATGGAAACGGATGTTAGCCCAATAGCCGAGGCTCCTGAAGAGAAGCCTGAGGAAGGATCCCCTGGCCGTGCGATGCGGGTTGCTGCCGCGTTGAAGGCAAAGGGCGGCGACGAGTTCGCCAAGCCAGGCAGCATCATCGAAATCAAGTTTGTCAAAGGCGAATCTCTCAGTCTGACAGCTTCGCGACTACTCGCTCTCATGATCCTCACAGCTGGGGGTGACGCCTGGGAGGATCGCCCTCATCGCATACGTAAGGCGGACATTCGGCGAGGCCACAAGGGTAATGAGCGGATTACCGACATGCTTCAGGAACTGCACCGAACGCTGTTTGCCGTCGACGACAAATCCTGGCGGGGAAAGAAGGCGACGCTCCTGTTTTCCCTGATCTCGCGGTCGAAGGAGGAGACAGATGAGGAGGGCGGCGAGACTGGTTGGATCGAGTGGGAATTCACCCCTGATGCTCGCAAGCTCATCCAGGCATCAGAAACCTATGCTGTGCTCAATCGGCAAGCGGTGCTTGGCTTTCGTTCGAACTACGCCTTGAAGCTGTATGAGCTGGGAGCTCTTCGGCTTCATCGTCGACAAGCAACCTGGCGGGGAGACATGCAGGCGCTGCGCGCAGCACTGGGTATTCCGCCAGATGTTTATACAGACTTCGCTCAACTTCGGCGCAAGGTTCTGGAGAAGGCGAAATCCGAAATTGACCAGCTTGCTCACTTCCGTGTGGAGTGGCGGGAAATCAGGCAGGGTCGAACAGTCACGGAGATCGAGTTCCGGTTCGAGCCCAAAGGCGCGCCGGAAGTGCTTGAGACTGTCGACGAGCTTGATCGCCATTCAGCTGGACGCCAGGCGAGGCGTGATGGGGCTGTAGAGAGCGTTACAGTGGGGCAGGGGGCTATTCCGGCGCCGCGAGGAGCAGTCTCAGCCAAGAAGCCATCCGAGGTGACATTTCCAGTGGGAACGCTGCGCTTTGGTCATGACGACCTCCTTGAGATTGGCCGCAGGCATGGCGGTGGTTGGGACGTAGATCTGATCGCCAACGGCTTTCGCGAGCATATGGGTGAGCGTTTGGAGAAGCTTCGCGGTGCGAAGTTGATCGCCGCTTGGAAAGGGTTTTGTGAGGGGTGGTTCAATCGCCGGGGCCGACCCTGAACGGCAGAAATTGCACGCGTGCAATTTTCGAAGCCCCCACCGAGTCAGGATAGGGTGCGGCGGCCCAGATTTATCACCGATAACGCGCCCCAACTTTCGAAATTCCCGATTTTCTTGACCGAAAAGTGCAAGTCGGTGTAGCAGATGCGGAATTGCGAAAGGAAGGCATGTGTCAAACGGACTTCAGATTGAAGAAGCCGAGCGTTTGGTCTCGGTCGCGACGCTGGCCAGTCGAACCCTAGGGCAGATGACCGGCGCGAGCCAACCTTTACAATCGGGAAAGCGGCCGAACTTGTGGGCCGCACGCCGGCTGCTATCCGTGATGCGGAAAAGGACGGCCGCCTGCCAGAGCCTGCGAGGACCGACAACAACAGGCGCGAGAGATATACGCTTGCCCAGCTGAATGACATGCGCGGCGTCTTCGGGACGAGACCCTATCGGGCTCCAAACGATCCCTGCTGTGTCGTGGCCGTTCAGAACTTCAAGGGAGGAGTTGGTAAGTCGACTTTGGCCGTTCACCTTGCTCAGTATCTGGCCATCAGAGGCTACCGTGTTGCACTCGTCGATTGCGACAGCCAAGCCTCGGCGACGACCCTTTTCGGGTATGTGCCCGATCTCGACCTCACCGAAGATGATACCCTCTATCCGTTCCTTCGTGAGGGGGAGCGATCGTCTCTGGATTACGCGCTCCGCAAGACTCACTTCGACGGTCTGGAGCTCATTCCGGCCAATCTTCGTCTGTTCAATTCCGAATACGAACTAGCCGCACGGATGGCACAGGGGAACGGCGCGCTTCTTGACCGCCTGAAGGAGGGAATTGAGAGCATATCGGATCGGTTCGATGTCGTGGTGATGGATCCGCCGCCTGCCCTCGGGGCGATCTCGTTGTCCGTGCTGCGGGCCGCTAACGCATTGGTCGTGCCGGTTCCGCCGACTGTTATGGATTTCTCCTCGACGGCTGCATTTCTTTCGATGCTAGATGAGACGATTGAGCAGCTGGCAGACCGTGGTCTCGCTCCAGAGTTGAAGTTCCTCCGCTTTGTCGCGTCCAAGGTCGATGAAAACAAATCGATGCAGAAAGAGCTGTTGCAGCTGATGCGGACGCTATTCGGGCATGCGATGGTTCGCACGCCTCTAAAGGACTCGGCAGAGATCGATAATGCTACGGCGCGGCTGATGACAGTCTATGAGCTTGATGGCCCAGCCACGAGTTCGGCGGTGCGCAACCGTTGCCTAAACTATCTTGATGGCGTGAATTCGGAAATCGAAGTTGATATTCGATCGATGTGGCCCAGCCATCAGAAGCGCCTCCGTCAGGAGGCTTTGGTATGAGCAGCTGGACAATTGCACGCGTGCAATTCTGCTAATGGGAGGCTTGCATGAGTAGGAAGAACAGTGGTTTTGCGGCCGATCTGGCGGCAGGTATTGACCTGACCGAGGATACTGCTGCCCCTCGTAGATCGAGCATTGCCTCAAACGTGCTCACGGGGCGTTCAAACCGTCTTGCTGACCTGGCGTCGGGAGCGATTGTTTCTCGCACACATGAGCTTGTTGACCCAGCAAAGTGTCGGATGTGGGCAGGCCATAACCGCGACTACGCTCTGCTTAATGAGGAACGCTGCGCGGACCTTATTGAGAGTATCAAGGCCCAAGGGCGGCAGGAGATCCCCGCGATCGTCCGTCGCTTATCCGGAGATGACGGGTTTGAGTTTGAGGTCATTTGCGGAGCGCGCCGACACTGGTCGATCAGCTGGCTGCGCTCGCACAACTATCCAGAATTCAAGTTTCTCGTCGATGTACGCGAGATGGGCGATGAAGAGGCCTTCAGGCTCGCTGACATTGAAAACCGGGCGAGAGATGATCTCACCGATCTCGAGCGCGCAAAGGACTATCTGCGCGCCCTGACGGCCTATTACGATGGTCGGCAGAAGACGATGGCAGAAAGGCTCAAAGTCTCCGAAAGCTGGCTAACTCGGTATCTCGATCTGGCCCGTTTGCCAGATGGGCTGACCAAAGCATTTTCCAGTCCGCAGGAGCTTGGTATCCGGAATGCGATTGCTCTCAAAGCGCTCCTCAAGCCTGATGATCGACGGGAGCGCGCCTTCCGTGAGGCGGAACGTCTTTCTGCAGAGCGTGAGCAGACTGGTAAGTCGATGTCTGTGATTGAGGTGATCAAGGCGCTCGCTCTCGCGGCAGACCCCCCCAAGAAGTCAGGATCCCCCAAGAAGTCAGGAAAGCCTGAAACCGTGGCCAGTGCCAGTGGGAAGCCAGTGCTTCGGATCGATGGGGCTGACCGTAAGGGCGTCCGTGTCACGTTGCTGAATAAGGGCGGCGCGACACGGCAGGAAGCGGAAGAGGCTATTCGCGCCGTTTTAGATCAGCACTGGCCGGCAATATAGCGCCGTCGGTCTGCCGAAGGATCGCCATACTTGCCTCCTGAAGCGAAGCAACCGATTGAGAAGCGGTGCGCTTCGTGACACCCAGTCCCCGAGCAAGCTCAGCTCGGGTAAGTGGACCCAAGCTGACGATCATTCGCCAGGTTTGCGGAGCAGTCGAAGAGGCGTACAGCCCAGAAAGTACCTCGTCGGCCCGAACGACAGCCCTTCGCAGGAAGCGTAAATCTACCTCAGCCTTTTCGCTGGCTACCTGAAGCGCCGCGCGAAGCACAACGGGCAAGGGCTCTTCATGGAGTTCACGAAACACAGCCCGCGGCATGACCCCAGCAAGCGCCATTGGCGCCGACCCCAGCCCAAACACGTGTGGGCGCATGGCGGTCGCAAGCGACGCAGCCCAGGCCGCCCCCCGCGGCGCCGAACGTGTGACCGCGAACCTGCCGACCTGAAGCATCTCGCTGCCGCCTTCGAGAAAGTCGATTTCTTCAGTTCGCAGCTCCGCCAACCATTCAAGCAGAGTCCCCATCGGATCACGGGTCGGCAGCAGCGCATCGAGCCGTTCGAGCGCGCGATCGGCGGGCAAGTAGGCCTCGCTGAACCCTTCGGAGTGACATTTGGCGGCCATGACCAGCTTGGCGGCATGGGCGAGGGTAGGGTGACCTCGCCGGCTGATCCACGACAAGAACTGACGGCGCTCTTCGGAATACCACGAGCGCACAAGCTCGTCGGCCTCAAGCCCTGGATTGTGTTCAATTCCAAGATTATCAAACGGATAATCGCGCACATGCACGCGCCAGAGGCGCCGGAGTGAAGCCAGTGCAAGGCATTCGGACAGCTCGGGTGAGATGAAGGGGAGGGCGCCTTCGATGCGGGCAAGCGTCAGTTGCCAGGGTGCTGGGGCGGATACCATCGGCCAGATAGTATATAAATGCCATAAAAAGTATACCCAGCTTGTACAGTGGGTTTGCTGTCCGATAAGAGCCCTTCACGGACGGCACGCTATTCTATATTAAGCAGGCGAAATTTGCGGCGATGTCGCCCGCGCCCGAAGGCAGGGGTAAGGCACAGCAGCGGCATTGAAGCCTCAGGAGTGATGCCTTGGACGATCACAGCAGAATGGCCTTGGGGCTTTCAGATGAAGCAGCGCTCGCACCGCTGGGGAATACAATTCCGCCGCAGCTCGCGTCCGAGATCGAAGCGGCGCGCTCATACCGGGCGCGGTCCAAGGCGGCCAACACTGTGCGGGCTTATGACAGCGACTGGCGGCAGTTCGAGGAATGGTGTTGGACGCGCGATCTTGAGCCTATGCCGGCTATGCCAGAGGCAGTGGCCACATACCTTGCCTCGCTGGCGCAGGCGGGGAGGGCTGACAGCACCATCGGGCGGCACCTTGCCGCCATCGCTTGGCACCACAGGCAGGCAGGGCAGGTCGCACCCCAGCACCGCGATCCGCGCGATGTGATTGCCGATACTCTCGCGGGGATCCGGCGCGAGCAGCGCGCGCGGCCGACGCGCAAGAAGAGCGCTATTCTGGCGGCCGATCTGGCGCGGATGATTGCAGCTGCCGAAGGCCAGAGTCCGCGGGCGATCCGGGACCGGGCCGTGATGGCGTTGGGGTTGGCTGCCGCGCTCCGGCGTTCCGAACTGGTCGCACTGCAGCTCGCTGACCTCGAGCTGGTGCGGGAGGGGCTCAAGCTGACGATCAGGCATTCGAAAACTGACCAAGAAGGGGAAGGGCAGGTGATTGCTGTTCCGTCGGGCAAGATGCTCAAGCCCGGCGCTCGGCTTAACGAATGGCTCGGCGTCAGGGGAGGGGAGGCAGGTCCCTTGTTCTACCGCACCGACGCACAAGGGATGATGACCAGGGAGCCCATGTCAGATCGCTCGGTTGCCCGCCTGATCCAGCGCTACGCCGAAAAGGTTGGGCTCGATCCTGCCGTGGTTGGTGCACACTCGCTGCGATCTGGATTCCTGACCGAAGCGGCCAAGGCAGGGGCGTCATTGCCAAAGATGCAGGAGGTGTCGCGGCAGAAGAAGGTCGAGGTGCTGCTTGGCTATGTCCGCGATGCAGCGCTATTCGAGAACCACGCAGGCGAAAGCTTTCTGTAGGGGGGATGGGCACTTTCTTGCGTCAACATTTGTTCTCCCTGGCCAACCGGCGACGGTTCGCAATACCTGCAAGTGCGATAAACCCGTCGATCGGGAAAATGTCCCTGAATCGCGGGCTTCGAAATGGTCGAACGAATATACGGCTTGGTACAATCGCAGCGTCCACGAAGCAGGTTGAGCGTAGGTCGATCGCATAGCTCGTTGGGGAAGCCCCAGGGCAGGCTGCTCGTGAGGATGTGCATGTTTAAATGGGCCGCCATGCCTAGTTCATGCTAGCACCTAGTCAGTTAGCCTTAGATGCCGGACAGGAAAATCAATTAGTAAACGACCGATTATGAGCGACGTTGAAGACGCAAGCGCCAAAGCGATAGTTATCGATAAGGTCCGGGCATCAAAGGCCGGGCACGCTTATCATGAAGCTTGGGCCGCGCGTACGGCGCTGGAGCTGCTGCTTCCGTCGACGGACCTAACCGCTATCACCCTCGAAGGATTTGAGGAGCGAGATGAGCAGGAATTGGGAACAGGCGCGGTCGAGATCGCGGATCTTGTTCGATACCATGGTGGGACCAGCGTAGCTCGGTCGCATCGGGTCACCATCGTTCAATTCAAATACTCGATTGCGAGCGCCGATACTGCTCGCCAAGCAGCGCAGATTTCCAAAGCTCTGCAATGCTATCCACATCCGATGGCGGAGCTGCTTCGACGATTGGAGGTCGTTGGCAGCAAAGGCAGTTTGGTCGACGCAGAGCGCGCAATTTCTCGGACGCTCGCGGCATGGAGCGAGCCTAGCGATCCAGATGCGGAAAAGCGCCTTCTCAAGCTACGGAACCTTATCCGGATCAAGGCCGGACCCGGTAGCGAGGCGGACAAGAGCGTGGATCGCGTTGCTGTTTTGGCCGAATTGGACGTGGAGCATGAGGACCGACTTTATCCGACGCCCGACGCTTTCCCAGAAGTCGAGGACGTCGTTCAGCGAGCCGTGCTTGAAGACATCCTAGACCTCGCGCGCCAACCAGGGGTTCCGCTTATCGTCCATGCCGCGGGTGGAATGGGCAAGACCATATTGCTGCAGGGCCTCGCAGATCGCCTTCGCGCGGACGGTCCAGTTGTTTTGTTTGATGGTTTCGGGGCTGGCAGATGGCGAGATCCCGCCGATAACAGGCATCTTCCCGAACGAACCTTAGTCCACCTCGCCAACCTGCTTTCAGGCGAAGGGCTTTGCGATATTCTTCTGCCGATCGCCGATGTCACCGGTTTGTTGAGAGCGTTTCGCCGCCGCCTCGTCCAATCTGTAACAACTGCGCGTAGCACGCGCCACGATGCTAGCCTTTCGTTGGTGCTGGACGCGATCGACCATGCCGGCTTAGCCGCCCGAGAAACTGCAACACAATCGTTCGCCCATCTACTATTGCGCAGCCTCAGTGTCGAACCGATCGACGGCGTCCGCCTTGTTGCATCATGCCGCACAGAACGGATCGCGATTGCCGCAGGAGACAGCGCCTACCGCGATTTCCAGGTTCCCCTGTTCTCTGACGCGGAAGCGCGAACGCTTATTGTGCGACGCGTGCTGAATTCTACACCGGATGAAATTGCAGCACTGCTCATGCGCTCCGGTCGCAATCCTCGTTGCCTCGACAGTCTGATCAATGCCGGACGCCCGTTCGATCCACTGCTATTTCCCGATTCACCGAGCGAGCCGCACGAACTTCTCGATGCGTTGCTGCGCAAGCGCCTCCAAGATGCGCGAAGCACCGCGATTGCGCGAGGTGCCAAAGGCCCTGACGTTGATCTTTTACTGACCGGCATCGCCTTACTGGCGCCACCCGTTCCGATCGACGAGCTCGCCGCAGCACATGGCCTGATCGCAGAACAGGTCGAGAGTTTCGCCGCAGATCTTGCGCCATTGCTCGAAAGGACGCCGCATGGGCTGATGTTTCGCGACGAACCTACCGAAACATTGATTCGCTCCACGTATGGGGCCGATCGGGTTGGCCGGGATCGCGTCATCGCAGCGCTTCAAGAGCGGCAAATGACCTCAAACTACGCGGCTAGGGCTTTGCCGGCGTTGCTGACCTCGCTTCGTGACGCCGATCAGCTCATTCGCCTGGCCTATGATCCGCGGGTCCCCGCCGGCGCCTCGCAGGTCAGCGCTCGTGATATCCGCTTGGCGCGGATCACAGCAGCGATAGCGCTCACGAGTGAGCTCGGCCGTCGCGACGATCTGCTTCAACTTCTACTGGAAGCTTCACTCGTTGCCGCGGGCCATGAGCGGTCGGACCGGTTTTTGTATGAACATCCCGATCTTGCCGCTATAGCTGATGATCCCGAAGCGTTACGCCGCCTTGCTGCCACCAATGTTGGGTGGCCGGGCGGCAAGCACTCAGCACTGGCATTGGCAAATGCTTTCGCCGGCGATCGGGACGAGGCCCGGCGGCATGCGCGTCGATCAATCGATTGGCATAATTGGGCATCCCAGTCGAGGCCCGGCACCTGGTTCAGCACCACAAACGCTTCCCGAGAATGGGACGATGTCGGCTTTGCCTATGTGGAAATGCTTGCCGGCAACGATGCCCGCGTCGCCAATTTTTTCGATCGCCGAGATAACGTTGCAGCCTACGGTAAATTTAGTGACTTGCTCGACCTCCTGGAGCGCCACCAACACTCATCTCATGCTCCCAACGCGCGTGTCGCCAAGCGGTTGTTGGGTTGCCGCCTATCATCGCGCGCGCTGTTCGCCGCGGCAATGCGATTCAGCAATGGAGACGCCGTTCACGACAAGAAATTGCTTGCTAACATGGCTATCGCGCCGCCGCTCACCTGCAATGGCGAAAACTTGGCGATGGCGAGCGTGCTCGCGTCCGCCCGCGCTGCCGACCTCGGACTCATTGAAGAGGGAAAGAGCATCCTCGTGGGCGCTGGAATCAAAGCGCAGTCGATCCGTGACTATTCGAGCTACTATCCGATCGATCGCACCATCGACGTTACCTTGCTTGCGGCCGGCGTGCGGTCTGCACTGCAGCGGCGTCCGGTGACGTTGATGGACATCGCGCCTACTGACCTGATTGAACTCGTGCCAGCGAGCGCACGATCCCGCGGCGCGGCGACCTTTCTGCGCATACTGAACCAGAAGCTGGCTGAGCCGAAAAATGACGGTAAGCGACGGCGGCGGAAACGGCGCGACTGGCTCGATGGCGAAAGGCGCTCGCACTATTCGCGTGCCCTAAGCAATCGGATTATGCCGTTGTTGCAATATGCTCAGGACGTCGCTCGCATCGTCCGTCCGCCACGTACAAGCACCCGTGCCGCGATGCTCAACACCGCCTTCGACCGCCTGATTGCAGATGTCGATAGGGCGTCCAACTACCCGTATCGCGATGGCAAAGCCTACATTGCTCGAATTGGCTTTCGCGCGATTTTTTTCGTTGCCGATGCGCTTGGAGCATTGGACGCGGCGCTGGCCAAACGGATGGTGGACTGGCTGCCCACCGCCCCCGGCTTCTTCGCACCGGAGCTTTCCGAATTGGTGGCTAGGTTGTCACGCGTCCCACAATGCCACGATGCCGCGCTCACTCTCGCTGTCGTCGTAGAGCGCAAAATCCAGCTCGACACGGATGTGGGCTCCCGGGTCACGGCCTATGGTCGCCTTGCCCGCGCGGTATGGCGTGTAAGCACTGATGAGGCAGCGGCATATTTCCGACGCGCTCTCGATCTGGCCGAAGCGATTGGCTCCGATGACTTCGATCGCACCAACCATTTGTTGGAACTGACCGGGCACTATTCCGGTCCGGAGCTGTCGCCAGCGGCGGCACATACCCTTGCTCGCATTCTTGAGCTGAACCAGGGTGAAGACGGTCGATTTCCATGGATTGAATATGCACAGACGATGGTGCCGATTGCGGGCCGTGGCGCGCTGGCAATGCTGGCCCGCTTAGACGACCGGGAAGTTGCTCGGCTTGGCCTGTCCCTTGGGCCGACACTTACCGTAATGACAAGGCAATCCAAGCTCTCCCCGGGAACCGCCGCCGCAATATTTGGTCTCGCCGCTCCGGGAGAGGCTTGGACTTGGCATATTTCGGATTTCGCGTTGGAGTCGATCAACAAGCTCCCGCGCGAGCATCACGAATGGCTCTTCAACCTGCTTTTGATTGAAATCGACCGAGACGATCAATTATCGCCTGCGCGCGAGACGATCGAAGGCCTTCATCGCCTCGCAACGGAAAAGCTTCCTGTTACTTCGCCGTCTCGGCAAAGGATCGGTGGGCTCTTGGCCCGACGCGACCCGCCCGAGCAGCCACCGGCAATTCAGCCAACTGCCAATTCGGAACCGCCCCCGACCTTTCCGATTGACCTTAGTGACCCGGACGAGATCGACCGGCAAATTCTTAGCGAGGAAATAGATCAGACGGGACGGCGATGGCCGCTCAAGACGCTTCTGGATCTCGCTAAAAGACCGACGTCGCCCACACAGCGTCTCGCGTTCGTCTGTGCGGTCGTTGAGTCCAGCGCGGCGACGCTTGCTGACAAGATAAGTGCCCTCGACGATCACCTTGAGGACTGGAGCAAGACATCCGCAGCGATGCGTGATGCCTTGCCGAAGCTTGGCCTCCGTCTTGCGGCAAAGCACGCCACGGAACTCGCCAGCTCCAGTACCGATGCGTGGGGCGGTTGGCGGGGGCTTGAACGATGTTTTCTGACGGATCGGGTCGCGCTGGTCGAACAAGTCGTAGCCGGTCTACGTGGGGTGGCGGATGATCTGGGGGGCAATGCGTGGCTTGCCTTAGCAGCCCGATTGGCAGCGGATGTCAGCGATGGTGCGATCGCAGAGGGCCTGGAGAGGTTTCTTGCCAGCAGCGCGGAAAAGTTGCCGGCGGAAGTCGGTGACGGTCCTTGGAACGAAAGCCTTTCGGTGCCGGACGATGAGGCAGACCTCGTGGCAGGGCTGGTATGGGCACGGCTTGGCCATCCAGTCGCCGCAATGCGGTGGCGTGCTGCGCATGCGGTTCGGCGCCTGGATCAAATTGGAAGAAGTGACGTGATCGACCAACTGATCGCACGCTTCACCTCCGGCGCAGGATTGCCCTTCTGCGACGCAAAGCTCCCTTTCTACCTCATGCACGCACAGCTTTGGCTGCTGATAGCGCTCGGGCGCGTGGCAAAGGATAGTGCCGAGACGCTGTTGCGCCATCGGGCTTTCTTCGAGCAAATCGCGCTTTCATCTGATTTCCCGCATGTAGTAATGCGATCCTTCGCGGCGGATATACTGCGAGAGATTGCTCGCACGCTCGATCCAGCGGAGAGTTTCACCCTTTCCAACGCGGTCACTTCCGCAAACATATCACCTTTTCCGCATACCCCCCGGAAGGACTACAGAGAGTTCCGTTACATCTCCCGGCCCGACTCAGCGCCGCGACCGGCCGACGCCTTCCACCTGGACTATGACTTCAACAAATATCAGGTCGAGCGTTTGTGCGGTGTCTTCGCTTGCCCTGGCTGGGAAGTGGAGGACCGAATCGGAAGCTGGGTGCGTCGCTGGGAAGCGAAAATTCACGCAATGCACGAGTGCCCGCGCACCTCTAGCTATGATGAAACATGGTCTTCGGGTTATGTCCCTGACCGAGACCTTTATGGGGGGTATCTTGGCTGGCACGCCCTGATGCTGGTCGCCGGGGACCTACTATCTTCGCGGCCAGTTCTGGGCGAAGACTGGAGCGGGGATGCTTGGGAGGCGTTTCTGAACGAGTATCGGCTATCCCGCAACGATGGTTTGTGGCTCGCTGATCTAACCGATCCGTTTCCGCTCGATCTGGCGAAAGCAGCGGACATTTCGATGCCCGACAGCGGAGATAGAAAGAGCACCGCACGCGAAGACGCTTGTCTCCTGGCTCCCCTCTTGGGGATTGAGAATGGTCGCATTGCATCGGACTGGCTTCCCGCTGCCGGACGGTGGTCGATCGGACGGGACACTACGCTCACCATCCGCAGTGTATTAGCGAGCGAATGCGATGCCCGATCGACGGCGATGGCGTTGCTTTCCGATGAGCCTTTCTTCCGCTGGCTTCCCGACGATGATGATGAGATCTCCCGCCATTTTGGAAAGGAAGGGCACACCGTCCAGCCTTGGCTGGCAGAGATGCCAAACACCCAGCGGCAATTGGATCGTCATGACCCATACGCTTGCACATCGGCGCTCGACAGACCGTTTCCGATGAATTTTACCAAGGAGGTGTTGGGAGTTAGTCCGGTAGATGCTGTCGTGCGGCGATGGGCCATCGACGCAGCGCCAGCATTTTATGCCGAAGCTTGGGGTGCCGAAGGTGGCCGCGGCGAACATGCGTGGAGCGAAACGGGTTCGCGCATGTTCGTCAGCAAGGCCTCATTGACGTCACTTCTGCGGGCGTCGGAGCGAAATTTGGTCATTCTGATCAAGCTGCAGAAGTATCACAGGGGGAAGTCCAGCGGACGTGGTGGTGATACTAGTGCCTTCACGCATCGGTCGCTGATCGTGATCTTGAACAAGCGCGGAGAAGTCTGGTTGCCGCAGCGCTTGTCGCAAAAAGCCAAGCTTGCGCTGGACACGCTGGATGCAGATGGTCGGCGCGATTTTTACCCACGTTTTCGGGCCATAGCAGGCTTGCCTAACGAATGGCTTGCTCGCCGCGCCGAACTGCCTGTCAATACAGAAGTGTTTCGGTTGATTATTGAAAGCATGAACAAGAACGACTTGGATCTGTGATGGTTGAGTGCCGGGGTTGGGCGCAGAACATTGCAGGTTGGCGATACCGAGGTGGCCTATCTCTCTGGCACTCTTTTATTCCTTTGGGCTAGTCATCTGCTGTCCGACCTCTGCCCAATCGCGGCTTTCGCTCGGAGGTGGGTCCCTAAAGATGCGCCGCCCCGGCATGCCTTGAGCCTCAAGTGCTGTTATGGCTGCTGCTCGTCCAGGTCCGTCATTATCCTCAGCTAGGTACAAATCTGTAACGTGTAACGGCACTCTGATCAGCGGGAGGCGCTCATTCCCAAGCGCTGCCCAGCACGGGATTTGCCTGATCAGGGTGTATCTTGCCGCATCCTCCATGCCCTCAGCAATGGCGAGAACGTTGCCTTCGAACTGTGGAGCCCAAGCACCCCGTCCGGGCTTTCCGAGCATAAACTTGCCCTCATGCCATGTTCCGTCGTTCGTGAGCCTGATCCGCTGGATAGCCGTCATTTTGTGCCCAGTTCTGACAGCGACCAGCAACGCGGGCCGGAAGATGGTTTTGGGCTTGCGGCCGAACGGGCACCTTGGGTGAAAGCGTAAGTCGGGGAGATCGACTGGCAATCGACGCGATCGAAGGTAGACTTCGCCGAGCGTCCCGCGGATTTCTGTGCCCTGATCCCAGATCCTTCTGACATTGGGCGCAGTTCCTTCTGGCAGGTAGCTTGGCGAAGGAGAGTTCAGGATCGGTTTGGTCCGACCGATTTCGCGCAGGACATCCTCGCTGCGGCATCCCGCAAAACAATGAACCAGAATACCCCGCTCGCCCTGCCGGACTGAAAGTGACGGCGTTCGGTCTGTATGCGCAGGGCAGATGCACATCGCGTAGGAACCGTGCCAACGGCCCTTCAGCGCCGCAACGATGTCGATGGTCTCCTGGGTGGGTTTGAGCGCAATTAGCATAAACTCGCTCCTCTCAGCTCAGCCTCACCATCTTTCCCCTCTGGATCGGCCCGACCTTCTCCGGCACGGCTCGCGACGGCCAACGCCTCTTTCGTCTGTGCGATGCCAGATTGTGGGCGATTGCCATGCGCCGCCTGTTCATTTAGAAAAGTGGGGCGATATCCGAACCACGCCGAGAGGTGTGGTCATGAAAAACCTTCTATTTTTCCTCGTCGCTTTGACGCCGACGCCATCATCGGCGCGCGAAGCCATTCTCGACGTGTTTTCGCCAGAGGCGAAACCTGACTTCGCTGTACTCACCCCACATTTGCGCGGAACTGTCGAGCTCGAGCAATCAGTGGAACCGCTTCCGGCTCCAGTGGATGCCTTTTCGCCAGAGTTGCACGGCGACTTTGAGTTGGTCCCGCACAGCTTCACGATCAATCCCTATGCCGCGCGTCCCGCTGTTCCTTCGTGGATGCGGGCAGGTGCATCATTCATGGGCCCTGTTTCTTCACCATTCCGCCCTTCGCAGGATGACTCACTCTGCCAGTCCCGCAGCTTCTTCCCGCGATATGGTATCAGCGGCGATGCTCAGGCTCGCCGGACAGCCTATTTCAACCTGATCGTCGACGTCGCTTGCGATGCCGGCGTGCCCGTTGTTCTATTTGACGCCTTGCTGGCGCAGGAAAGCAGATATCGTCCCTTCGCTCGAAGCAGTGCCGGTGCGATGGGCATGGCTCAGCTTATGCCCGGTACGGCTCAATATCTGCGTGTCACCGACCCTTGGGATGTGCGGCAAAACCTTGTCGGTGGCGCGCGGTATCTGCGCGAGCAGTTGGATCGCTTCGGGACATGGGAGCTTGCACTGGCTGCCTATAATGCAGGCCCGGGACGCGTGGACCAGTTTGGCGGTATCCCGCCGTTTCGTGAGACCCGCAACTATGTGCGTACGATCATGGGCTCAATTGGCATTCCGAATTCGACCGGCGGCGTGTCGCTGACTTCGGCAGCACTTCCCGCGCCCAATCCGTTTCGCAGGGTACTGCTTGCCTCATTCGATGGACGATCAGACGTCCCAGAACACTGAGAAACCGACGTGCCAAGCATAGTACACGCTGATTGCCAGGATAACGGGCGCGCCCTTGAGGTAGTTGAGCTGCCAGCGCAGCCAGAGCTTCGGGATGACCAGAGCTTTCTGGAGCCCCGTTTGGTGCGTGGGTCGCCAGCACTGCGCAGATCAGCGCCATCATTCCCACGCCGATGTAGAGCGATGTCCAAGCGATAAGGGCTTCCTGCTTCATGAGTCGGACCTAGTGCATCGATGATCGAACAGAGATACGCATATTCGAAGCCCTTGTATCCCCCTGGCCGAATACTGCCTTTCTGCGGCCGAGCAGCGTATGGCCGAGATTGAGCTCACCGCTGCGGGCGCGCCGCATCAGCGCCTGCATGTATGCATCAGGGGTCTTGCGGATTTCTCCGCTAGCCAGGTGATGCCCGGTGATTAGCGCGCACAGGAGTGCGATCTCTGTCCCTAGCATGGCGCTTGCCCGAGCGGCCGTAGCCTGACCTATCTGGCAGACGCGAGCGACCGCGTGAAGCTCGGTCAGGCCGGGCCGTCTCGCGATTTCGACCATGCCGTCGATGAAAGGGAAGAGGGCAGAGGCTTCGGCCCAAACGAACCCCGATCGCTGGATGCCGTAGACATCATTCGTGTCGGCAGAGACCAGCGCGTTGTGGTGGGCCTCGACTGTCTCTTCCTTCAGCCTGTCGGCATCAGGCGTGGTTTGAATGTCATCGGGTTCCTGGCGGCAAGCGCCCTCTGCCAAGTCGTATACGGATTCAAAAGCTTCTTCAGGGCTGTATTGATGGTGGTCATCCCGGGGCACCGTAGTGTCCCCGGAAGGTGTCAGCGACGCAATCTCGCCGAGCGATATGCGCTCTGACAACCGATCAAGCAGCCGCGTTGCGACCTCGGCGAGGCGGCCGAGCACGCCGATCGTGTCCATGGATCCTTTCCGCCTCTGGTATATGCGCCGCGCCGCAGCGATCGCATCGAGCTTCTTTCTGGCCTTGTCAGCCCAGGGGTGGCCCTGCTCGAACGGCCGCAGCAGCCGGTAGGCGCTGCTTGTTGCCTTTCGAATCTCCTTGGGCAGGATCAGGTTCTGCTCGGCCAGGGCCTTTTCGGTGGCGGCGAGCTGTGTGAGGTAATCTTCGAGGAGGAGCAGCGGGGCTAGCGACCATCCTGAGGCGTCAGAGCGATCTAGGCTGTCTCGTGATCCAAGAAATCGTTTGCCGTTGCCCGCGAGGCAATAGGGGATGATCAGGCCGTATTCGGCAAGGCGCCTGATGTTCTTGCGCGCGGCGGTCCATCCGATCCGGCATTTGAGATGGTCGTTCGAGGCGGCGATGAGGGGGCCGCAGCGGCTGTCCCAGTCGATATTCATGGCGGCGATGCTCCCGGCGGCATCGTAAAGATCGCGCCAGACGATCCTCGGAACATCGATAGTCACGGGCGGCATTCTCACGAAGGTCTTGATGATATCGAGCAGTTTGCGCCGCCGCTGTCTGCCTGCACTTTCGGTCCCGGTATGTCCGAACCCTCGCATCATCTTGCTGACGCGCGCAGCATGTCTTGCCCGATCTGCCGGGTCTTTCATGAAGGCGATCTTGGTCAGCTGTTCGGTCTCGAGCATCCCCAGTTTTGGCAGACAGGCGCCGATCGCTGCTGGCCCTCCCCGGCGGCGGCTATTCACCTCCCAGGCTGCCTGATTCTGGACAATAGTCATCCCTTCGCTTCCTCTGTCTTGAGGTGCGGCACAGACAAAAAACATTGCCCGCAAACGTTGCGAAAAATGCTTGCAAGTTGTCAGGGAGCAGGTAGCTTGCCGGTGTCTCTCGCCACGCTTTGGCGCGGCAAATTACAGCTTCCTTCGAAAGGCCCGGGCGCTGCCCGG
>LNFM01012540.1_pt1 | contig 16252 bp, 17 predicted proteins | sample 596031 | NCBI WGS metagenome assembly LNFM01 (sample SAMN04254537, study PRJNA301005) | activated carbon metagenome | isolation source: dual media filters at the Ann Arbor, Michigan drinking water treatment plant | place: USA: Ann Arbor
GGGTTTTACGGTCTTATTCCACCTCTTGTTCTTTCTATATCTGTTCTTTTACTGTTACTAAATTTATTGATTTGTAAACATAGGATGGGTTTTGGCATCATTGCGGGTTAACGAATAATTCCTCATCGGCAAATCCAACTGACGAATAAAGCCGAGCTATAGAATATATTTTCATCTTCATACCTTTACTCAGCATCAGTCCCGGCTTACGTAACACGGAATATCGCCACGTCGCCAAGCCCGAACGTTACCTGCCATTAAAATGACACACCTAGAAACATACGAACAAGTCCTCGACAAAATAAACTGGATAAGCAAAATCGCAATTCGGAAGAATTGGGAAATCAGTCGCCCTTTACAGGTTGACAGCCCTGCAACTATGGAAGATATTCTATTTGTTGAAAATCAAATTGGACAAGCCATTCCTAGTGATTTGAAGAAACTATTTACGTTCGCAAAACACCTCAGCTTTAGCTATCAGTTTGACGAGACCCTTTCTCAAGAGTTCAGACAAAACTTCTCAGGTGAGATTTATTGGAATCTAGATACACTAGCTGAACAATATGCAAATTTCAAAGAATGGGTAAAGGCATCGTTAGACCCAACATTTAACGATTCAGACTCAATAGAAATAACTGAAAAATTATGGCAAAACAAGATACCATTAATTGATGTCCCAAATGGAGACATCATCGTTGTTGGTGATAGTCCATCTGAAGTTCTCTATTTTTCACATGAAGGCGACACGATGCATGGGAAAATGCTTGGAGATAATCTTTGGCAGTTTCTTGACTTTTACTCCCGAATAGGATTTGCTGGCAGTGAAGACTGGCAATTAGAACCATTTTTTGACTATGACAACAATATTATGGTAACTGAAGGAGAAAAGGTTGACCGATTCATTAATCTGCTTGAGAATTAACGGCAGGTAACATTGGGTTTTATGCAAGTTGGGCTTGACCAGCAAGCATCAACAAATTGTAAATCCAAGCTGTGGTTCGGGCTCGACGCATAAATCTCAACATTAGTTCTAAAATTCAACTTTATATTTTCAATCAGCAGCGGTTATCGGCAGACAGAATACTAATTCCCAACCTGCATAAAGCCCTGCCCGTTGCCTGCAATTTATTCACTTTAGAGTTACACAGCCACGTAACTACTTGACGTAAACACCCTCTTTTTTGACGCTTTCATACCTTATTGATTTTGCGCTGAAACGGTACATTTGGATATCACAAAAAATTAAAACTCATGGCACTTATAAATCCTCACATTAACTTCAACGGAAATGCCGAAGAAGCATTTACCTTTTACAAATCAGTATTTGGCGGAGAGTTTGCAAAAATTATTCGTTTCAAAGACCTTGCGAGCCCTGAATTTCCAGTAGCAGAAATAGAAGAAAATAAAATTATGCATATTGCTTTGCCTATCGGTAAAACTAATAGGTTGATGGCAAATGATGTTCCGGAAATTTTGGGAAAAACAAACGAAAATGAGAACAGAAGTAAAATTGTAATAAGTGCAGAAAGTAAAGAAGAGGCAGACAGATTATTCAATGGACTTTCGGTAGGCGGACAAATTGAAATGCCTATTTCTGACAGCCCCTGGGGTTCATATTTTGGAATGTTTAGAGACAAATATGGAATTGAATGGATTGTGGAATTTGACCCAGAATATAACGGAAAATAAAAACTCGAAAGATTAATTTAAACAAATATCAATAGTATGAAAAAGTTACAATTCAAAGTTAGCATCAACGCGCCTGTGAACAAGGTATATGATATTATGCTTGGCACTAACAGTAAATCAACTTATGAGCAATGGACTTCTTTGTTTAACCCAACATCTACCTATGAAGGAAGTTGGGACAAGGGAAATAAAATTCTCTTTATTGGAGTAGATGAGAAAGGAGAAAAGGGAGGTATGGTTTCCAGGATAGCTGAAAACATTCCCAACCGTTTTGTTTCAATTCAACATTATGGTCTTTTAAAAGCTGACAAGGAAATTACAGAAGGACCAGAAGTGCAAAAATGGGCAAACGGATTTGAGAACTATAGCTTCGAAGAAAACAATGGGACTACAACTGTTACTGTTGACTTAGACACCACTGAAGATTTTTTAGATTATATGAACCAGACCTACCCAAAAGCACTGGGCAGGTTGAAAGAACTTTGTGAAAAATAACAATTTCAAGAATATCTTAAAATACAAAAAAATAAACATAGCCTATAACATAACTGCTGCAGCCTGCTTATTGTATTTATTTCGATATTCTATTGGTGTAAGCCCCGTTATCTTTTTAAACAAATCTCTAAAAGCTTTTGTATCGGTATAGCCAACATCATACATCACTTCGTTAATGTTCTTACGACTGCTTTCAAATTGCCGCTTCGCTGCTTCAACTTTTACACGTTGAATATATTCCAAAATTGAATTATTAGTGGCTATCCGAAAGCGACGTTCAAATGTTCTGCGACTGATGGATGCATGACTGGATAACTCATCTATTGTTATTTTTTCGTGGATGTTTTTCTCAATGTACTCTTGTGCCTTTTTAACTTCTGCATCATTATGATCCTTTTGTCCTTTAAACATAGCAAATGCCGCCTGGCTATCACGGTCTATGTCAATAGCAAAATATTTAGACGCTAATATTGCTGTTTGACGATTAGTATATTTTTCTACCAAATGCAATAATAAATTCCAGTAAGAATTAGCACCTCCACTGGAGTAAATTCCTTTTTCTTCTGTAACAATACTTCCATCAGTTACTTCCACTTCCGGAAACATTTCCCGAAATTCATTTTGAAAACCCCAATGTGTTGAACAACTTTTTCCATTTAGCAAACCAGTTGATGCTAGTAAAAAAGCCCCTACACAAAGTGATGCCACCTCTGCTCCGTTATCGTGATGCTGCTGTATCCATGGTATTAAAACTTTATTCTTTTCTATGGCAGCATTCATATCTCCAAACAGAGCCGGAATGATGATCAAATCAGTTTTCTTTACTTCCTTCAATTGCCTGTCTGTATGCACCGAATAAGAACCATTATTTAATTGCACCTCTTTCTTTACGCCTACCAATTCCACATCAAACAATGGCGACTTACCAGCAGAAAGTAAGAACTGGTTTACTGCACTAAAAAGATACTGAGGGTCTGCAATGGCCTGCATTACGGATGACTCCGGAACTAAAATGGATACTCGTTTCATAAAACAAATGTAGGAAAACTTCCTGTCGCAATCAACCCGTTAATATGTCATATACGCCACCCTTGTAAATCAATTATTCAGAACATCTTTGTGAAGCAATCAGAAAAGAACAAACAATTATTGACAAATGAAAATTTCTACAACAACGATAACACAAGATCTGGAAAATACATTTTCCAACTTTTCAAATCTTTTATCAGCTTTTACTAAAGTTCAAATAAATGAAGTTCCATACAAAGGAGGCTGGACAGCCGGACAAGTTGCACAACATATTATTAAAGCTACCGCAGGTATTCCTGATTCGCAAGTAGAAAAAGGCAACCGTGAATTTGATAAGCAAGTAGAAACGATACAACAGGTTTTTCTGAACATGGAAATAAAAATGCTATCGCCGGAATTTATTTTACCAGAAGAAAGATCATACGACCGAAATGAGCTACTAATAGAACTGGAGAAAAATAAAGGTTGGTTGATCAGCATTATTAACTGCAAGCCATTGGATGAATTATGTATGGATTTTGAGTTGCCTGACATGGGCTTTCTTACAAGATATGAATGGATGCAGTTCATCAACTTTCATGTGCAGCGGCACAGCATACAATTACAAAACATTTTATCAACATTAAAAAATAAAACGGTGGCAATTATTAATTCGTACTTAACGTTCAACGGTAATTGCAGGGAAGCAATGACTTTTTATAAAAACTGCCTTGGTGGCGAATTGGTATTACAAACTATTGGCGAATCACCACTGGCTGATAAAATGCCGGCACAAATGAAAAATAGTATTCTGCATGCTACGCTTACCAACGATAAATTAATTCTTATGGGTTCAGATATGGTGGGCAATAACGGGTTGATAAAAGGCAATGCAGTTTCGCTAATGTTAGATTGTAACAGTGAAAAAGAAACACGGAACTTTTATGCAAATCTTACTGAAGACGGAGAAGCCACCCATCCTTTGGAAATTAGCTTTTGGGGGGCTTTGTTTGGCGGCCTAACTGACAAATACGGAAATCACTGGCTACTACATTTCGATAAAAATAAAAAATAGAATAGCTTTAAGGAACATCCAATAAATTTTGTTCTGCTTTTTTGCCATTAATTGGAAAACTTAAAAGTCATTTTAGAGAAGCAACTATTTTATTCGCTTTAATAATAACTATATGCCAACAGATATGAATACTTCTATAAAAACAATAGATGAATACATAGCAAGCTTCCCAAAAGATGTGCAGGCGTTGCTACAAAAAATAAGAGGCATCATAAAAAAAGCTGCTCCAAAGGCTACGGAAACGATCAGCTATGGTATACCAACCTTCGTTCAGGATGGAAATCTTGTTCACTTTGGAGGTTATAAAAATCATATTGGTTTTTATCCTGCTCCCAATGGAATTGAGGCTTTTAAAAAAGAGTTGTCAAAATATGAAGGCTCAAAAGGCACGGTTAAATTTTCCTTAGACAAACCATTACCAGCAGCGTTAATTACCCAGATCGTAAAATACAGGATCGAAAAAAATAAAGAAAAAGCGGCATCAAAAAAACCTGTTTTAAAAAAATCAATCAAAACGGCCAAGCCTACCGATGAACAGTTGGTTAAAGCCTGGATAGAGAAATTAGATGCGGCTACAAAAAAAGAAATAGAAGCCGTTCGAAAAATAATAAAAGCTGCATCCCCTAAGCTAAATGAAAGAATAAAGTGGAATGCCCCAAGCTATTACTACAAAGAGGATGTTGTAACATTTGGTCCTTATAAAAATGGGAAGACCTTGCTTGTATTTCATCACCCATCAATCGTTAAAATAAAATCACCCTTGCTGGAAGGTAATTACAAAGATCGCCGCCTGCTTTATTTAGAAGGTTCAAAGTCAATTGTTACAAATAAAAAAGAATTGATAAGAATAATACAAGAATCAGTAAAATTGATTGATAAAAAATAATTTTAAAAACAACTCATATGCAAAAGATTAAATTCTCTACAACGATCAATGCCCCCAAAGAAAAAGTGTGGGAAATATTATGGAACCTTGATGCTTACCGCAAATGGACAACTGCCTTTGCAGAAAAGGAAGCAAAGTATTGTTTGTTGACCAGAGTGGAAATGGCATGGTAAGTATGGTGGATATAAACAAAACAAACGAATACATGTCTTTCAAACACCTGGGCGTAATAATGGATGGTGTAGAAGACACCAGCAGCGAAAAAGTAAAAGTGTGGAGTGGCTCTACTGAAAATTATTCTTTGCAGGAAGACAATGGAGCAACTACTCTTACTGTTGATTTGGACATACCTGATGAATACAAAGAAATGTTTGAGAAGATGTGGCCGGCTGCGCTTAAAATTGTAAAAGACCTTGCAGAAGGAACAACTAAAATACCTATTACCATTACCGCAGCAATAAATGCACCTGTTGAAAAAGCATGGAATAGCTGGACAGCGCCGGAGCATATTACAAAATGGTGCCAGGCATCTGAAGATTGGCATGCACCCTATGCCGATAATGATGTAAGAGTTGGCGGCACATTTAAAACTACCATGGCAGCTAAAGATGGCAGCTTCAGTTTTGATTTTGGTGGTGAATACACAGAAGTGACAACGAATAGATCCATGAGCTATACAATGGAAGATGGAAGAAAGGCTACCATCCTTTTTGAAGAGAACCATGGCAAAACAACCGTAACGGAAACGTTTGACGCCGAGAATCAGAACTCCTTAGATATGCAAAGAGATGGCTGGCAGGCTATTCTTGATAACTATAAAAAATACACAGAATCGATCTAAGATATTAAAACACCAAGAATGAAAAATAACATTCACCCCTGTATTTGGTATGATGGCAATGCGAAAGTTGCTGCTGAATTTTATTGCTCCCTCTTTCCTAATTCTACCATTACTGCCGATACACCATTGGTAGTAAATTTTGAAATTGGCGGACAAAAATTTATGGGGTTGAATGGTGGTCCAATGTTCAAACCCAATCCATCAATTTCTTTTTTTGTGGTGTGCGAATCAGATGAAGAGATCAATGAGCTATGGAAACAACTTTCGGAAAACGGCAAAGTAATGATGCCACTTGATAAATATGACTGGAGTGAACGATATGGCTTTCTCGAAGATAAATTTGGTCTCTCCTGGCAATTAATGAAGGGAAACTACAGCGATGTAAACCAGAAAATAACTCCTTCCTTTTTATTTACCGGCAATCGCTACGGAAAAGCTGAAGAAGCTGTTAAATTCTATGCTGGTCTGTTTCCGGCTTCTTCCATAACTGGCATCCTATTATATGGTGAAGGGGAAGAACAAGCTGCCGGAAATGTAAAACATGCACAGTTTATATTAGATGACAAAGTTTTTATGGCCATGGATGGACCGGGCAGTCATGAGTTTGGTTTCAATGAGGCCATTTCTTTTGTAATAGAATGTAAAGGCCAGGAAGAAGTAGATTTTTATTGGGACAAATTAACAGGAGATGGCGGACAAGAAAGTATGTGCGGCTGGGTAAAAGATAAATTTGGTGTATCATGGCAAATTATTCCTTCAAAATTGGGTGAGTTGATGGGAAGTGCCGACAGAGAAAAAACAAACAGGGCAATGCAAGCCATGCTTACAATGAAAAAAATAATTATTGCTGATCTGCAAAAAGCATATGATGGCAACTAAAAAAAGTGTTGCTAAAAACAGGAAAGTTTGCGTCAATGGTCATGTATTTTATAAAAGCAGCGATTGCCCCACCTGTCCTGTTTGTGAAGCAGCTAAAAAACCAATTGATGGGTTCTTATCATTACTAGCTGGTCCGGCAAGAAGGGCATTGGAAAATGAGGGAATAAAAACACCTGCGCAGCTTTCTAAAAAAACTGAAGCGGATATCTTAAAATTGCACGGTATGGGACCAGCAACAATACCGGTACTACACAGCGTTTTAAAATCAAATAAGCTCTCTTTTAAAAAATAATTTACGACACTTAAAAATAAAATTATGCCAAGCAAAATATTTGTGAACCTGCCTGTAAAAGATCTAAAAAAATCAATGGATTTCTTTACCCATTTAGGTTTTTCCTTCAACCTGCAGTTTACGGATGAAAAAGCAGCTTGTCTTATTATTAATGATGGAAGTATATATGTCATGCTGCTTACCGAACCCATGTTTCAAACATTTACCAAAAAGCAAATTGCCGATGCTACAAAAACTACGGAAGTGCTGATTGCAATTGATGCTGAAAGCCGGGAAAACGTAGATGAGTTAGTAGCAAAAGCAGTTGAAGCAGGTGGTTCTATTTATACTACTCCTGCCGATCATGGCTGGATGTATCAACACAGTTTTGCTGACCTTGATGGCCATCAATGGGAGATATTGTATATGGATGAAAGCCTGGTTCCGAAATCATGATTCATATCTTTTAAAACTATTGAGTAAAAGTCTAATGAATAACACCCCCATTATAATTGAAAAAATATTAAATGCCCCTGCTGAAACCGTTTGGAAAGCAATAAGTGATAAGGAACAGATGAAGCTGTGGTATTTTGATCTGGCCACTTTTATACCAGAAGTGGGTTTTGAATTTCAATTTTCAGGTACAGGTACTACCGGGGAAGAATATATTCACTTATGTAAAGTGTTAGCAGTTATTCCCGGAAGCAAGCTGGAGTATAGCTGGACCTATAAAAACATGGAAGGATATTCTATAGTAACTTTTGAATTATTTCCCGAAGGTGATACCACAAGACTAAAACTTACGCATATAGGGTTAGAAACATTTCAGGAGAACGGTTCTGATTTTACAAAAGAAAGTTTTATGGGTGGATGGACAGAACTAATTGGTAATTTGCTGCCCAAATTCTTGGCGAAAGCATAATTGTTTATAAAAAAAGAAAAGTGAAAAATAAAATTTTTGGAACTGCGTCGTTGAATACAGATTTAGCTGCATTACTACTACGCCTCATTGTAGGTGCTTTCTTTGTTTATTATGGCTATTTAAAAATTGCTTCCTACAACCAGATATTACCCATGTTTGGTGATATCATTGGGATTGGTTCAGAACTTTCTTTTAATCTGGTAATATTTGCAGAACTGTTTTGCGGCTTTTTTGTATTGGTCGGTTTTGCTACCCGGTTATCTATCATCCCGATTTTCATTACCATGATAGTCGCCTATTTTATTGCGCATGCAAAAGATCCGTTAACAGCGAAACAAATTTCATTGCTATACTTACTTCTGTGCCTGCCTATTTTTGTATTGGGAAGTGGCAAATACTCTGCTGATAGACTACTCTTCAAAAAAACCAATTAGAAAGAACCATGCTTTTAAGACAGATTTTGAACCACAGTGACACAGCGGCACGGTGGTTCACAAAGATTTTGCTCCGTGTATCTTAGTGTCTTTGTGCCTCAGTGGTTCAAAAAAATAGTAGTAATTAGCCGGGCTAAAAATCAAAATCCCTTCGATGCATATTCCAGCGAATTCCAAAACTGATGATCGTAGAATTTATATTCGTCAGCGGTGGCGTTGTTGTTTTTTGTCTTCTGGCAACTGCATTTAACTCTATAAATAGATTTTCCCTTAGCTCATACGATAAAAGAAAATTTGCAAGAAACACATTTGTTTTCCAACCGCTGCCAATATCATATCCATAATCTCCCACTCTGTAAGGAGGTCCATTCGGCAAGAAAATATTAGAACCGAAACTTTGGTTGCTGCTATCTCTGCCCTGTTGATAGTAAATCAATTTAGCTACAGCTAACCATTTTGGTGCAGGTTGGTAACGGGCAATACCAATGAACTCACTAAAGTTGGCCATTAAAGGATGCGCCAATGGTTGATTATAATGAGTGTAGTTAGCAACAGAATCATAATGAGAATAAGCAAACGGACGAACCCTGTTATGCTCCGCCTGCAAATCAAGATTCTTTATTCCGAATGCATCAATGTATTTAGCACCTAACTGAACGCCCCATTTATTGGCCCACCAGCCACGGTTAGCTTTTATTTCTGATAATAAAAATTCATCCAGCATTAACTGGCCATACACCTGTATACGTTTTGGCAAATTGGCTTTGAAATCAAGCCCGATAATAGAGTTATCAAAACTTCCGTTTTGCTGCTCCACAGAACGATAGAAAATTATCGGGTTAAGATAACCGAAATCGAACCGGTCTTTGCGACCAAAAGTCACCCCTTCAAACAAACCGATGTTCAGCCATTTGGTAATATTAATATCTAAGTGATGCATGGCTGCATATTTCTTAGGTATTAATTGCGTAGCAGAAGGCGGTGTTGTGGAATGTAATTCCATAAACAGATTCTGGTAATTGAACTTCCAGATCCTGGTGTTGAGTTTGAGAAAAAGGTTGTTGTTACCAAAATCACTCAGCAACAAACTGCGATGACCGTTACCAATAAAATTTTTATCGTAGCCAAAAGCTACATCAATGTATTTAGTAATGTTGAAGGTGAAGTAACCACGGGCATCAAAATAATCATAGCCAAGTCCTTTAAATGCTTTGTACAATCCCTGTCCAGGCACTGCTTGCCTATCACTCACCCATTGGCGCACATAAGCCGGGTCTCTTTCCTGGTTATCTGTAATGTAAGAGAAGAAACCGATCTTGTTTGCAATACGTCCCCGAACGGAAACACCTCTTGTATTCAGGAAAAGGTTCTCATCACTATTTGATTCTTTGGAGAGTGTATATTGAAAAACGGGATTTACTACCAGGTCAAAATCCTTAACATGCACTTCATATAAATTCGCCGGTGTTTTATAGAAGTTGTTTAGGATGGGTTTTTTAGATATATATTTTGCTCTATCGGCTTCGGGCAGGTATTCCAGGTTATTAAGATATAAACGATCGATATTGTAGGCATCTACTTTTGATAAATTACTGCCATTTTTTAATGCGTAATTAGTAACCGCAGCCACTGCATGTTTGCGGGTAAAGGGTTTGGTTTTGGAAAAATTGAAAAAGGAGTCGGAACGGGCCTTAATTTCCAGCCTTTCCAGCAATATATGGGCTTTATCACCTTGCGGCAGGTAGGTAGATTGTGCAGTACTTGCAAGCGGCAAAAGAATTACGAGCAGTCTTACAAGGGTTTTTTTAAATTGCATACTTCATAGTTAGATTCAGCCAACAAAATATGCAAAATTATCTGATAAAGAATATACTGGTTGTCAACGAAGGCCGCATTATGGCGGCAGATGTGTTAATAAGCGATGGGCGGATTGAAAAAATTGAATCGCAGATCAATGGGATTAATACAAGTTTCGTTGAGATCAATGGCGAAGGAAAATACCTTTTTCCGGGTTGTATTGACGACCAGGTACATTTTCGGGAGCCAGGACTTACCCATAAAGCCACTATTTATACCGAAGCAAAAGCTGCGGTAGCGGGTGGTGTTACCAGTTTTATGGAAATGCCCAATACGGTTCCCAATGCATTAACACAAGAGTTGCTGGAAGACAAATATGCAATTGCAGCTAAAACATCATTAGCCAATTACTCATTCTTTATGGGTACGGGGAATGATAATGCAGATGAGGTTTTAAAAACGAATGATAAAAGAAATGACATCTGTGGTATAAAAATATTTATGGGCAGCAGCACTGGCAATATGTTGGTAGATAATCCCAATACGCTGGATAAAATTTTCAGGGAAAGTGAGGTGTTGATTGCTACTCATTGTGAAGATGAGTCCATCATCAAACAAAATCTGCAAAAAATAAAAGCAACTGGAAGAGAGCTAACAGCTGCCGACCATCCCATTATTAGAAATGATGAAGCCTGTTATGAATCATCGTTATATGCCATCCAGATTGCAAAAAAATATAATACCCGACTTCATATTCTGCATATCAGTACAGAAAGAGAATTGCAACTCTTTACCAATATGTTTCCGTTAAAAGATAAACGTATTACTGCTGAAGTGTGTGTGCATCATTTGCATTTTACCAGCAATGATTATGCACTGCTGGGAAATAAAATAAAATGCAACCCCGCAATAAAAGCCCCGTACAATAAAGAAGCATTATGGAAAGCTTTGCTGGATGATCAGTTGGATGTAATTGCAACTGACCATGCACCACATACATGGGCTGAAAAAGACGAGCCTTACGAAAAAGCACATGCAGGATTACCGTTGGTGCAACATTCACTATCATTAATGCTTCATTATTATAAACTAGGGCATATTACATTGGAGAAAATAGCAGAGAAGATGAGCCATGCAGTGGCAGATTGTTTTCAGATTAAAGACAGAGGTTATATAAGAGAAGGATATTGGGCTGATCTTGTAATTGTAGATTTGAATAGCTCAAACATTGTTTCAAAAGAAAACATATTATATAAATGTGGCTGGAGTCCACTTGAAGGATTTGAATTTCCGGCAACCATCACACATACTTTTGTAAATGGGTATTTAGTTTATGGAAATAGTGTGTGGGATGAATCACAGCAAGGGCAAAGGCTTAAATTTGACAGATAAGTGCAGAACGCAGATATTCGTGATAATGATGATTTATTATGATTTAATCTGCGCTTATCATAAAAATCTTAATCATCTGCGTTCTATCTAACTATGCAAATAGACAAAATTTCATTCAGCGATATTTCTATTTTCCACCCGGAAGAGGAGTTTTCTATTTTTCATAAACTGAATTTTACCAGAACTGTTGGTGGAAGAGAATGGCTGCGAAAATTCTTTAGTGAGCCGCATGATGATTTAAAAAAGATATTAGGCACTCAAAGGGTCATCCGCACTTTTATGGAACATGTAAGGGATTGGCCTACGGATATCAGCAATGGAACGGTGTTGGTTATTGATAAGTTTTTGGATTATGCGTTAGATCCGATCAATGAAAGTCCCGCTTCGTTAAATAACATGACCTATAAGTGGCTGCACAGCGAAGATTATGCAATGGTAAAATATTCGGTTACCCATTTTGCCGATTTCTACCGGGGCATTAAAAAAATAGCTGATTTACTGGAAGGACTTGACCTGCCTCCTAATATTCGTTTATACATCGACCGCATTAATGGATTGTTGAAGGAACCTCCGCTGCAAAAGTTATCTGTATCAGAACCGGCGCAACGTTTTTCTACCGGGCAAAATTTATATTTTGGTTATCATCTTCGTGGACGATATAAAAATGGAACACTGGAGTTGATCGATATTTATAGTCGGTTGGATGCCTGGTACTCGATGGCTGTTGCGGTAAAAACATACAATCTTACATTCCCACAATTTATTGAACAAGATTCGCCGCTGGTCGATGCAAAAGGTTTGTACCATATTTTATTACCAGAGCCGGTAGCTTATGATCTGCAAATGAACCCCGAGCATAATTTTCTTTTTTTAACCGGCGCAAATATGGCCGGCAAAAGCACATTGATAAAAGCACTCGGCTCCGCTGTTTTTTTGGCGCATATTGGAATGGGCGTACCCGCAAAAAACATGAAGCTGACGTTGTTTGACGGGCTGCTCAGCAATATTAATGTAGTGGATAATATTGCCAAAGGCGAAAGCTTTTTCTTTAATGAAGTGCAACGGATAAAGCACACCATTGAAAAAATAAACAATGGCAAAAAATGGCTGGTGCTGATTGATGAATTGTTTAAAGGCACTAATGTACAGGATGCGATGAAATGCTCCTTAACAGTTATTAAAGGGTTAATGAAAATGAAAAATTCTTTGTTCATTCTATCCACCCACCTTTACGAAATTGGTGAAGAATTAAAAACCTATCCCAATATTTCCTTCCGCTATTTTGAAACCAATGTAAAAGATGAGCAACTGGAGTTTAGCTACCAATTAAAAGAAGGCATCAGCAACGATCGCATTGGCTATGTCATCCTTAAAAGGGAGAAAGTGGTGGAGATGCTGGAGAATTTGTAAACCACCTACCCCGGGTTTTGCGTATTTTTATTTCTAATATTTATTTCATGACGAGAGTTGCTTTTATTTGTTTGCTATTATTATTTGTTGAGCCTTCTTTTGCACAACGAAGTATTGATGTATTACATTATAAATACGAGATAGAACTCAATGATAATAATGATACTATCTATGGTAAAGCTTCAATTACTTTACAGTTCATAGAACCTACAAAATGGATTGAGCTTGATTTAAACTTCCTGGGGAAAGATGGGAAAGGAATGATTACAATGCAAGCTAGCGGCCCCGACTTTCAAAAAATTACAATTCAATTAGAATCTGATAAACTTGGATTAAATCTAAATAATCTTTCAAAAAAAGATGATACTGCTACGTATACAATAAATTACAAAGGCATCCCTTCAGATGGTCTCATCATTTCCAAAAACAAATACGGCAACCGAACTTTCTTTTCTGATAACTGGCCGAACAGGGCTCATAACTGGATTCCCTGTGTAGATCATCCATCCGATAAAGCAACCGTTGAATTTATTATTACGGCCCCATCTCATTACCAGGTAATATCAAATGGTTTACAAATCGAAGAAACCAATTTGCCCCATAATAAAAAATTGACGCATTATAGAGAAGATGTGCCGCTACCAACAAAAGTAATGGTGATTGGTGTGGCTGATTTTGCAGTGAATAATGTGGGTGATGTAAACTGTGTGCCGGTAAGCAGTTGGGTGTACCCAGAAAATAAAGAAGCAGGTTTTTATGATTATGCAATAGCTAAAGAAGTATTAGCCTGGTATATAAATTATATCGGCTCGTTTCCTTACAAAAAACTGGCGAATGTGCAATCCAAAACCATGTTTGGCGGCATGGAAAATGCCAGTGCTATTTTCTATTTTGAAAATTCTGTAACAGGAAGGCAAAATGAAGAAGCATTGATAGCTCATGAAATAGTGCACCAGTGGTTTGGTAATATGGCTACAGAGAAAAGCTTTGCGCATTTGTGGCTGAGTGAAGGTTTTGCTACTTATCTCACCCATGTTTACCTTGAATCAAAATATGGAACCGATAGTTTGAATAACAGGATGATGGCAGACCGGGAAACTGTTCTTGATTTTGTAAATAGTTCTCAAAAACGGGTAGTTGATTTTACGCCGGATCTAATGCTATTACTAAACGCCAACAGCTATCAAAAAGGTGGCTGGGTATTGCACATGCTTCGCCGGCAATTAGGGGATTCAGTTTTTCATAAAGCAGTGCGTCAATACTATGCTACTTATGCAGGTAAAAATGCTGACACCAAAGACCTGCAATCCATTTTTGAAACCGTTTCCGGAAAAAATCTCAACACCTTTTTTGACCAATGGCTGCATACACCAGAAAATCCCAAACTAAAAATTACCTGGAAATATGAAGCAAAAGAAAAAAGAGTAGCAATTTCTGTGGAGCAATTACAAAGTAAAACATTTGAATTCCCTATAGAAATAGGCCTTGGAGTTGCTGCTGCAAAGCCGCAAATAAAAAAAATGAACATATCTAAAAAGGTGGAGACTTTTTACTTTCCAGTGGCAAGTTCATTTATTTCAATAGCTGTTGATCCTAACACTTCCCTTTTGTTTGAAGGCGCCTTGACGGCTATAAAATAACTATTACACCACTAAAGGAATACCAGTTTGTGGTATTAGAGAATTCACATTTTTCTCTATCTTCAAACCATGCTTGTAAAAACATTTGGCAGTGCTGTATATGGTGTTGAAGCTATTACAATTACTATTGAGGTTAATTGGCTAAGTAGTTCCGGAAAAGATATGATGATTGTTGGGTTGCCCGATAACGCCGTGAAAGAAAGCCTGCAACGCATTGAAAGTACTTTTAAAACCAACAATTTTACGGTACCCCGAACCAAAGTTGTGGTGAACCTGGCGCCTGCTGATATTAAAAAAAGTGGTACCGCATTTGACCTTGCCATAGCACTGGGAATTTTGGGTGCATCCGAACAATTCGAAAACAAAGAGGCATTGAGTCAGTACGTAATTATGGGAGAACTGGCACTGGATGGAGAGATCCGTTCTATTAAAGGTGCATTACCAATTGCCATACAAGCAAGAAAAGAAGGTTTCAAAGGATTAATAGTGCCGAAGATGAATGCCAAAGAAGCCGGTATGGTTAATAATCTGAACGTTTATGGGGTAAGTCATATTAAAGAGGTAATTGATTTTTTTGAAAATGAAGAGAAAGGATTAGAACCTACTGTTGTTAATACAAGAGATGAATTCTTTAATTCGCAATATGATTTTGAAATTGATTTTGCTGATGTAAAAGGACAGGAAAATATAAAACGGGCCCTGGAGATTGCAGCAGCTGGTGGGCATAATGCAATATTAATCGGTCCACCAGGTGCAGGCAAAACTATGCTTGCAAAAAGATTACCAACCATTCTTCCTCCACTCTCATTGCAGGAAGCATTGGAGACAACAAAAATTCATTCCGTAGCTGGCAAGTTGCCGGAAAATTCAACATTGGTTTCTAAACGACCCTTTCGTTCACCACACCACACTATTTCAGATGTCGCACTAGTTGGCGGTGGCGGTATTCCGCAACCAGGAGAAATTTCACTGGCGCATAATGGCGTGTTGTTTTTAGATGAGTTACCCGAATTTAAAAGAACGGTATTAGAAGTAATGCGGCAACCCATGGAAGAAAGAAGAGTAACTATTTCAAGAGCAAAAATTGCGGTTGATTTTCCGGCCAGTTTCATGCTGATGGCCTCTATGAATCCATGCCCATGTGGTTTTTATAATCATCCCGATAGAGAATGTACTTGTCCGCCCGGCACCGTACAAAAGTATTTGAATAAAATTTCCGGCCCACTGCTTGATAGAATTGATTTGCATGTGGAAGTAACACCGGTTGCTTTTAGCGAACTTTCTGCTACCAGGCCGCAGGAAAACTCTGCCAGTATAAGGGACAGAGTAATTAAAGCAAGAGATATACAAGCAGAACGATATAAAGACAACTCTGGTATTTATTGCAATGCGCAAATAAGCAGTAAAATGCTGAAAGAAATCTGTGTCATCAACCAGGTAGGTGCTAATTTATTGAAAGTAGCCATGGAAAAACTAAACCTGTCTGCAAGAGCCTACGACAGAATATTAAAAG
>LNFM01009387.1_pt1 | contig 16250 bp, 20 predicted proteins | sample 596031 | NCBI WGS metagenome assembly LNFM01 (sample SAMN04254537, study PRJNA301005) | activated carbon metagenome | isolation source: dual media filters at the Ann Arbor, Michigan drinking water treatment plant | place: USA: Ann Arbor
TTAATCTTTAGAATTGTTCTAACACAGAGAACATAAAATCACCTTCGATCTTTGCATTCTCATCGCTATCACTTCCATGTATAGCATTTTCACCTACAGAAGCCGCATATAATTTACGGATAGTGCCTTCCTCTGCTTTTGCAGGATCAGTTGCACCGATTAGTTTGCGGAAATCTTCTACTGCATTATCTTTTTCAAGAATAGCAGCGATGATCGGGCCTTCGCACATAAAAGCAACCAGCTCACCAAAGAAGGGTCTTTCTTTATGAATAGCATAAAACTCAGCGGCCTTTTCCGGAGTCAGCTTAGTCATTTTAAGCGCCTTGATATTATATCCTTCCTGTAAAATACGGTCAAGTATAGCACCGCCATGCCCGTTTTTAAAAGCATCAGGTTTGATCATTGTGAATGTACGATTACTCATAGTTACGTTGTTTGTTTTTTCGGCTGCAAAAGTAATGGAAAGTTTCGGGTTTATAGTTCCTGGTTTGTAGTTATTTCAGGGAATGAAGCCATCTTTTACCCATTTAGGAAAACAATAAACGCTAAACTCAAAACCCGAAACCCGTATCTTCGCACCCGTTTTATGAAACCCATACAAGATTTTTTTCCCTTATTGAGCCAGCCTAAAAATGTGGTGATAACTACACACCAGAAACCCGATGCCGATGCAATGGGTTCTTCGCTGGCATTAAAACACCTGTTGGTACAATTAGGACACAGCGTAACGGTTGTTTCGCCTACCAATTGGGCGGGATGGGTTGATTGGATGCCCGGAGCTAAAGAGGTAATGAATTATGAGCAAGACAAGCAAAAAGGGGATGAGGTGTTGGAAAAAGCAGAGTGGTTATTCTGCCTCGACTTTAATATTTTTCATCGCACCAAATCGATGACGGATAAGCTAAAGGCTCTCACCTGTACTAAAATTTTAATTGATCATCACCAGGAACCAGATGCAGCTTCATTTGATTATGGGGTTAGCGATACTTCTAAAAGTTCTACCTGCGAAATGATCTATGATTTTATTATTAAATCTGGCAATACCAATAAAATCAACAAAGAAATAAGTCAGTGTATTTATGCGGGGGTGGTAGCAGATACTGGTTCCTTCCGTTTTTCTTCTACCCATGCTGGTGTGCATACATTAGTTGCTGATTTAAAAACAAAAGGCCTGGAACATTGTTATGTTCATGAAAAATTATTTGATAATTTTTTGGAAAACCGGCTCCGTTTTACCGGTCATGTTTTATTAAACAGGATGCAGGTTTTTTATGAATACAACACGGTGCTGATAGCAATACCAAAAAGTGACTTAATAAAATATAATATTAAAACGGGTGATACAGAAGGTTTAGTGAACTTTCCACAATCTATACAAGGAATAAAACTGGTAGCACTCGTAATAGACCGGGATGAGGAAAGAAAATGGAGTTTCCGTAGCAAAGGGGAGTTTGACTGTAATACATTTGCCCGAAAGTATTTTGAAGGTGGGGGGCATTATAATGCATCAGGTGGAAGAAGTAGTGGTTCTCTTGATGAAACAGTACAACGATTTAAAGAAGCAATAAAAGAAAATGCAAATCTCTTACAATAATTAAAATCAATTTATGAACACAGGTAATGGCGAGCTGCGGTAAAAGTTCGTATAAAAAATCTCCGGGTGGTATGCCTTACCAGGTATTTGCCGGAAAAGACACACAAAGTATTCGGGAAGGTGATTTTGTAAAGGTTCACTTTACACAAAAAATTAAGGACAGCGTTTATTTTACTACAGAAGGTAGTTTGCCAATTTATCTGCCTGTTGGTGGAAATGGAGCTCCCGTGCAGCCTTATGATATCTCTGAAATTTGGACAAAATTGAAAGTGGGTGATAGCGTTATCACTACACAGATGATGGATACTTTTATAAAAAGGTCCCCGGATAGAATTCCTCCGCAGTTTAAAAAAGGCGACAGGATTATGACTTATGTTAGAATTATTGCTGCGTTTAAAAACGATTCGCTGACAAGAATTGATGATGAAAAAAGTAAAAAAGAATGGGCTCTTACCGAAACAAAAACAATTGAAAAATACCTTGCTGATAAAAAGATCACTGCTACAAAAACACCTTCGTAGTATGGTTGATTCAGGAAAATATGTAACCGTAAACTATACGGGTACAAGCTGGTCGGGAAAAAAAATTGACAGCAATGTTGATACAGCCTTTCACCATGTAGAGCCATACACTTTTCAAGCCGGAGTCGGAAGAATGATAAAAGGATTTGACGAGGCTATGATGTTTATGAATAAAGGAGCAAAAATCAAGGTTTATATTCCATCTTTGCTTGCTTATGGTGCTAACCCAAGTTCGCCTAATCTTAAACCATATGAAAACCTGATTTTTGACATAGAGTTGTTGAATATACAGGATAAGGCGCCTGCACAACCAGCTATGCCACCACCTCCGCCGCCAACTAATCCAGGTGGTCAGTAAGTAAAATAATTCACGTTGTATTAAATAAATACGCATTTTTGCACCTGTCCCGGTTTATTGGGACAGGTTTTTTTTGGCTCCGTTTTTAGTCCATAATCTATCTCAAGCCTCCGCACCCTGTTATAGAAAAAAAACAAACCAGTAAAATGGTTTAAATCACCAGTACCTATCCGTAGTTTGTGGATGTATACCGAACCATGTACAGTAAAATGTACAGCTGAAGAGGAATAACAATTGTTGTTCCTTTTTCTATTTCAGACCTGTTGATAAGCCTTAAAAAGTGTAATTGCTTCAACCGCCTCTTTCACATCATGTACACGCAGAATAGATGCGCCATTCAAAAGCCCGATCGTATTTAAAACAGTAGTGCCATTTAATGCATCATCGGCGGTTGTTCCCAAGATTTTGTAGATAGATGATTTGCGGGAAATGCCCAATAGTATAGGAGCTTTAAGCATAGAAAAAACAGAAAGATTTTTAAGCAACTCAAAATTATGAGCAATCGTTTTACCAAACCCAAAGCCGGGGTCAACAATAATATCTGTAATTCCTGCAAGATGTAATGCTTGTTTTTTAGCTATCAAAAAATCAAGCACTTCGCTGGTTACATTTTGATATTGCGGCTGCTGCTGCATTAGTTGCGGTGTGCCTTGCATGTGCATTAACACATAGGGTACTTCTAGTTTTGCAACGGTGGAAATTAAGTTTTCATCCATACTTCCGGCACTAATATCGTTTACGAAATTTGCACCAACCGCAACAGCTTCAGCGGCCACTTTACTATAATACGTATCAATTGATATAAAAGCTTCCGGGAAATTTTTAGCTATTTTTTCAATTGGTTTTACAACTCTCTTCAATTCTTCGTCTACACCGATTTTTTCAGCACCAGGCCTTGTGCTTTGTCCACCAATATCAAGAATGGTGGCTCCCTGTTTCAACATTTCTTCTGCCTGATGCAGAATTTGATCTTCCCCACTAAACCTGCTGCCGCCGTAAAAGGAATCGGGTGTAGCATTGATAATACCCATTACAACAGGTTTATCAATTACCAGCAACCTTCCTTTACAATTGAGTGTAAACATTAGCCTTTGTTCGTTATTTTTGATAAAGTTAGTCCGGAAGACTGAAAGTCAGGAAGTCCGAAAGAATATTCACATACATTAACGACTTTTTCATTTGCAAACTTATCTTTCCGACTTCCGGTCATACGGACTTTCTGACTATTACTCGACTATATGACAACAACAAATCAACAATACGACAAGGCGATAGCTTCCTGTAAAGATATTTTTGTAAAGAAGGCTAAAGACTATGGTACTGCCTGGCGGGTACTTCGTACCATTTCCATCGTTGACCAGATCTTTATAAAAGCACAACGCATCAGAACTATTCAGGAAAATGGAGAGCAAAGAGTTTCCGATGGCATTGCCGCAGAATTTAAAGGCATCATCAACTATGCAGCAATTGGATTAATACAATTAGACCTGCCTGCAGATGCGCCGGAGGAAATGGATATTAATGAGGTGTCAGTATTATTTGATAAATATATACAAACCGCTAAAACCCTGATGATGGATAAAAACCATGATTACGGGGAAGCCTGGCGCAGTATGAGCCAGGAAAGTTTTGTTGACCTGATATTAATGAAATTGCAACGCATCCGCCAGATATTAAATAATGATGGCAAAACAATTATGAGTGAAGGTGTGGATGCCAATTACCATGACATTATTAATTATGCAGTATTTGCATTAATACTTATGTAATATGAAAGCAGCAGTAACAATCGCAAGAATCATTGTTGGAGTACTTTTTATTTTCTCCGGCTTGGTAAAAGCTAATGATCCGTTGGGATTAAGTTACAAGATGCAGGAGTTTTTTGATCTGTGGGGAATGTCGCAATTCAATTCTTCAACATTGCTGATGTCGGTTTTAATGAACGCCTTTGAAATCATCGCAGGGTTTGCATTACTGTTAGGCTGGAGAATCAAATTATTTAGCTGGTTACTATTGTTGCTCATCATCTTCTTTACATTTCTTACCGGTTATGCATTTCTATCCGGGCAATTTAAAAATTGTGGCTGTTTTGGCGACTGTTTACCTATTACACCGAAAACATCTTTTCTTAAGGATTTATTATTACTAGCCCTAATTAGTTTCCTCTTCTGGCAGCGGAATAAAATAAAACCATTGCTCTCTAACAGAACAAATACAATTGCCATGCTTGGGATTACCATATTAAGTTTTGGTATGCAATGGTACACACTTACCTATTTACCTTTTGCCGACTGTCTTCCATTTAAAAAAGGGAATAATATTGGGGAGAAGATGAAAATACCAGTTGGTGCAGTGCCCGATAGCTTTGCAATAGTATTTGTATATGAAAAAGCAGGTAAAGAGTTTGAATTTTCTGCACTTGATTTACCGGCAGATCTGGATACTTATAAATTTGTTAGCCGGAAAGACAAACTGATTCGTAAAGGAAATGCTGAACCACCAATTAAAGGATTTGCCTTGTCAGGTTTTACAGATATTGATTCTACTCAAATAGTATTGGAAAATCCGTATGCACTTTTATTATTCTGCGAAGACTTTTCCGTTCCTGTTTCTAAATGGGAGAAAGATTTTGCTACTTTATATGCAGTAGCGAAAACAAAAAATATTCCAGCTTATTTAGTGACTACGCAACCTGCAAAAGCAATGGAGCAAATAAAAGGCACTTCGTTTGCCGGTATACAAGTTTTTAAATGTGATTATACGGCAATTAGAACCGCTGCCCGTACCAATCCTGCAATTTTCTTATTGCAAAAAGGTACCATTGTAAATAAAGAAAGTAACAAGAGAATGGAGAATGTGCTGGATGCAGTAAAAAGATTACCGGCACAACAAACAAAAACTCTTGTTCCGCAAGAACCTTTACCTTCAGATACTACCATCAATAATTAATTATGCTGAAATACATCACCAAGAAAATCCTCTACGGCATGTTAGTGCTGATAGGAGTGGTGGTGTTAGTTTTTTTCCTGTTCCAGGGATTTGGCGATCCATCAAGATTAGTAATGGGGCAATCTGGCGATTCAACAACTCAAGCTAATATTCGCAAAGAATTATACCTCGACCAACCAAAGTGGAAACAGTTTGTACTCTATCTAAATGATGTTTCACCGGTTTGTTTTCACAGTAAAGAAGAAATAGACAATAAAAAATTGAAAGGCTTTTTTATTGGTGGTGAAAAAAAATTAGGATTCAAAATTCCATACCTGCGCAAGTCCTATCAATCTAAAAGAGATGTGTGGAGCATTTTAATGCAGGCATTACCGGGCACACTAATGCTGGCCGTTGCCGCCATGTTCATTGCGATATTGATTGGCATTCCGCTAGGTGTGATGGCTGCGGTCAAACAAAATACATGGCTAGATACCACAGCTATTTTTTCCAGTATCGTTGGTATATCAGCCCCATCTTTTTTTATGGGCATTATCATGGTTTATGTGTTCGGCTTTGTACTTAGTGACTGGACAGGTTTACAAATCGCAGGCAGTTGGTTTGTTATTGCAGAAGATGGCACCCGAAAGCTAACCATGCAAAATTTAATTCTTCCCGCAATTACGTTGGGCATAAGACCGCTGGCCATCATTACACAACTAACAAGAAGTGCCATGCTCGATGTGCTTGACCAGGATTATATCCGCACAGCCTATGCAAAAGGATTAAGCAAACGACAGGTTATCTGGAAACATGGATTACGAAATGCATTGAATCCTGTTATAACGGCTATCACCGGTTGGTTTGCCGAGTTATTGGCCGGAGCATTTTTTGTAGAATATATTTTTGGCTGGCAGGGAATTGGAAAAGTAACTGTCGATGCATTGGAAAAATTAGATTACCCCGTAGTAATGGGTTCTGTATTAATTGCGGCTACTTTTTTTATATTGATAAATATTCTTGCTGATATACTTTATGGGGTTGTTGATCCAAGGGTGAGAGTAGAATAAGTTTATTGTTTTTGGTTTGTTGTTTGTTGTTATCGTGTTATGGCTTATAGTATGTGAAATTGGTAGATCCGGGTTTTAGACTATCGCAATAAGCTTTTCCGGAGGCTATTTTCTTAGTTGAATCAATTTTTTGCATTTCTGGCATTACACTCAAAATGGTATCCGGTATTTGTGGCAATGGTTCAATGGCTATATCTCCTTGAAGAATGTGTACTTCCGGTACAATTCTAATTTCAGTAAATCCTTTTATAGATGTAACATATTCTTCTTTAGGTATATCGTTTTCGCTTGATGAGTCAACCATTATTTCGCCAGTTGTTCTGGTGGTAATAATCCTGCTTTCTTCTGGAACTGCCACTTTTCCAAGCATCTGTTCTTTACAACCTGTTAAAAAACTTCCAAAAAGAATAACAACAATAGCAAGAAGTTTTTTCCAGAGAGGTATGTTGCCAGCTAATACTGCTGGAAGTAGGTTATCGCTGTCAGTAAGTTGGGTGTTCTTAAATCGACCACAAGTTTTTTGTCTCTGGTTTGAAAGGAAATAATTTTTTACTTCTTCATCACTAAGTGAAGTAAAATCGACAACTGTTTTGGAACAAACATTGCAAAATGCACCTTGTTTGTTTGGCAACATTTTATTCCAATCTTCATGACAGGGTTTGGGAATACTGATAAGCAGCATATTTCTTTTTTAGTGAGATGCTGTACCGTTAAAATTTCCACAATGAATTATTGAATTATCACTTCTCCAATCACTTTCTGCTTCAATGCTTCATTTACCCGTTGCTTGATCTTTTCTTTCTGGTAGATCAATTCATTTTTTAACGGGCCAACAGAAGTGGTGATGATTAATTTGTCGCCTATGATCTGGAGCTTGTCGGTGTAGCGGGCAATAGTTTTTCCCATGATGTCTTCCCATACATCTTCAATCTGCAAAGCCTGTATGCCGCCTTTAATGCGACTTCCATCCAGAAAATGTTTCATTGCATCACTAAGAGAATATTCGCCCATAAAACAAAGGTAGAAATTTATAATTCAATTAGCTGATGTCGAACCGACAAATCATCCAAATGCTGTTTCAATCTTTCTTTATTTGTATCTGTAATAAAAACCTGTCCTTCATTTTCAATACACACTTTATGCAGTAGGTTGCTGATGCGGCTTTCATCTAACTTTTCAAATACATCGTCTAATAAAAGGAGTGGGGCGAAACCTTTTGCTTTTTGAAGCACTTCCATTTCAGCTAGTTTGAGTGCAAATAACAAACTCTTTCGCTGGCCCTGTGAAGCAATGCTCTTGAAATCCTGGTTGTCTAGTTGAATATCCAGATCATCCCGGTGTGTACCGGATGAAGTTCGTTGAATCAAAAAATCTTTAGTGCGGGTAGCTTGTAAAAGTTCACTGAAAGTAGCTTGCAGGAGTTCGCTTTCATAGAAGAGATTTATTTCTTCCGGGTGAACTGCAATATCATTGTATAAATGTTTGGCAATAGGAAGAAATGATACCAGGAACTCTTTTCTATTATTAAAAATAATTTCACCGGGTTTTATTAATTGTTCGTCTATTATGTCGAGCAGTTCGGTATTGCGTTTACCGGTTTCAGCAAAATTTTTTAATAATGAATTCCGATACTGCAACGTTTTGGTGTAAGTAATTAATTGTTGCAGGTACTCTTCATCCAGTTGCGATAATAATGAATCCAGGAATTTTCTACGTTCTTCACTACCACCGGTGATCAGTTCTGCATCATCAGGCGCAATGATAACACAAGGGTACCGGCCAATATGTTGCGAAAATTTATCATATGGCTGGTCATTTATCAAAAACTCTTTGCGCCCCGTTTCCCGGAGAATACAAACGGCTTTTTCGGGTTTATCCTGTAGCACCAGATTCCCTTCCAACCGAAATCCATCATTACCTTTGCGCACATTATTGCCATCTACCCGGGTAAAATAGCTTTTGGTAAAACACAAATAATGGATGGCGTCCAGTAAATTGGTTTTACCCACTCCATTATTTCCGCAAATACCCACAATCCTTTCCGTAAAATTGAAGGAACGGTTGCTGTAGTTTTTAAACTGGAGCAGGGATATATGCTGAAGACGAAGCATAAGTGCAAGATAAGTTCAAAGTTTTAAGTTCTCAGTAACTTGCCTCAATCCTGATAACGGTAAATTTCAAGAAGTTAGGGGCTAAAAATGTAGAATTTAGAACACAAAACTTCCCAACTTTCCCTTATTTTTGCGACCTAAATTTCAACGCCGGTGGCTGCAAAATTTTCTAAAGAGACATATTTATACTGGTACGAGTTAATGCAACTTATCCGTCAGTTTGAATTGATGGCTGAAGAGAAATATAAAATGGATGGCAAGATCCGTGGCTTCTTTCATGCTTATATAGGGCAAGAAGCCATTGCAGCAGGATGTATGACAGCTACCCGTCCGGAAGACATGATGATCACTGCTTACCGTGACCATGGATTAGCAATAGCAAAAGGAGTTTCAGTAAACAGTTGTATGGCCGAATTATATGGCAAAGCAACGGGTTGTGCAAAAGGTAAAGGTGGAAGCATGCACTTTTTTGGAAAAGACGTTGGATTTTTTGGCGGTCATGGAATCGTAGGTGCACAAATTGGTACCGGTGCAGGTCTTGCTTTTGCAGAACAATATCGTGGTACTGATAATGTGGTGCTTTGTTATTTTGGCGATGGTGCTTCAAGACAAGGTATGCTGCATGAAACATTTAACCTGGCGATGCTCTGGAAATTGCCAGTTATTTTTATTTGCGAGAACAACAACTATGCAATGGGTACTTCTGTAAGTCGTACATCCAACGTAGTTGATATTTATAAATTGGCAGATGCATACGAAATGCCGGCTGATGTTATTGATGGTATGAGTGCTGAAGCGGTGCATGAAGGTGTGGGCCGTGCAGTAAAAAGAGCAAGAGAAAAAGGGGGACCAACATTGCTGGAAATAAAAACCTATCGTTACAAAGGTCACTCCATAAGCGACCCGCAGAAATACAGAACCAAAGAAGAGGTGGACGAATTCAAAGCAAAAGATCCTATCCAAATGGTTTTAAAAACTATTTTGGATAACAAATTTGCAACACAGGAAGAGATCGATGCGATTAATAAAAGAGTGGACGAAATTGTGGATGAGTCAGTAAAATTTGCAGAAGAAAGCCCCTGGCCAAATGATGATGAAGTATTGAAAGATGTATATGTAGATAAGAACTACCCGTTTATTGTTGATTAATTCCCAATTCATAAAGAGAAGTATTGGGAAATACTATTTGAGCAAAAGTTTATCAATAAATATTTCTAATTAGAAAACAAGAACATGGCAGACAAGAAAAATGTGGATGAATCCCTGAATGACGAAATGGTAATTGCGAAAGCAAAAGATTTTTGGGGCAAACACGGAAAAAAGCTAACTATAGTAAGTTTAGCAGTTATTGTTTTAATAGGTGGTTGGTATGGCTACCAGAACTTTATAAAACAACCAAAAGAAACTAAAGCTGTTGATGTTTTGTTCAAAGCAGAAGAATACTTCCGCATGGACTCTATCAACAAAGCGTTGAATGGGGATGGTCAGAATTTTGGTTTCTTAAAAGTAATGGATAAGTACAGCGGTACGGATGCTGCTAACCTGGCCAGCTTTTATGCAGGCAGTTGCTATATCAAATTGAATGACAACAAGAATGCAATTAAGTATTTGAAAAAATTCAGCGGCGATTCAAAACCTATACAGGCAAGAGCTTATAAATTACTGGGCGATGCACATGCCGACTTAGGTGAAAACTCAGATGCATTAAGCTATTACAAAAAAGCAGGCCGTCATTTTGAAAAAGATGAAACCAATTCAGCAGAATATCTTTTTGCCGCTGCATACCTGGCTGATAGAGTTATCAAAGATTCAAAAGAAGCAATAGCTTTATATAAAGAAGTAAAAGAAAAATTTCCAAGGACACAGCAAGCAGCAGATGCTGATAACTATCTTGCACAATTGGGAGTTTATTCAACCAACTAATTATGGCTGACGTAAGTAACAGCAACCTGTTAGATATTAATACGGGCATTCTTAAAAAGGATGCCTGTGTTGTTTTGGTGAAAACCGAATGGAATGCAGCAATTGTTGATCAATTAGAAAGAGGATGTATTGCTGTATTGGAAAAATATAAGACAGCTCAAATCATTGTTTTGGAAGTACCAGGAGCAGTTGAAATTCCATTTGCTATTAAAAGCTATTGGGATAATGCCGGAAAGAAAAATAAGCCTGATGCTTTTATAGCTTTAGGTTGTGTAGTGCGGGGCGACACTCCACATTTTGATTATGTGTGTAAAGCAGTTACAGATGGGGTTGTTCAGCTAAATCTAAGCTTGCCGGTGCCTACTATCTTTGGTATATTGACTGTTGAAAATGACCAACAAGCTAAAGAAAGAATAGGAGGCAAGCATGGCCATAAAGGAGAAGAGGCAGCGATAACTGCAATAAAAATGATTGGATTGGTAAACTCATTTAAGAAATAATAAACTTGAACATACAGATTTTCATACCCTGTTTTGTTGATCAGTTGTATCCTGATACAGCATTCAACATGATTAAAGTGGTGGAGAAAGCAGGTTGTACAGTCTCGTATAACCCATCGCAAACCTGTTGCGGGCAACCCGCATTCAACGCAGGTTTTTGGGACGAAGCAAAATCTGTTTGTACTAAATTCATCAAAGATTTTAGCAGTAGTGATATTATTGTTACGCCGAGTGCAAGTTGTGCTGGCTTTGTTCGTAATTATTATAGCAAATTATTTGAAAATTCTTCTGTTCATAATGAAGTAAAAGATTTAAGCAAACGCATTTTCGAATTTTCTGAGTTCCTGATTGAGATATTAAAAGTAGATGATCTAGGAGCAACCCTAAAAGGCAAAGCTACTTATCATGATAGCTGCGCAGCACTCAGAGAGTGTAAAATAAAAAAAGAGCCTCGCAAACTTTTGTCTAAAGTAAAAGGACTAGAAATAGCAGAGATGAACGATGTTGAAACCTGTTGTGGTTTTGGTGGTACTTTCGCTGTAAAGTTTGAAGCTATTTCAATTGGTATGGGCGAACAAAAAGTGGAGAATGCATTAGCCACCGGTGCTGAATATCTTATCTCAACCGACCATTCCTGCTTAATGCACCTCCAAGGATATATAAAACACAAAGGATACAAATTGCAAACAATGCACTTGGCTGATGTGTTGGCGAGTGGTTGGTAATTACAAAACAGGTTTCCATAGTGCAACAAATAAAATAAAACCGGTGCTCCGAAGAACACCGGTAAATTGCCCCTCAACTAGATGTTGTGTACCGGATTATTTTTTCACTGGTATTGGATTTCATCAACGGGGTTCAACTCATTTACGTGAAATATTTATTGCCAGATTTCATTCATCAAAAACTCCTGCCATTAGCAGGAGTTTTTGATCTTCAATTGCTTATTTAGGAAGCACCACATGGTCAATTACATGTATCACTCCATTGCTCTGGTACACATCTTTAATAGTTATTTCTGCCATACCACCATTTTCATCTTTCAACCATAGTTTTCCATCTTTTTTCATCACCCAAAGTTTACCACCTGCTACTGTAGTTAGTTCGGCGGAACCTTTTCCTTCTTTAATTTTTTCTTTTAATACACCAGCATCAAGCTTTCCTGCTACAACATGGTAAGTAAGAATGCTGGTCAATTTTGCTTTGTTCTCTGGTTTTACTAATGTTTCCACTGTTCCGGCTGGTAATAATCCAAAGGCAGCATTGGTAGGTGCAAACACGGTAAAAGGGCCAGCACTCATTAATGTTTCCACAAGTCCTGCAGCTTTAACAGCTGCAACTAATGTTGTGTGATCTTTTGAATTTACCGCATTTTCCACAATATTTTTTGAAGGATACATAGCAGCACCACCAACATCAACAGTTTTTTCTGCCATTTGTGCAAAAGATGCATTGAATACAAATGCCGCAGCAAGCAGCAATCCGATTGATTTCATACGTTAAGTTTTAATAGTATTAATAAAATAAATAATTACTTAGCAAAACAGATACGACTGTTGAAATGCTTTTAGATTTTTTAAGAAGAAAATATTTTCTTAACTATGAACCAGTAAATTTGAACTTTCTAGTATTAAAATTGTAGAGTAAATTTTTCAATTATGGCAAACTGGCTCGCAAAATCTGAACCCACCACCTATAGCTGGGACGACTTTGTAAAGGAAAAACAAACTTGTTGGAGCGGTGTAAGAAATTATGCAGCCCGTCTTCATCTCCGGGCTATGAAAAAAGGGGACGAGGTTTTATTTTATCATAGTAATGAAGGAACCAACATTGTTGGTATTGCTAAAGTTATAAAGGAAGCGTACCAGGATCCTACTACTACTGATGAACGCTGGGTGGCTGTTGATTTAAAGCCCATACGAAAAATTAAAACTCCTGTTACATTAGAAACAATAAAAAAAGATAAACGACTTGCCAATATGGCCCTGGTAAGGTTAGGCCGCCTATCAGTGCAACCTGTTATGGAAGAAGAATGGAGTGTAGTCATGGAACTAGCTGGAGAGAAATAATTCAACTTTTTTATGAATAAATTATTGACAGCTTATTGTATAGAATTTGGAGAAACCTTAGCAATGCAGTACGGAGTTTCCGCTTATTCTTTTGATGACGCAATCTCTCTCTTAAAGCATAAAGTATTTCAAAAAGACGAAATGCCAAACGCCAAAAAAATAATTGAAGGAATTAAATCTGAAGATTTAGACCAAAATCATATAATCCCAAATATGGGAGTTATTACTGAAAGAGGTATTTGGTTTCCAAATTTGCTTAACTACTAATTTTCATTTAACAAATCAGGAAGGGTTACTTTTTTATGTGTTGTGGTATCAATATCTGATTCTCACATTTTTCAAATAAAAAAGTATAGCCATGAACAAACTATTCATCGGGCTGCTCATTGTAGCGGCCGGAGCAGGAGTTTTCTTTTTACTCAACAAAAAAAAGAACGAACCAACAGCGACAACCATCAACAAAGAAATGCTTGTTGGTAAATGGAAAGCAGTAGCAGAACAAACAGTTCGTGATTCCGCACAACCCATTTACTACTACGAGTTTCAGCAAACAGGAGCCGTTCTTCGTTCCCTCAATGATTCTGCAATTGCAGACACTTCGCATTACGAATGGAGCAATACCAAAGAATTGGTATGGAAAGAAAGTATTGCTGATTCAATCGGGAAAACTTACTCAGTTGTACAGCTAACTAAAGACAGTTTGCAACTACAATCTAAAGACAGTACTACTGCTTTGTTTATCAAAGCGAAGTAATTATTTGCCCGGGAAGTAACACTATGAATTATTTCCCGGCAAATTTTATTTGTGTAAAAAGAAAATTTCTGAATCTAAAGTTCCAAACAAAAAGTATAACCATGAAAATTATAATCGCTGCTCTGGCAGCTATGCTGCTTTTTATTGCCTGTTCCGACAAGGAAAAAGTAATGGAGATGAAATTAGAAGAGGCTGATATTCCTGCAGCATCTGCGGATCAAAAATACGAACTAGAGGAATTTATTGCTGATACAATCGGATACAAATCCGATGAGCCAGCAGAAGATAAAAAGAAACAGCAGCAGTCACAACCAACTCAAAAGCCAGACTGGGATAAGAAAATTATAAAAACTGCTACATTGAATTTTGAAGTCAAAGATTACACCTTTTATTACTCAGATTTCAGAGAAAAAGTAAAAGGCCTTGGTGGATATGTTGCGCAGGAAGAACAAACTGAATCTGACTATAAAATTGAAAACACTATCACCATCAAAGTTCCAGTTAATCAATTTGATAATGCAATAACGTTACTCACTACCGGTGTTGAAAAAATAAACGAAAGAAAAGTTTCGTCGCAGGATGTGACTACAGAAATTATTGATACTAAATCAAGAATAGAAGCTAAGAAACGGATTAGGCAACGCTACATGGATTTGCTTGGTCAGGCAAAAAACATGGAAGAAGTCTTGAATGTACAATCAGAAATAAACGGGATACAAGAACAAATCGAATCTGCTGCAACAAGGACAGAATACCTTGGTCATTCTTCATCTTTTAGTACCATTAATCTTACTTATTACCAGGTATTAAATTCATCTGCTAAAGATGATAGCAGTCCTTCATTCGGAGTAAAAATTTCCCAATCATTTAAAAATGGATGGAGCTGGATTTGCGATTTGTTCGTCGGCCTTGTATCGGTGTGGCCTTTATATTTACTTGGGTTCTGTCTCTTTTTGGTGTACAAGAAATTTAAACTTGCAAAACCCAAACAAGCCGGATAAAATATTCTGGTTTAAATTTGGGAATGGTTAAACAAAAGCTGGTTGTTTTAAGTGGTGCAGGCATCAGTGCTGAAAGTGGTTTACGAACATTCCGGGATAGCGATGGATTGTGGGAAGGATATAATGTAATAGATGTAGCCACACCGGGTGCATGGCGTAAAAATCCAGAACTGGTGCTGAAGTTTTATAATGAAAGAAGAAAGAATGTTGCTGATGCCATTCCCAATGCTGCACATATCGGGCTGGCAGAATTGGAAAAATATTTTAACGTCACCATCATCACCCAAAACATCGATGATTTGCATGAAAGAGCAGGCTCTACCAATGTGATACACCTGCATGGCGAAATATTTAAAATGCGTAGCGAAAGAGATGAAACATTGGTTTCAGAAATAAAAGGCGATATAAATTTGGGTGATACAGGAAGCGACGGCGCACAACTTCGTCCTTATATAGTTTGGTTTGAAGAGCCAGTACCAAAAATGGAAGAGGCTATTCCGATAGTTTATGCGGCAGATATTTTTGTTGTAGTAGGAACTTCATTAGTAGTATATCCTGCAGCAGGCTTACTTAACTATGTAACTTTTGATACACCGAAATATATCATTGATAAAAAAATACCTTACATATCACCAATGAAAAACTTGACTGTAATTGAAAAACCAGCAACTGTAGGAGTAGAGGTGTTAAAAAAACTTCTACTTGATTAATGCAGGTATTTCACTATAAGTAAAATGTTTTTTCGTTAAACCGTACTCCTTGTTGTTCTAATTCTTTTAGAACTGGGTCATATATTTCTTTACCCGTCGGAATGTGTAAGCCAGTCAATTTTATCGTGCCATTCAAAATCAACTTTGCGGCAATACCCAATGGCAAACCAACTGTTTTCGCCATGGCAGTCCGAAGACTATTTTCTCCTTTCACTACTAAAGAGCTCTTTATTCCCGACACCTGGTTTCCGACTCGGTACTCTATCTCATGCAACATCACAATCATATCCTTATCATAAGGCCGCAGACTTAATTTCCTTTCCACCGCAAACTGCAAAATATCTGCCGGGCTGCACATACCTTTATTAACAAATGTATCCTGGTCATCAAGTCCTAAAAAGAATAATTGCTTTAGTGTAAGGTTTGCTTCATGCATTTTTTGTGCTACAAAAGCTGCCGCTTTATTTTTTACATCATCCACTCCAATTTCTTCAATATTTCCATTTTCATCAGCCGCCATAAACGCTTCCGGAATATCCTCACCTTCTTCTTTAGCTTCTTGCTCTGCTTCTACCAGCTTCATTAAATTTTCCATCATGCTTTTGGTTTCCGCAAACCGTTCATTCAATTTTTCTTCCAGCCATTCACCAAATCCATTCTTATCCATATGCTCTTTAAAAACCTGGTACAACGTTTTTCCATCCGTATCAT